>Ga0213868_10006030_pt1 | contig 10765 bp, 5 predicted proteins | sample PICome_9_FD_160087 | JGI IMG/M metagenome (GOLD analysis project Ga0213868, IMG submission 160087) | Coastal seawater microbial communities near Pivers Island, North Carolina, United States - PICO127 | ecosystem: Environmental > Aquatic > Marine > Coastal | place: USA: North Carolina | collected...
CCGAAGAGCCCACTTTCTTACATTTTATTTTGGCGTTTGTCCAAACCATTCTAAAATGGGATATTGGAATGGATGAAATCCAACTCTCAGTATCATTTGCAAAAAAGTTTTTACCCATTTGCGATGCCGACGTTCTGCACAAGTATGTTTCTAAAGAATCAGTAGATATGCACAAATTAACAGATGCTGTAGTTGAAGTCCTGACTACTGGTAAACCTGCTTTGCAATCTGCCATACTCATCACTCAGCTGGTAGAAATATTAGTATCTCGTAGGATGACAATTCATCTTCTCGGATTAGTTTCTACGGAAGATATATATGTCAAGCGGTAAGTCTTGATGATTTTATTTCAATTATTTCTAGATTCTTGTATCTAATAATTTCATACTTGTATGCATAGTCATCATTTACCGGCTGATCTTCTGAAAGTTTATTTTAAAACACAGCACCATTTCTCCATACGAACTTTACTTGAAAACAATTCCAATAAAAAACTAATCATACACACTCGCAGTAATGGATTTATTTCAACGATTTCTTCAATTGGAATGGACAACATGAACGATATCTCTAATTGTAAGAACAATTTGATTTCCGATAGGGATGGACTTTGGATTCAACACTTGGAGTCCCTTCAAGATGAATCCACTATACGATCTCTATTAGACTCATGGTGCACTTCTAGTTGTATCAACACCCTTTTGATTTTCATAGATATGAGTTTCAAAGAAGTAGTGGGACGAATAAATTTTTTGCGTTGTTACATCGACCAAAGATCGCCGTTCAGTTCTGGGAAAACAGTTGCACTTTTGCTTCATTACCCCGCCTCATCTTTCGTTACGCGTTCATTTTATCCGGCAATATTTCTTGATGGATGGGATCACTTTTATCTTGATAACTTGGTGGCAACCTCATCTTTTGCTGAATACTTATTAGAAAAAACATGCATTCCAGGAGGCGAAGATATTGACATCGGAAATATGACACAATTTTCAGTCGATGAAGCTGCTACGTTTTTGTCCAGACAAGACTTTGTGTATGATGGTCAGGTATCACAAGGTTCGGAATGCCACAGTAACAAATTTGAATTCATTTTGGGTATTCTGAATACGAAAATCAAAGATGGGATAGATGACACAATTTTCGATACCATATGTAAGTCATTTGCACAATTATTTACAGAGAACATTGTGAATTCACTTTTGCGCAGAGCAGCAACTGGAATCCAACAGGGGACGAGTAGATTGGGATTGACTGTTTGCCTTAAGATTATTCTTCAGGATGCCATGAAAGCTTTTTTGCTACAGTATTTTGCTTATTTGAATGAATGGAGAAACGTTGACGTATTGACAAATGCTAAAGACGAAGCCACCATTGATCTCTTTTACCGAATCCTCCAATTATTTCATGTTCCTCCACTTGAAGAGCTCTTGCTGTGTCGTATCGATACACTAGCCAAAGCGAAAGAGTTGCCAAAAAGTACGAATACTTTGTCTCCGATATTTCCCTTCTTTTCATTTGTATCAACAAATCTCGATCGGATTGTCGGATATACATTATCAATGATTGACGACCGAGATGTCCGTCGTTCAAATCTCCAATATGTGCTCGAGGTCGCCATGAAAAATCTCAAAGCTGCCCTGGAGTCTGAAAAAGATGGCAGCATTGCTTACGAGGTAATACAATACGTTCTATCTGGCGACTCATGTCTTTACCATAACTATTTTGACCAGTTTTTGTGTTGGAGATTGAACAGTTTACCTGAAATGATGGAATCAAAATGGTTTGCGGCGAAGATAGCGTCGGAAATGCCGCTTTCTTGTCGGAATATCCTTGCGGTACACTTCTGTCATCAAAAGTTTGAAACTGATTTCGCTCGGATACAATCTTTAAATAGTTATCATTTTGCGGTTTCCATGGATGATTTGTCTGACGATAATAAGTTGAATCTTTTTAAAGTCAAGATGAACTGGTTTAGAAATCACATATCTGACTTGATAAACCCTGGAAGTTTCGGTAGATGGATGTACCAATTCGATATCTTCATGAGCAACATGGACATTCTTCTAGAAGTGGAATCATATGCACTTGATACGTCAACCTGTCACATCCTACGTATTCTGGTTTTTCTTTATGTGGTTAGATCAAAGTATTCATCCGAACCAATTGTTCATGGGTGTATTGAAGATTATAGTCTCTCTCAACCAGAAAAATTCCAAGACTATTCATGCACTACACTTGAGGATTTTAAGAAAACGATCATAAAAAATGTGAACAATGAATCTGAAGTCAACTCTATCATTCAAAGTTTGGTCTTCTATTTCTTTAGAGGTTCTTGGTTGTCTAATATCGAGACAAACGTTACTAGTGACTTACAATATATTATCAGTTTTCATCAGAATGGCTCCTGTGAATTCGACCTCGAGAGTCTCATCCGAAATTTTTGCATCCATGGTACTTATTTTGACAAAAAGTACCTACATGAGTTTGACTCTCACCCCTTACTCAACCTTTCGATGAAAAGAATCAATACTTTGAACCAAATCATAGCTTGTGAGAATCTATCAAGTTTCGATACTAACAATGTTCGTGATAGGCTTCCAAAGTTTGTTCCCTCGTTCCTGCGACAAGTTAGTCAGACAGATGGCTATGGAATTATCGAACAAGAAAGCTGCTTGACTTTTCTGGACAAATATTTTTGCTCCCATGGAAATGATTTCCATTCTTCATTGCAGTTAGCGGATGCAATTTTTCAAGTGGTATTAGAGCGTCTAGTAGAGATGTATTCTTCTAGCTCATCAGAGGCAATACTTTTGGATTTCCTAAAAGACTTGGAAATAGAGAGTAATCTGACTCGTGAAGATCAAATTCGCACGAGGCGTTTAAATTCTTTTAGTGAGATGAATCCTTCGTTGGTGGGTTCGGCTCTTGCAGTTTTGCTTTATGAGGCTAAAATCGCCGTGTTTATCTTTCGTGTGTCACACGACTTTTCTTGTGGAATAGAAATGCCAATATATTCCGGCACATACAGCTCTGAAGCAAAAGAAATTTTGGAACGAATTATGACGCTCAATCAAACGAACTGGCAACTGCTATTTATGAAAAATATAGAAAGATGCGCAGGTAGAGGAAAGTTGATATCTTTGCTTAAAACTGATGCAGGGGTCTTATCGAAAATGCATTGGACTAGAGAATGGTCGGGTGGTCTTCCTTCGTCAAGAGAAATAATCGAACGTGATATTAGATCAGCAGAGCTTGAACTTATGGAAGTTGAAAATGAAGAGTTAAGAAAAGAAAATCTAGTAAGACTTTGCCCTTATTGTGCTAATCCATTTGAAGTTTCACAGAGGAATTGTGGCCAGTATATTTGCGGGAGAGCAAATTTTCACACTACACCTCAAAATGGACCTTTAGGTTGTGGCCAGCAATTTAATGAACTTGGTGCACCATGTTACACACGCGATCACAAATTAATTGAAGGATTACGTGCAAACGTTGAAGAAGAAAAGAGAAAACTTCATCGTTACACCGAGATGAATCAACGTTGGTTGGAGCTGGACTCATATCAGATACCTTGCTTAATCACTGAATTATATAGTGATAGAATGCAGAGTCTATTTGTACCTTCATCGATAGCATGTAATTCTATTGGAGACGATTTTATTGAGGTAAAGCATGTTATTCACAATATGGATAACATCAAGAATTACAATTCTATTCCTGACATGATTGAGGTAAGTTCAATTCATCTCCATCCTTTCATTGACTTATATCACTATTGAAGAAACAAGTGAAAAATCCAATGCAAAAATGAAAAATCTAATGCAATCCGAAGTTTTATTTATGGTTACATTCTACCTTCAACTTTCTTGTCACTTTCGATCAAGCTCAGTCGATGGTGTTCGCAGAATTGATGCGACCGGAAATTCTATCAAAAAAATATAATCAGGTCGAAATGAACTTTATCCTTCAGCTGTGGGAGCGCGTGAAGAAAGGTATCAATGGAATCCTTAAAGATTATGAGTTCAAGGTGAACTGGGATTGCGAAACCATCACGGTTCCTTTTAACTCTATTGAAGAGTCAAGCCTTGCTATGATGCTTAGTGCTTTCGAGCACCCGACGGGCGGCTGCGATTTGATATTTATTATTCTGAACCAACTAATTCTTCAATTCAATAATTTTATGATGAAAGTCCACAAGGAAACCATGCCAGAAATATCTCCAAGATCTATTTTGCACCAGAGCCCAGCTGCATTGGCGATTATTAATCTGTCAACTTTATCTCCAGAGAGATTATCAACAATTATTTCGAATTCACGAGTTACCAACAAAGATGCATATGATTTAGAAAAGCTGAGAGCTGAAATGGATCGATTGTTAACATCATGCTCGTTCCTTATTGAAAACCCTATGAACTCACTGCGAACCAAGTTTCATTTCCGATCTAGCACTATTAATGTTATCTGTCCTTCAAACGAATGTGTGGGGTTGCAAAGTTCTGTCGGGATTTACTTTGTACATTTTCCAGATTTTATTTTATTTGAAAGAATAATTGAAATCATCGGGAGGAATTCTAAAGAATGTCAAAATGATATTGAGTATACTTTTGCAAACACTTTCCGCGACCTTTCCATTGAAAAACTTAGAGGGTTATTGGAATGTATATCAAGAGTACTCACAAACAGCAGCACTGCGTTAGGTGCAATAAAATTTGAAGTAGGATTCACTGACTTATCAGATGCACAAAGGAATCTTATCTTGAGTTTAAATGATTCCGAAATACCAGCATTAATAGAACACTTGGGTTACCAACTTGCAAGTGAATCGTACCATTACGCAGATCTCCCTATTACTATGCATTCCATTGTTTCTAAAACTACAAAGATGGCCTTCAAACAAAACCTTAACAGAATAGAAGAAATTAGGGGATGCTCGTACACTCTCAAGATGCTAAGGGAGTTCAAGGATAATATTTTGAGTTTCTATCAGGGAGAGATCCGCAAGAAAAGTTCAGAATCCAATGAGTCGATGAAAACATTCTTAGAGTCTAACAACTTCAGTGACGACGATGATCCAATTTTTTCCGCTCTTCCAGGTGATTTGTCCGTACGAAATTATGTGTCCCTTCAGCAAGAGTTACACCAACTTATTTTGTATTTTATGTCAAAGGATAGTAAACATGGAATAAATGAGTGTGACACTTGCGACGATCCTACGATGCTGAATCAAGTCCATTCATCGTTTTCAAAACCAACCCGAGGAAACGCGTGGTACTGGTCTTCGCCGACGGAGTTACCTCATCTAGATGACGAACAAAATAGTGCCTGTGATGAGCCCACTTGTGAGCTCCAAGTTTTCCGTGAGAAGCTTTGGTTTGAAAGTGATAAGAATGTATCAAAACAAGATGAGACCGGACGAAATGAAGTTCTTTCCATGGATATACATGATTCTGATGACGACAGTTTACAAAATTCCAGAAGAATTGCCGCAGTGACTATTCAACGATGGTGGAGATTTCATCATGATTCCGTACCATCGACTATCACCGGAGGAGAAAAAATAAGTAATGATGCAATTTCAGATATACGCCATACAGATGAAAACAGTCATCAACATCAAAAGAGCTCAAACATATCAGATATTCTTTCGCAACAACGAGATAAAAGCTACGACACGAGGAATACTAGAAATGAAAAAATAATTCTGTTGCTCACCTTTGCTGCACTCTTAGTAGTGCAGTTAATCATATTGTTTTGGTTATTTTTCTATTCAAAGAAAGATCCAAATATCTTTTTGCATAATGTAACGTAATAGTATTTGTCCATATTCAGTATTTTTTTTAGAAAAGTGAGCTAGATTTTCATTGGTACTGGGCTAGATAGCTCCAGTTGAGAGAAAGAAGAAAGTAATACAATCGAGCATTCAACACAAAGTCACTTCAGAAAGATGCACGTCCGTCGGTTGAAACTCATTCTACACATTGCAATAGTAGTTGTGTCAAGTAATTCTGAGAAATCACTCGCAAGAAAATCCCATCTTGAATCGTTGTCTCGAGTAGCACCAACTCTAGGCGAATCAGCAATAGTCGATAAAGAATCCGGACGAGTCTATTGGCAAGGTGGAAAACAATCTTTATTTGATGCAACAGTCGGCCATTCTTATTTATCAGATCAGGATGGAGTCGTCCGACATGTTCGAGCATCGCTCTTTTCCTTTATTCTTTGGATATCATTCATTCGTTGGCTCGCAGATTGGGCCCTTCACCAGCAGGTGTTAATTGCCAAATGGAAAACTATTCTCCACCCTTCTGAAAAGGTCATTGAAATTGTCAAGACAATAGCGCGCGTAGTACTCCTATGCTTGGCATATTTACCAAATTTCGGAAAGTTTTTTATTTCATTCATTGTCATCATGTACCTACTCGAATCGTACTTTTGCAGTACTCGAAAGTATCTAGCAAATGCAATCTCTTCCCCCGAAAATATAGAATCCTATATGGAGAATCTGAGGGAACAACCTCCTGTTATTAAGTGGCGTATAAGATGCTACCACTATGAAAGAAGAAAGCTACTCTCTTTACTACTTCTATTTGACTTTTTTGCCTTTTTTCGAAACGAAAAGGATGATATCGACCTTGCGGTAAGTAGCGGACCATCCATATTCAATAGAAAAATAGTCACTCATCAAGCGGAACAACGTTATCGATATGCCTCATTTAACGATGAAACGATTGGTGGTATATGGCGACAAGCCCGTTCCGGAACGTCCATTATGGCTGCCTTTACTAAAATGTCATTACATAAACTGATACTCTTCCATGATGCAAAATCTAGAAAAGATTATTTTGCTCAACAGACCCAATTCATCAATAAGGAAGGTTCTAAAGATGTGTATGCAGAATTTTCAACTACCGTTGATGGTACGTACGTGTTTTACTTTGTAATGTGTGATCGATGTGGGATCATGTCACCTAACAAAGTAGTCTCTTACAAAAACAATAGTGGAGGGGTACAAAGAAAAAGTATTAGCCGTGAGACAATCAAAAGGAGCAAACCAACTATACACTCTAAAACATTTCTGGTTCTTTACATTAATTGGATTGACAGTTCCATACAGAATACGGTTTTCGAATCACTGTGATGAACTAAGGGTTGCAGTAGTAAAAGAGGTACTGTATGAAGATGTGTCCAAGACCGTCGATTCAACAACTCAAAAGAGTTGGTTTCCGACATCTTGGTTCAGCAGAAGTGAAGGGCAGGACGTACAAGAAGAAGCATTTCGTAAACGAATGCAAGAAATGTCTTTGTACGAACGAGAAAAGATTGCATCAGAGTTAGATAGGATCATCAGTACCAAAACCCATGTTGACGAGAATGCAAGCTCCGTCAATAGTACCGAAACCAATGAAGAAAGTAACTCAACATCAAGTGCAAGTGACGTTATCGAAATAGATAGTAGCTAAGAGAAAGTTGGATACATTATTCAACTAAAAGACGATATTCCTCTAAATGTTTTCAAAGTTCCAAACTCCATATTCTTCTAGAATGACACATCTCAAGGAACTATCTCCTCTTCCAACGACTTTCATACGAAAAGGTTCATCTTCTTTGATACCGCTGCCCAAGGATGAAATCGATTCTTCATCGCTTCCGGTTTCATCGTCTTCAATTTGTTCAACAACAACCTCTTCTTCGTAAGCGCTACCACTGGTGACCCCAAAGAGGCAGAGAACGCGACCTTTCGCCAAGAAGCGAAGAAACCAACGAGGCAAACTGATGGGGTCGCAATCCACAAAAGCAAATTGATGATGTCTTGTCATTCGAGATTGTTCTAGTTCTTGTTTCAGCCAAGACATTTGGTCACATGCACAAGCGTTTTTGAAATCTGCTCCCAATATATCTTTTGAATTGATTACCAATCCTTGACCTCCACAAGCCCAAAACGAAAAGAATATATTTCCATCATTTAGCGCCACTGGAATACTTTCATTGACCTTACCCAAAAATTTCCGACATTCGTCGTCCAAGTACCCCGAGGCCACAACGATCTTCGGGCGAATTTTGTTCACAGTCCGCAAAGACTCTTTCAATTGCAATATGTAATTGCCTCGTTCTTCCACTGTACAGGTTTCATTTATCAAACGACAAAAGAGAGGATTTGTAACATGCATGTAACGAATAGGAAAAATAGTTTCTAGGACATCGCTACGCTCAGTATCGACATTTTCACTATCTTTCATGGGATACTGATACTGCTTATCATTCATCTGAGTCAAACCTACAAAATCCCTTGTAGCCTCACGAGCTTTTGATAAGCGCGCCTGTTGTTTTGTGGCAAAGAAACGACGGTAGACTCTTGGTTGAGAGAGTACCCTCAGTCTATCCAACATATCCATGACCCGACCACGATCACTTGGATTCAATCTCAACATGTCATGCGCAGATGCATCTCCAGGAGGGAAATCTTTATCTATATCAATATTATTAGAATCATTAATAACTAGCTCTGCACATGGCCTTATGCACAAATCTCGTAACGTTGGAACAGGCCTAATTTCCGTTTCATATGAAGTAGCAGTTGAACAACCAGCAAAGTAAGGATGCTTGCGAATGACATCATATCCTTGACCAGTTTCAATCATTTGATTTTCTCCATTGCCTTCTTTGCGTTTGTACTGAAAGCAATTTGCGCCTAATCTTTCACTTGGGTTCACTTTCATAATACTGGTAATTAAATGCCAAGCATTATCATCCGTGATTGCCATCGGACGGAACAAGAGACATCTTGATATCTTGAGATATGCAAGATAAGGACTAGGACTAGAGAAGGGGGTGTTACCAGTCAAAAGTTGAAATGCAACACATCCAAAAGCCCACAAATCTAGCGTATGATCAGAAAAATCTTCTTTTCCCGTTTCGGCGGATTCCTTTTGTTCCTCCGTGGGACCTTTTATGGCTTCCGGTGTCATGAACTCAGGCGTTCCAACAAATTCAGGGCCATTCAAATCTGTTTGTATGAGATCCTTTGCAGTACCAAAATCAATCAACACCAAGTGACCTTTGGAATTCAGTAATAGATTCTCTGCTTTGAGATCACGATGAACAATACCTTTTCGATGAATAAATTCCAATGCCTCCAGGAGTTCAAACAAATATATCTTCACCAAAGAATGGTGTGTACCAACCATTTTATCTTTGTACCGTAGAGTACTCCACATATCAGGGCATTCCATATGCAAATCCATAAGATAATACATATTTTGATAATCAGAAAATGTGTAATGCAACTCAACGATTCTTCGGCACCATTGATGTCCATCTTCCGATGACTTCAAACGTTCACTCAACACTCTACGTTCCATTTCAATTTCATTGTAAACATTGGGATGTTGTCGTTTACCTAAATTTTCCACCTTCTTTTTTTCAATTATTTTCAATGCAAACCTTTCACCCGTCACCACATGTTTGACAGCTACCACTTGACTGTAATTACCTTCACCTAAATCTTTTAGTATCTCAAATTCACGCACTGTAGGAGGTTCACCTCTGATTTTATATTCTTCATCTAAAATAGATGTAATTTTGGACAAAGATGCCGCATTTTTTATATTTTTCGAAGCCAACTTGTTTGCATAAGCCGATTGGAGCACTTTCCCTAACTCCTCCCGCTCCACATCCAATGCACAATGCGGAATCGCCTTTTGTAAAGTGTCAATGGCAGCATTGTAGTCTTTCAAAGCAATCAAAGATTTCGCCAATCGAAAGGCAGCTTTGGAATTTGTTTCATAGGACAATCGAAAGGCTTCGAGTGCATCATTCCTTGCATCATCGTACATATCCATGCGATAACAACATGCAGCACGATTGCAAAGATAAATAATCATTCGTTCTAATCCTTCTGATTCATTTTCATGCAGTTCATTTTGTTGTTCTATCAGGAGTTGATCAATAGCCATACTGTAAAGAGAAAGAGCGTAATCAAAATCTTTGTTCGAATAGGCATGGTTGGCCAATTGACGAAAGTCTTCTGCCGAATGTGTTTTCCCATCGTCTTCATCATCGTCTTGATCTACGTCATAGTATTCAGTCCATTCCTCATTTTGGTGATCTTTCGAGTCAGTTGAAGTTGAATTCATTGTATTTATCTATTTCAATGAAGGGTAAGGTATTTTGTATTTTTTCCATAGCTTGCTAATTGCTACTTGTTTCGTCCGTGTTCCACAAAATGTACGTAAGTACATAACGATCGTACACAAATCTACGTATCACTCTAGATAGATACTTGTTTTATTATTACTTCTTATTTAATAATGTGACTAATGCTATAAATTGTTGCTATCTATACTTCATGCTCCATCTATCTCTATCGATTAAGAATCGTTGAGTTGAGTAGACTACTCTCGGTAATCATAGAAGAAGAGAGAGAAAAACATAATGAAAAATGATTAAAATTCTTAATCTAACCTGAGTTGTATGGAAGCACCAATGGTGTAGTGGTAACATAAATGCCTTCCAAGCATTTGCCCTGGGTTCGATTCCCGGTTGGTGCATATCTTTTGCTTTTTGCATTCACATTTTACCTCGGAAGAAACTGCTACTTATTTTTTTGGATGAATAGAAGGATAGATGGACAGTTTTTCATTTATTACAATTGGTATGAAACTACGGAAGATGAAAGATGCACTTACAAACAAAAGGTAAAAAAAATGAGAGACGGAACACATTTGAAAAATCGAAAACTAGCAGACACACGAAGGGGGGGCTT
>Ga0213868_10006032_pt1 | contig 10763 bp, 7 predicted proteins | sample PICome_9_FD_160087 | JGI IMG/M metagenome (GOLD analysis project Ga0213868, IMG submission 160087) | Coastal seawater microbial communities near Pivers Island, North Carolina, United States - PICO127 | ecosystem: Environmental > Aquatic > Marine > Coastal | place: USA: North Carolina | collected...
TATTTTCATGTGGGTATCGCTGTAGATACACCTCATGGATTAATGGTACCTAAAATTAGAAATGCTGATCACAAAAGTATTTCAACGATTAGCAAAGAACTTAAAGAAGTTAGTGATCTTTGTAAAAGTCTAAAAATAGATAAAAAAGAATTGTTTGGGGGTTCGATGACCATAACTAGTCTTGGAGGTATCGGAGGTTCTTTTTTTACTCCAATAATTAACTTTCCAGAGGTTGCTATTTTAGGAATTGGTAAGTCTCAGAAAAAGCAAATCTATATAAACGGTAAATTTGAAACTAGAATAATGTTGCCTATTTCTTTGTCCTATGATCACAGAATAATCGATGGAGCTGAAGCTGCAAGATTTAATAATGATTTAAAAGAAAATCTTGGAAAAAACTTTGCTTATAAGTTAGCAGTTTAGAGTATGTCAAAATCGATGTCTTTATTTAGTGCTCTACTGTGCACTTTCATTTGGGGAACAACATTTATTGCTCAAGATACTGGAATGGATAATATTGGACCATTCACTTTTAATTCAGTTAGATTTTTCGTTGGTTTTTTGGCATTAGCTCCTTTGGTATTATTTTTTGAGAAAAAAAAAATTAATTTAATTATTAAAAAAGATAAAAAAAACTTTCAAATTCTAGTTCTATTAATTGGCTTATCCTTATTTTTAGGCTCAGCATTACAACAGGTTGCCCTAATATATACGGATGTTGCAAATGCAGCTTTTTTTACAATATTCTACGTACCAATGGTCCCAATTATCGTATTTTTTCTTCATAAAAAAGACATTCATTGGAGTGTTTGGCCATCAGTTCTGTTGTGTGTAATGGGAGGTTATTTATTAACTAACTTTTATGACGCTACTGTAAGAATGGGTGATAGCTTAGTTTTACTGGGCGCTTTTTTTTGGAGTACCCATATAATTTTTACAGGAATTATTATTAAAAAATTTAATTTACCCCTTACTATTGGTGCACTTCAAACAATCATAGTAGCAATTTTTTCTTTTATTATAGCTCTAGTTTATGAAGATTTTATTTTAGTGAATATATTAGAGGAAAAATTTCAAATTTTATATGCAGGTATATTGTCAGGTGGTTTAGCTTTTGTTTTACAAATCTATGCCCAAGAAAATATTTCACCTGCTCCAGCTGCAATTATATTTTCATTAGAAGGTGTATTTGCGACAATAGCAGCTTGGTTTTTATTGAGTCAAATTTTAGATATTAATAATCTAATAGGATGTTTTTTTATATTGTGTGGAGTATTGTTATCTCAACTTTTACCACTTTTGAATAGAAATTAATTGTAGATTAATAAAAATAAAATAGCAGCAATAATTATTCGGTAAATTACAAAAATATTCATTGAAAATTTATTAATATAAATTAAAAAAAATTTTACCGTCATATAAGAAAAAATAAAAGAAGTCACTATTGCTAAGAATACTAAATAATTTAATTCAAAAGACTCTTTAATTAAATCTTTCAAGCCTAAAAAACTTGCTCCACCAAGTGCTGGTATAGATAGTAGAAATGATATTTTGCTAGAGTCTACTCGATTAAATTTTAAAATTCTTGCAGCTGTAATAGTTATCCCAGCTCTACTTACCCCAGGTATAAGTGATAAAATTTGAAATAAGCCTATCAGTAAAATTGATTTCAAATTTAAGTCGCTTGAAATTTTTTTATTAAAATTATTTTTATCTGCTAAGAATAATAAGATACCAAATATTAATGTTGTCCATGCAATAATTTTTATATCTCTTAACAAGTAAATTATCTCTGTTTGATAAAGAATAAATCCAGTAATAATGACTGGCAAAGATCCAATTAATATTAGTGTTAATAATTGTTGGTTGTTTTTTAAATTTAAAAGATCTTTACGAAAATAAAATATAATGGCTGTTAAAGACCCAAGATGTAAACTAATATCTATAAGAAGTGAGCTATTTTTAAAATCGTATAGTGTTTCAATTATTATTAAGTGCGCTGATGAACTTATAGGTAAAAATTCTGATACTCCCTGAACTAAAGATAGGATTAAAATTTCTATAATATTTTGAAACATTATTGTGTCGTAACTTAAAAATTATCTATGTAAAACAATTCGATTTAAGAATATGAGCTATGCAAAAAACAAATTCGTTTGATTTTTACCTAATAAACTCTTTAATAAGGTCATAATAGTTGACCTATTTTATGCTTTATTTAATAAAATCTATATATAACTTGCCCCCAATTAAAATTTTTTATGTCTGAAAAAATGCTTAAATTTGTTGATATAGGTCAACAAACTCCACCTAAAAGAGAGGTTGAGAATAGAAAAAAAGATTTTAACGAAATATATAAAGAATTTATCAATAAAAAAGCCAGCGAACAATCAAGCAGGTGTTCTCAATGTGGAGTTCCCTTTTGCCAAGTCCATTGCCCATTAAGCAATAATATCCCCGATTGGCTTAAATTAACTGCTGAAGGAAGGCTCAAAGAAGCCTACGAATTATCACAAAGCACAAATAATATGCCCGAAGTTTGTGGAAGAATTTGTCCCCAAGATAGATTGTGCGAAGGTAATTGTGTAATTGAGCAATCAGGACATGGAACAGTTACAATTGGATCAATAGAAAAATATATAACAGATACTGCTTGGGAAAATGGATGGGTTAAACCAATAGAATTAAAAAATGAGAGAAATCAAAGTATTGGAATAATTGGAGCTGGTCCTGCTGGATTAGCTGCAGCGGAGGAATTAAGAAAACAGGGTTATAAAATAACAATTTATGACCGATATGATCGAGCTGGAGGTTTATTAATTTATGGAATCCCTAATTTTAAATTAGAAAAATTTGTTGTTGAGAGAAGAACAAAACTTCTTGAAGATAGTGGAATTGAATTTATTCAAAATTTTGAAGTAGGAAAAGATGCATCATTAGATCAATTAAGAAAAAAACATGATGCTATATTGATTGCAACAGGTGTTTATAAAGCCAGAGAAATAGATCTTCCAGGAAACGATCTAAATAATATTTTTCCAGCAATGGATTTTTTAACAGCATCAAACAAAAAAGGCTTGGGTGATAAAGTTGAGTTATTTGATAATGGTACTTTGAATGCTGAGGGAAAAGATGTTGTTGTAATTGGTGGAGGAGATACAGCAATGGACTGTGTTAGAACATCAATTAGACAAAAAGCAAAATCAGTAAAATGTCTGTATAGAAGAGATAAAGAAAATATGCCTGGTTCTGCAAGGGAAGTTGCAAATGCAGAAGAAGAAGGTGTGGAATTTGTTTGGTTGTCCAGCCCTAAGGAATTTAAAGGAACAAATAAAATTGAAAAATTAATAGTAGATAAAATTAAACTCGGAGAGCCAGATGAGACAGGTAGAAGAAAGCCTGAGATACAAAGTAATTCTGATTTTGAGGTAAAAGCTGATATGGTAATTAAGGCTCTTGGCTTTGATCCAGAGGATTTACCAACTTTGTTTGATTGTAATGATTTACAGGTCTCTAAGTGGGGTACTGTAAAAATTGATTTTGATACAATGGAAACAAATTTAAAAGGGGTTTTTGCAGCTGGAGATATTGTTAGGGGAGCATCACTTGTAGTTTGGGCTATAAAAGATGGTAGAGATGTAGCAAAATCTATTAAAAATTATTTAGAAAATAAAAATTTAAAACAATCAAAAGTAGCTTAGTGAAAAAATATAATAAAAATTTAGATTTATTAAAAAAAAACCATGTTTATTCAGAAGAAATGGAACATGATGCTTGCGGTGTAGGCTTAATAGCATCTACTGAAGGAAAAAAATCTAGAAAAGTTGTAGAATATGGAATCGAGGCATTAAAAGCAGTTTGGCACAGAGGAGCAGTTGATGCAGATGGAAAAACTGGTGATGGTGCTGGGATCCATGTAGAGATTCCCAAAGATTTCTTTATAGAGAAAATAGAAGTTACTGGTCATTTTTACGATAACTCAGAAATTTGTGTTGGAATGATTTTTTTACCAAGAAATGATTATTCAGCTCAAGAAAGTTGTAAAACTATTGTCGAAAGTGAATTAACTAAAAATAATTTTAGCATATATGGTTGGAGACAAGTTCCGGTGAACCCAAAAGTTCTTGGAGAAAAAGCTTTTCAAACTATGCCAGAAATTATTCAAGTATTATTTAAACCAAACGACCCTGATTTATTAAATAAAGAGCTGGAACGAAAAATTTATGAAACGAGAAGAAAAATTGAAAACCAAGCTTTCAAAGTATCATTAAATAATTTTTATATTTGTTCACTAAGCTCTAAATCAATCATTTATAAAGGAATGTTTCTTGCAGAAGCAATTGCAGATTTTTATTTAGATCTAAAGGATGAAAGATTTGTATCAAGATATGCAATTTTCCATCAAAGATTTTCTACAAACACAGCTCCCAGTTGGAATTTAGCTCAACCATTTAGGGCAATAGCACACAATGGAGAGATAAATACATTTAGAGGAAATAAAAATTGGATGAAAGTTCATGAACAAGAAATGAATAGTCCATTATTCGAAAATATTGAAAATCTAAAACCTGTTATTCAACAAGGCACTTCAGATTCGGCTGCTTTAGATAATGTTTTTGAACTTTTAAATATTTCAGGTCAACCTGCGCCGTTAGCAAAATTAATGTTAGTTCCTGATGCTTGGTCAAAAAAAAGTAAAATTTTACCAAAAGATCATCAGCAATTATTTAATTTTTTAAATAGTACAATGGAGCCGTGGGATGGACCTGCTGCAATAGCAGCTACTGATAATGAATGGGTTATTGCTGCAAATGATAGAAACGGCTTGAGACCTCTAAGGTATGCAATAACAAAAGATAAGTTACTTTATGCTGGATCATAAACTGGAATGATTGAGTTAAATGAAAAAAAAATTTTATCTAAAGGTAGATTAGGCCCAGGTGAAATAATTGGAGTAAGAATAGAAAAGGGAAAAATTTTTACTAACGACAAAATTAAAGATTTTTTAGCTAAAGAATATAAACATTTTAATTCTCAGATAGTTGATCTTGATGAAAAATTAACAATTTCCAATGAAAAGAATATTTTTTCAGGAGATGACCTGAGAAGAAGACAATATACTTTTGGGATGAGTCTTGAAGATTTGGAGTTAATTCTTCATCCAATGGCTGAGGATGCAAAAGAAGCCACAGGTTCAATGGGTGACGATACTCCATTAGCTGTATTGTCAGATAAATATCGACCCCTTTATCATTTTTTTAGACAAAATTTCAGCCAGGTTACGAATCCTCCAATCGATTCATTAAGGGAAAACAAAGTAATGAGTCTAAAAACTAGATTTGGTAATCTGGGCAATATTTTAGATTTTGATACTTTAACAAAAGAAAATATCTACGTACTAAATAGCCCAATATTATCTAACTCACAATTTGAGAAATTTATAAATTTTTTTGGCAAAAACTCTATAATAATTGATTGTACTTTTGATGAAAGTGGAAGTCTATTTGATGCTATAGAAAAAATTCAAAAAGATGCAGAAATAGCAGTAAGACAAGGTGTTACCCAATTAATTTTAAGTGACAAAAATTTATCAGATAAAAAACTTCCAATACCAATGTTGCTATGTGTTGGAGCAATAAATACATTTTTGATCCAAAAAAAATTAAGAGGATATGTGTCGATAAATGTACAGTCTGGTGAAGCTTTAGATACACACTCTTTTGCTACCCTAATAGGAGTGGGAGCAACAACTGTAAATCCTTATCTTGCCTTTGATAGTTTATATCAAAGATTTGAAAAAAAATTGTTTGGACAATTTAGTTTTGATGAATGTGTTGAAAGATACATTAAATCTGTAAATGCTGGATTATTAAAAATAATGTCCAAAATGGGTATATCTGTATTAAGTTCTTACAGAGGCGGATGTAATTTTGAGACTGTAGGTTTGAGCAGAACTATAGTAGCTGATTATTTTCCAGGTGTAGTTTCAAAAATTTCTGGAATAGGTTTAACTGGTATTGAAAAGAAGATTAGAGGAATTCATAAAGAAGCTTTTGAAAGCACAGACACTATACTTCCAATTGGAGGAATTTATAGATACAGAAAAAATGGTGAAACACATCAATATCAGGGAAAATTAATTCATTTACTACAAAGTGCTGTGGGATCAAATTCCTATGAAGCTTATAAAAAATATGTTCAAGGTATATATAATTTACCACCAATTAACTTAAGAGATTTAATAGATTTTAGAAAAAAGAAGCTTACTGGACCAATTGAAATTTCAGAAGTTGAGCCTATTGAAAATATTTTAAAAAGATTTGGGAGTGGAAGTATGTCTCATGGGGCTTTATCAAAAGAAGCTCACGAAACTCTAGCAATTGGAATGAACAGAATTAAAGGTGCTTCTTGTAGTGGAGAAGGTGGTGAAGATGAAGCTAGATTTAAAGTTATGGAAAGTGGTGACACAGCTAACTCAAGAGTTAAACAAATTGCTTCAGCAAGATTTGGTGTCACAATAAATTATTTAAATAACTGTAATGAGATTGAAATAAAAATTGCCCAAGGAGCAAAGCCTGGTGAGGGCGGTCAATTACCTGGCTTTAAAGTAACAGAAGAAATCGCAAAATTGAGACATTCCACACCTGGAGTAACATTGATTTCGCCTCCACCTCATCACGATATTTATTCAATAGAGGATTTGGCTCAGTTAATTTATGATTTAAAACAAGTTAATCCCAAAGCTAGAATTGGAGTCAAATTAGTTGCTTCATCAGGTGTTGGAACTATTGCTGCAGGAGTAGCCAAAGCGAAAGCAGACATAATTTTAATTTCTGGTCATAATGGTGGAACTGGTGCTACACCACAAACAAGCGTTAAATATGTTGGAATTCCCTGGGAAATGGGTTTAACGGAAGCCAACCAAGTTCTTACATTGAATAATTTGAGACACAAAGTAACTTTGAGAACAGATGGTGGAATAAAAACAGGAAGAGATGTTGTTATTGCTGCGATGATGGGTGCTGAAGAGTATGGAGTGGCTACAACAGCATTAGTTGCTATGGGATGCATTATGGTTAGGCAATGTCATTCTAACACTTGTCCGGTAGGAGTTTGTACTCAAGATGAAAAATTAAGAGAGAAGTTTACTGGTACACCAGATAAGGTTGTAAATCTTTTTACATTTATAGCAACCGAAGTAAGAGAAATTCTTGCGAAGTTAGGCTTTAAATCTTTAAATGAAATTATTGGAAGAACTGATTTATTAATGCAAGTAAGTAAAGCATCACCTAATCTTGATGACTTAGATTTAAATCCTTTATTTGTACAAGCAGATCCTGGAGAAAACAAAAGATATTGTGAAAACCCAGAAATTAATATTGTTCCAGATACTTTAGATCAAAAAATTTGGCCTGAAATTGAAAAGAAATTAGATAGATCTGAAAAAATTTCTGATGAATATGAAATTAAAAATACAAATAGAGCGGTAGGTACTAGAATTTCTTATCATTTGTATAAAAAGTATGGAAATGAAAAACTGGAGAATAATTTTTTAACATTAAACTTTAAAGGTTCCGCTGGACAATCATTTGGTGCATTTGCAACAAAAGGACTAAAATTGGTCTTAAAAGGTGATGCTAATGATTACGTTGGTAAAGGTTTATCGGGAGCTACTATTTCAATAAAGCTTTCAGATGAGAGTAATTTAATTTCAAATGAAAATACTATTATAGGAAATACAGTTCTTTATGGTGCTACCTCAGGCAATTTATTTGCTGCGGGTCAAGCTGGAGAAAGATTTGCGGTGAGAAATTCTGGAGCTACTGCAGTTATAGAAGGTTGTGACTCGAATGGTTGTGAATATATGACTGGTGGCACTATTGTTATTTTAGGAGAAGTTGGAGATAATTTTGGAGCCGGAATGACTGGTGGGATGGCCTTTATTTATGACTCAAATAATCAATTTGAAAAAAAAGTGAATCCTGAGTCCATTATTTGGCAAAATGTAGAAACAGATTATTGGATAAATTATTTAAAAAATTTAGTTAACCAGCACTTTCAGGAAACAAACTCAAATTTATCAAAAAAAATAATTGAAAATTTTGAAGAAGAAATAAAGAATTTCATACAGATTTGTCCTAAAGAGATGGTAAATAAATTAGTAAATCCAATAACATTAAAACCAGGAATTAAAGAAGTTAGTTAAATAAAACTCTTTAATTCTTTTGTTATTATTTTAAGCCACTTTTTTGTTGAAAGACTGTGATCTCCATTTTTAATAACAATTAATTTTTTTTGAGCTTTAGGAAAAATTTTTAAAACTTTTTTTGAATAAGATACTGGAACTACTTCATCTTTTTCACCATGGACCATAGTAACCCTAGTTTCTATGTTTATAGGTTTATTTAAAACCCTATTTTTTCGTCCATCTTTGATTAATTGGTAGGTAATTGGATATTCATAATTTCCATGTTTAAGATGATAAATTCCTTTTTTTTGAGTTTCTTGTTTCATTTTTTTAGTAAATTTTTTCCACATTAAGTTTTCTAAAAATTCAGGTGCAGAACCTATGCCTAAAAAACCCTTAATTTGATTTTTAAAAAATTTAAATTGATTTAACGAAATCCATGCACCCATGCTTGAGCCAATTAGAATAAAATTATTTTTTTTAACAATTTTTTTTATAAGCAAATGTGTTTGTTTGCTCCACTTTGAAATATTGCCATTAGTGAATTTGCCTGAGGATTTTCCGTGCCCGGAGTATTCTAAGGCCAAAAAGCCTAGATTGTATTTTTTTGAAAAATTTAGGAAATTTTTTGGTTTTTCTCCCTCTAAATCTGACATAAAGCCATGTAAAAAAACTATATATGTCTGGTTTTTTTTTATAATTTTAAGAAATCTAATCTTCCCTGTATTCGAGGTTTTGAAGTAACTAAAATTTGCCATTATAGTTTTTATATAACATCAATTAATATAAGATCATATCAAATGTCATCTAATTTAAAAGTTTTACAAGTTATTCCAAAACTCGGATATGGAGGTGCAGAGACGGGCTGTTATGACATTGCACATTATTTACCTGAAAATAACTGTGGATCATTTTTAATTACAAGTGGTGGAGAATTAATAAAGTTTATTGATAAAAAAAAAGTAACACTAATTAAACTTCCAGTTCATAGCAAGAATCCTCTGCTGATTTTAGTTAATGGATTATTAATTTCATTTATAATTTTATTTTATAAAATTAACATTGTGCACGCTAGAAGTAGAGCACCTGCATGGTCTTGTTTAATTGCAAGCAAATTAACAGGTAGAAAATTCGTAACTACTTTTCATGGAACTTATAATTTTAAAAGCAAAATTAAAAAATTTTATAATTCTGCAATGGTAAGGTCTGATTTAATTATTGCAGGCTCAAATTTTATTTTTTCTCACATAAATGAAAACTATTCTAAATATTTAAATTTAAAAAAAAAACTATTAGTAATTTTTAGAGGAATAAATGTTGATTATTTTGATCCTGGAACAAAATTGGAAAATGATGAAAAAAAATTATTAAAAACTTGGAATATCAATAAAGATAAAAAAATTATTTTGTTACCAGGTCGTTTAACCTCATGGAAAGGACAAGAGCTATTTTTAGAAGCAATAAATTTAGTGAATATTGAGTTGGGATATGAAGCGTTTTATGGAGTAATTCTTGGTAGTGATCAAGGAAGGGATCTTTATAAAAAAAAATTAACTGCGTTAACTGAACAATATAAAATGAACAATCAAATTAAATTTATTGATCATTGTAAGGATATGGCATTAGCTTATAAAGTCTCAGATATTGTGGTTTCAGCCTCTATTGAACCAGAGGCTTTCGGCAGAGTATCGGTGGAAGCTCAAGCAATGCAAAAAGTAATTATTGCAAGTAATATTGGAGGTTCTAACGAAACAGTGATCGATGGTAAAACTGGCTTTTTGTTTCAGGCTGGAGATGCAAAATCTTTAAGCAAGATGATTTTAAAGGTATTTAATATGAATGATGCTTCTTTAAAATTGATTGGTACTGAAGGTAGAAAAAATATCATACAAAAATTTAATGTTGAAAAAATGTGTTTTTCAACTTATTCAGAATACAAAAAAATATTAAACTGATGCCAAAAATCACTTTACCAGATGGAAATAGTCTTAATTTTGAAAATCATGTAACAGGATTACAGGTTGCAGAAAAAATTAGTCAGTCGCTAGCAAAACAAGCAATGGTGATAAGTGTAGATGGTGAATTAAAAGACCTAGATCACAAAATTTCAAATGATTGTTCAGTAAAAATTTTTACTTCTAAAAATGAAGAAGGTTTAGATACCATAAGACATGACACTGCTCATATTTTAGCAATGGCAGTTCAAGAATTATTTCCTGGAACTCAAGTAACAATTGGTCCTGTAATTGAAAACGGTTTTTATTACGATTTTGCAAGAAAAGAACCTTTCACTGAAGAAGATCTAATAAAAATTGAAAATAAAATGAAAGAAATAGTTGATCGAGATGAAATTACTAAAAGAGAAGTTTGGGATAGAGAAAAAGCGATTAAACATTTTAGAGAAAAGGGAGAAACATATAAAGCTGAGTTAATAGAAAGTATCCCTGTCGGTGAAGAAGTTTCAATATATTTTCATGGTGATTGGCATGATCTTTGTAGAGGCCCTCATCTTAGCTCAACTGGAAAAGTAGGAAAATATTTTAAATTAATGAAAGTCTCTGGAGCTTATTGGCGA
>Ga0213868_10006033_pt1 | contig 10761 bp, 8 predicted proteins | sample PICome_9_FD_160087 | JGI IMG/M metagenome (GOLD analysis project Ga0213868, IMG submission 160087) | Coastal seawater microbial communities near Pivers Island, North Carolina, United States - PICO127 | ecosystem: Environmental > Aquatic > Marine > Coastal | place: USA: North Carolina | collected...
TTTTAGGTAGTACCCGGCGGTTAAAGCGAACGAATACTTGCTGGCAGAGGAAATTGGCTCCATATACCTGTATCTCTTAATTCTACCTCACTTGCCGAAATCCTGGTTTCTTCCACCAGTTCTCGCTGAGCTGTCTCCAGCGGAGACGACTCATGCCATTCCATCATGCCCGTAACTGACTGCCAAAATCGAGCCCGTTTTGTCCGTAACAGTAAAATTTTCTGGCAGTGAGTGTGCACCACCAGCAAAACCGATTCGGGTCGCCTACTCAGATGTTTCGACAACGGTATTCGCAGACTGCCGCAGACGTATACCTAAATCATGCAGCTGTTTGGTATCTACTTCGCCTGGTGCATTGGTCAGTAAGCAAGATGCTTTTTGGGTTTTAGGAAAGGCAATAACATCTCTAATCGAATCGCATCCGCTCATCATGGCAACCATTCGATCCAAGCCAAAAGCGATCCCACCATGCGGCGGGGCACCAAAGTCTAGCGCCTTTAACAAAAATCCGAATTTTTCTTCTGCTTCTTCATCGCCGATGGCCAGAAGTTTAAGCACACGTGCCTGTATTTCCGGTTTATGTATACGTATAGATCCGCCGCCTAACTCCGTACCGTTAAGCACCATATCGTATGCTCTAGAAATCACCTCACCTGGAGATGATTCCAATTTACCCAGATCTTCCTCAACAGGTGCTGTAAACGGGTGATGAATAGCCTGCCAGCGAGCTCCTGACTCATCATATTCGACCAAAGGAAACGCCTCTACCCATACAGGTCGCCATTCGCCTTCCAGTAAATTAAGGTCTTGCCCTAATTTCACCCGTAAAGCCCCAAGAGCATCATTTACCACTTTAGAGCTATCGGCACCAAAGAATAATAAGTCACCGGTTTGGGCACCGGTGCGCTCCATTAATGCAGTTACCACATCATCGGGCAGAAATTTCAAGATAGGTGATTGCAATCCATCGCGACCAATCGAGGCGTCGTTAACTTTTACGTACGCAAGCCCTTTGGCACCGTATAGTTTAACGAAGTCGGTATAACCGTCGATTTGCTGTCGACTTAATTTATTTCCACCCGGTAGACGTATTACCGCTACTCGTCCTTTCGGGTCTTTGGCGGGTGCTGAAAACACTTTGAATTCAACATTTTCCATAATATCTTTAAGATCAACAAGTTCGAGCGGCACACGTAAATCCGGGCGATCACTGCCATATCGACGCATAGCTTCTGCATAACTCATACGTGGAAATTCTTCCGGTAGTTTGACATCAATAACCTCCGCAAATAGCTCGCGCACCATTTGCTCCATCAGTCCGGTCACGTCTTCCTCATTAACAAACGACATTTCCACGTCAAGCTGGGTAAACTCAGGCTGACGATCAGCGCGCAAATCTTCGTCACGAAAACAACGGGCTATTTGATAGTAGCGCTCAAACCCTGAAACCATAAGCAATTGCTTAAACAACTGGGGTGACTGCGGTAGAGCAAAGAAACTTCCCGGTTGAGTTCGGCTTGGGACCAGATAATCTCGTGCACCTTCGGGAGTCGAACGAGTTAGCACAGGGGTTTCAATATCAATAAAGTCTCTAGTTTCAAGGAATCGACGCATGAAACTGGTAACCTTATGGCGCAGTCTCATTGTGTGTTGCAAACGATTGCCACGTAAATCGAGATATCGATAGGTAAGACGAACAGCTTCCCCAGCATCCTCATCATCGATTTGAAATGGCAATGGACGCGCACCATTCAACTGCACTATCTCAGACGCCAACAACTCAACCGTCCCCGTAGCCAAGTCCTTGTTCTCAGTTCCTTCTGGGCGTTTTCGAACCGTGCCTGTAATTTGTAACACAAATTCATTGCGAGCTGCATTGGCAACTTGAAAAGGTGCATCAAAATCAGGATCTATAACTATCTGGGCAACACCCGCACGATCGCGTAAATCAATAAATATCACACCACCGTGATCGCGACGTCGGCGCACCCATCCACATAAGGTAATTTGTTGATCAACAAGTGATTCGTTCAGGTCGGCGCTAAGATGTGTGCGCATTTGAATAATATCCAGAATTTGTGGTCTATACGACTTGGAGCCAAGCCAAGGTGACCGAGATTAAAGAATCAAACCAACAGCAAAACCGTTAGGAAGATGTATCGGAACTGCTGCTCTTCACTGCAACTTTCGAAGACGAGTCCGAACTTGTGCTTGCACTTTCTTTCTTGGACTCAGTACTAGCAGCGCTAGTGTCAGACGATTTTTTGTCGTCTTTTTTGCCACTATTTTTAAAATCAGTTTCATACCACCCACTTCCCTTCAAACGGAATGCAGCGGCAGAAATTTTTTTCTTAAGCGAAGCCTCACCACAAGCTGGACAATACAGTAATGGCTCATCCGCCATTTTCTGCAACGCTTCTAACTCATGTCCGCAACTATCGATGGTGCAACCATATTCATAAATGGGCATCAGACACGCCTCCCGGCGAAAAAAAGTAACTGGTATTTAGTAAAATAAAACGTCAAAGTAAGTCTAACCGTTCTTGAAATTTACAAGTATTGGATGGATTTATTTCGCGCGCGGATTATACACGACGCTGATATAGATGGTTATTGTTTTCAATTAATACAAGCTTTTCGAGCTCAAAATAATCACTTTTCAGCACTAAAATTGCCGCCTTAACAAAAACAGTTTCGAAATAAAGTCTCCCTTTAGCAAACGCAAACTTAGTCCCAACTGCAAAGTCTACGGTTGGGTTTGTCCATTATCGGTAAGCTCCAGTTTCTTTGCTGCCATCCAAACAAGTCCTAAAACAGGTATTCCAAGTACCGCCGTACCCAAAAAGAACTGGGAATATCCAACTGTATCCACCACTGTTCCAGAATAGCCACCGAAAATTTTTGGCAATAATGTCATAAGAGAACTGAAAATTGCGTATTGTATAGCGGTGAATTTAACATTAGTTAGACTAGACAGGAATGCTATAAACGCCCCTACTGCTATTCCACCGGATAAATTATCCGCAGAAATAACCGCATAAAGCACTCGCAAGTCGGGACCTATTTCGGCTAATAAAATAAACAATACGTTCGTCAGCATGCTTAAAAGTGCACCTAAAAATAGAATTCTCATGACACCGAACTGAATGGATAAAATCCCTCCAAGAAATCCGCCGAGAAGTGTCATCCACAAACCAAAAAGTTTTACCGTTGTGGCAATCTCGGTCTTCGTAAACCCAACATCTTGATAAAATACGTTCGATATAACACCCAGCACAATATCCGAAATCCTATACAGGCCGACTAATGCGAGTAACAGCAGTGATGTTTTCACGCCATATCGGCTAAAAAAATCCCGAATGGGTTCTACATACCCTGACATCACCATTTCTTTATCAACCAATCCAAATTTCACGATGCCAAAAGCGACGCATGATGTGGCACATAACGCACTCAACATTCGAAAAGTCTCAACGAGGAATCCAGATAAAAATTTATTCCCAAACATTTGGGTTAGTTCTAGTTTACTACTGGCAACTGATCCGGAACTCACGGCAAATACGCTAATAAAAATCACAACACAAACGAAAAAGAGCCCGAGAAATCGAAGGTATTGTCGGGTATCGTGTTGATATCTATCTTCTAGCGCTGTTCGCGGCTCATCAATAATCAAAGTGGTCATCACACCCACCAGCATTACCAATGCCATTGATAAATATGCAAATTTCCAGGCTTCATAACGATAGCTATCTGTTTCTAAACCAAAGTAGCTGGCCAAATACAGTGCACCGGCGCCCGCAACCAACATTCCGATGCGATACCCGGCAATGTACGTCGCCGACATTAATGCTTGCAGATCTGTATTCGCCGATTCAATTCGGTAGGCATCGACCACAATATCTTGGGTCGCTGATGAAAACCCAAGCAGAACGGCTGCTAACGCCATAACAGTCAATGACGACCCTAAACGTGCCGGATCCGTAAAAGCCATAACGCATATGGCCGCCATAATGGCCAATTGCGCAACCAGTATCCATGCTCTTCGGCGCCCCAGCAATCGAGTTAAAAAAGGCACCGGCAATCTATCGACAAGTGGCGCCCAAACAAATTTAAAAGAATAGCCCAGCGCAGCCCAACTAAAAAACGTGACGGCTGCCCGTTCCACTCCCGCTTCTCGCAACCATAGCGACAATGAAGAAAATATTAATAAGATTGGCAGTCCAGCAGAAAAACCCAAGAACAACATAGCCATAATGCGAGGGTGGAATAATGCCCTGACGGAATCCGTCCAACTAGTTTTAGCTTCACCTGCATTCATAAATTTATCTAACCTCAAGCGGTGTAACTAGAATGCCATATACAACTTGTTTGAACATTGGGGAAGACTATGTTGGATTCAGAATATTACGCACAAATGAAGCGATATCCTGAATCTCTTGCGGACTAACCGAATGCGGCATGGGGTAATGCTTCCAGTGAACGTCACATCCAGCCGCACGCAACAACTCACAAGATTGCTGGCCTTTATTCAGCGGCACGACCGGATCTTGGGTACCGTGCCCCATAAAAATAGGCGTTTTAGCGTTTTTAGTGTTTATATGTTGAGGATATTTTTCGGCGAGTGGTACATAAGTGGATAATGCAACAACTCCAGCAAGGGAGTGAGTACACGACAGACCTGCATGCAGCGCTATGGCTCCCCCTTGAGAAAATCCGGCTAACAAAATGTTGCCAGCACCTACATACTGCATTTCAGACTCTATTAGTGCATGAATATAGTCCACTGACTCCTGCACACCGGACTGATCTTCTCTACGATCGAGTTCCATCGATAAAATGTCATACCACCCGCGCATGCTCATTCCACCATTAATCGTAATTGGTCTGAAGGGTGCGTGAGGAAATACAAAACGCACGGCAGTTTCTTCTAGAATTCCAAGTTGCGATGCAATGGGCACAAAATCGTGTCCATCTGCACCAAGACCGTGCAGCCAGATCATTGACCAATTTGCTTCACCGCTCGGGCTAACCACTATGGGTGAACTACTTTCATTACTAGTGTCGTTGTGCATGAGTTATGAGTATAGATAATCTAGGGTTAAAAGGTCGTAAGAATGCAAAAAGAAAAACACTTTTCCGAGACATTACGTACAATAGAATTAACGCAAATTGTACCTTCTCGTGTTGGCCTTGTCTGAATCTTAAACAACGAACAGCGACGTAAACTTATCCGGCAAAAATATGACCCCTATTATTCTACGCTCATTCTTCCTTCTAGCGTTCTCCCTGATTCAACCTGTTTTGGTATTTGCCCAGCCTAAGGCTTCACTCGTTGAAATAGACGAAGTGCGGCTAACAAATTCGGCGCAAACCACACGAATAGTTGGACGCATCGTGTCCACACAACAGGGAAATATAGCAGCTCGAACCTCAGGTACAATTAACGATATTCCCGTTCGACTTGGAGATAGGGTTACCAAAGACCAGATCCTAGCCAGTCTTGATACAGCCTTGCTTTCAACCGACAGTGCATTGGCTGAAGCGGAACTGGATTTTGCCGGCGCATCACTCCGAACCGCTCGCGCCCAACTAGAACTGGCGCGCCAAGATACGGTTCGGCTCCGTAAGTTACAGAATTCTGTCGCAGCGAGCAAAGCTCAGTATGACGATGCCGTTCAAAACCAGCGTATCCAAACTATCCGAGTAGAAGAATCGGTTATCTCTCAACGGAAAAAACAAATCGAATTAGAGATTGCCAAGCTAAAATTAAATTACGCGTCAATAGCCGCGCCTTACGATGGGGTAATCACCCATCGTCACAAACAAATTGGCGATTATGTCCAACAGGGTGAAGCTCTGTTTAGCCTGGTGAATGATCAACTTATTGAAGTTGATGCCAACGTATTTTCATCCCTTATTAATACTGTCGATGAAAATACTAGTATCCTCGGCAACACCCACAATAACGCTATGTTCCGAGTAAAGTTACGAACCGTAATAACATTGGAAGATGACAGAACAAGGACATTACAGGCACGTTTTTCGATAACAGATATGTCTGCAGAGACATTAATGCCAGGGCAAAGTGTTACGTTGGAAGTTCCTTCAGGACCGGCCACAGCCTACCTTAGCGTTCACAAAGATGCGATCGTATATAAGGCAGGAAAAACAGTGGTGTTCAAGGTAACCGATGATATTGCACAGCAAGCAGAGGTCCAACTAGGTGTGTCTGACGGTAACCGTTTCGAAGTTAAAAATGGGTTGAACAGCGGTGACCTGGTAATTATTCGAGGCAATGAACGTATGCGTGACAAACAAGCCGTAAAAATTAAGAAGGAAAGCCTTTGAAACTTATTAGTACGTCAATCGAGCGACCAATAGCCGTTGTTGCAGCGGTTCTGCTAATTATTTTGTTTGGGTTTATCGCACTAACAGCAATACCCGTGCAGTTGGCACCCGATGTTGACAGGCCAGTTATAGAAATCACCACCCAATGGACCGGTGCCGCACCGGCGGAGGTTGAGCGAGAGATACTTAATCCTCAAGAAGAGAAACTAGCAGGCATAGAGGGATTAAAAAGCATGTCGGGCAGAGCCCAACTAGGGCGTTCTATCCTTACCCTAGAATTCGCTGTCGGCATCAATATGGAACGCGCCCTGTTGCTTGTATCAAACCGTCTCGACCAAGTACCGACCTACCCGGATGAAGCGGGTCAACCCACGTTAGACACCAAAGGCAGTGAAGATAACGCTATTGCCTGGTTTATTGTTACAAAAAATAAGGATGATGATAGACCGATACACGAATTCGGAACATTTGTTGAAGATATTGTTAAAGAACGCTTGGAGCGTGTGGATGGTGTCGGCAGGGTAAATATTTTTGGCAACAGCGAACCCGAACTACAAGTCATCGTTGACCCTTTTGAAATGGCCAAGCATCGGCTAAGTGTCACGGAACTCACACGCGCTATACGTAACGCAGATGTTTCACTCTCTGCCGGCAGTATAGACGAAGGCAAAAGACGCTACACCGTTAGAGCGGAAGGAAACCTAACCAATCCCGATATCATTCGAGATGTTCTGGTTCGGTCCGAGCGCCAGGGAACCTCATTAGGACGGATAACGGTTGGCGATATCGCCGAGGTTAAATTCGGTTATAAAGAACCCAGTTCCAGAATTCGCTTACTCGGCAAGCCGGCACTTGCGTTGAATGCCCAGCGCAGAAACGGCGCAAACGTTATCGAGACCATGCGTGGTATTCGAGCAGCAATAGACGAATTAAATAAAGACAGCGTGCCATCCGAAGGACTTACACTGCGTCAGGTATATGATGAAACAGTTTATATCGACTCCGCAATAGATCTTGTGCAGCAAAATATTTGGGTTGGCGGATCTTTGGCAGCACTGATGTTGTTGCTTTTTCTGAGATCCTGGCGGGCAACTTTTATTATCTCAATTTCAATCCCAGTATCCATAATTGGTGCATTCGTAGCGATGGCTATGCTCGGCCGATCTATTAATGTTATTTCTCTCGCCGGCCTTGCCTTCGCGGTAGGAATGGTTGTTGATGCTGCCATCGTCGTATTGGAAAACATTTATCGTCTTAAGGAGCAAGGTTATAGCACGGCCCGAGCAGCGTACGAAGGAACCCGTCAGGTCTGGGGCGCAGTCCTTGTATCAGTGCTGACTACCGTTATGGTATTTGTACCCATACTAGTTATGGAGCTCGAAGCAGGACAATTATTTCGCGATATTGCAGTAGCAATATCTGTCGCCGTGGTACTCTCGTTAATTGTATCAATAACTGTAATACCCGCCCTCTCTAACAAAATATTCTCAAACAGTGCAAATTCAGAAAAACCGGTTTCTAGGTTTTCCATTCCTGTCATTGATCATATTGCACGCGCAGGCGTAAAACTATTTACCGGCTTTTCACGTATTGTCAGTAAAAGTCGGCTGATATCGGTATTGATTGTTGTCAGCATTACACTCGCGGCTTGCGCAGCGAGCTGGCACTTTTTACCCAAACTGGAATACTTACCGGAAGGCAATCGGAACCTACTGTTCGGGATAATTATTCCCCCGCCTGGCTATAACCTCGAAACTGTTAACACTATTGCTAAAAAAATCGAACACGCAACCAGTCCACACTGGGTTATCAATGCGGATAAGCCAGATGCAAAAGATCCCAAAATTGAGCGTTTCTTTTTTGTAGCGACTCGCTCGAATACATTTTTAGGAGCTATTGCTGAAAACCCAAATGACCTCGAGGCACTTAAGCCAATTTTACAAAAACCGGCTTTTTCAGAGCCAGGAACATTTGGCTTTATTACACAGCCGTCTATTTTCGGTCGGGGAATCGGTGGTAGCCGAAAAATCGATCTCGATATCTCCGGACCTGACCTACCAACTATTCTTGGTGTCGCCGGCCAGGTTTTTGGAACGTTAACCGGCGTTTTTCCACGCTCAGAAGGAAACCAATGGCGACCGGTTCCAGGACTGGAACTTGGTGCGCCAGAAGTGCGCCTTATTCCCGATAGAATGAGACTAGCTGACGCCGGTATTTCTGCTCAAACTGTGGCCGAACTGGTAGATGTATTCAATGACGGAAAACGTGTTATCGAAGTCAGCACGGGGGGGAAACTTATAGATTTAACCTTAAAAGGGAAAGAGGGTCTATTAGAGCAAACTCAAGATATCGGCGATCTACCTCTAATCACAGACAGCGGCGAGATTATTCCGGTTAGATCTGTGGCGGAAATCAAAATGACTTCAGGCCCTACTGCGATACGTCACAGAGAACGTTTTCGCACTATCACCATCGAAGTCAGGCCTGCCGGCAACATAACCCTTGAAGACGCCATAAACAAATTAAATAAACAGGTGATTGATCCCATTCGACAGCGTGGCATCCCTGATGGAGTAAAGATTCGCTTATCCGGCACAGCAGATAAATTATTAGAAACACGGGATGCGCTTAGCCTAAATATGCTTGTGGCAATTGCAATTGTATTCTTAGTGATGGCCGTTTTATTTGAAAGTTTTATTTATCCACTCATCATATTGTTATCAGTACCACTCGCAGCAGTTGGCGGAATCGCCGCACTTGCACTGATTAATAACTATTATTCCCAGCCCTTAGATATGCTCACTATGCTGGGTTTTGTTATATTGATTGGAATTGTAGTGAATAACGCCATTTTACTGGTACACCAAACGCTGCACCTGATCCGACAAGAAAACTATAGCGCGGAAGATGCCATTGTTGAGGCCACACGAAACCGAATTCGTCCTATTTTTATGTCCACATTAACAAGCGTGATAGGTATGTTGCCGCTCGTTCTTTTTCCTGGGTCAGGATCCGAGCTTTACCGTGGTCTGGGCACTGTGGTGGTTGGTGGACTGAGCTTATCCGCTGTAATTACCTTATTAATCGTGCCACCGATGATGGGCATTATGATCGGACCAATGGAACGTAGACGAACGGCACGTAAAAAAGAAAATGAACTACGTTAAATAGTTAGCGAAGGTAAAGATTTCACTATAATAAAGATTCGATAATCTCTACTCAGATGCAGTACCGGTGCGACTAGAAGGATCCAGTGTCAAAGAAATTTCGGAGCCATCTCCAGATTGCGCAGCACTTCGATCAAACGAGCTCATCAATCCATCAGGGCCCCAGAGTTTAATGCCACTAAAACTCCAGCCAACAGCTATTAGTATTACCAAAGCGACCCACAGTATCCATATCTTACTTCCGGACTCCCGACGAGAACGAAATGCGGAAGCACCCATAACCGGGTTAGCATTTGCAATGATCCCGGGTGGAACCGCCAAAATTGTGTCGGTAATAACAACTTCCTTTTCGTCTACTCCGGTAAGCCGGGCATAGGAGCGAAGATATCCCCTTACAAAAGTTGCTCCCGGCAGTTGAGAATAGTCGTCCGCCTCAAGTGCATCAATCACAGATACTCGTAAATTTAGACTAGTCGCTATTTCTTCCACGGTCCAACCAAGCTCTTTTCGAGCAGATGACAAGATCATGCCAGGGCTTTCTTTCGATGCTAACGCAGGTTCCCCAGTGCCTAAATCATCAAGCACAGTAGAATCCAACTTACCTAGGGTTATACTCATGGTGTTAAGTTTATCAGTTCCTCGTAAAAATATGAAGTTACATCATTTACTTTTAGTGTTTTCTTCATTCTCGCTCTAATCTAAAACTCAATCCTTGCTCCCCACAACATAAGCCCCGACGCCCGTTGCAATAAGGGTCTCAGTGTCATTCCGTAACTCCATATGTGCCACTGCAACCCTCCTTCCAGCACGCGTTATAGAAGCCTTTGCAAAAAACTTTTTACCTAAGCCGGGGCGTAAATAATCGACCCGTATATCAATAGTGCCGAGCCGCTCAAATACACTTTCGATTGGTAAACCCGCATTTTCCTCACGATGGAGAAGTTCATTGAAAATCACGAACCCTGCAATCGCGTCCAATACGGTCGAAATAACTCCACCATGGAGGTTTCCTCGGACAAAGTTCCCCACAAGCTTTGCTTGCATTTCAAAGCTCAAAACGGCTTCACCGTTGTCATTAAAATCTATTTCAAGACCTAGTTCTCTGTTAAACGGCAGTCGATGGGCAAAAAGGCGAGCCACCTCGTCCAACTTATTATCATTTTTTGTTTTCGTTAGCATTTCATACGACAAGCTATCAACAGAAGAAAAAACATATAAATATCATTCAGTTACTGTCCGCACGCAA
>Ga0213868_10006036_pt1 | contig 10759 bp, 10 predicted proteins | sample PICome_9_FD_160087 | JGI IMG/M metagenome (GOLD analysis project Ga0213868, IMG submission 160087) | Coastal seawater microbial communities near Pivers Island, North Carolina, United States - PICO127 | ecosystem: Environmental > Aquatic > Marine > Coastal | place: USA: North Carolina...
CCCGTCAATCAATCAAATGAGGCTCTCGCTATGAAGCCCGAGTTTCAAGGAAACTTGGCTGCGGAATGCTGGCTTTGGAAGGATCACACGAGCGTGGAGGAGGCCGCAAAGATCACGGAGTTGGGTGGAAAGCATCGGCCTCAGTACTTGGCGAAGTGCGGGAAAACCTATTCTTCCGAGTGGTTCTGGTCCAAGCTGTGGCACTGTCTGAATGTTGCTCCGGATGTATTTGATGCTGCTTACAGCTGGGTTGAGCTTTGTGATTGGGTACCTTCGATCTTGGCGGGTGTAAAGGATCCAACGAAGGTCAAACGCGGAGTTTGTGCGGCGGGACACAAGGCGTTCTATGCGGATGATTGGGGAGGTTTGCCTGACAAGGAATTTCTATCGATGTTGAATCCCAAGCTCGCGGATCTAAAAGACAGGTTGTATGAGAAAGCCTACGACGCCTCGGAGAAAGCGGGCGAGCTATGTAGTGAATGGGCTACTCAATTGGGACTTCCAGAAGGGATAGCTATAGCAATCGGTGAATTTGATGTCCACTACGGAGCGATTGGAGCAGGAGTGGATGAAGGAACCTTGGTGAAGGTGATTGGGACTTCGACTTGCGATTGCGGTGTTGTCAAAGCGAACAAGGAAGTTGCGGACATCCCCGGAATTTGTGGTATTGTGAAAGGGGCTATCCTACCTGGCTACTATGGCATTGAGGCGGGACAGTCTGCGGTAGGGGATATATTCGCCTGGTTTGTCAACCATATCTGTAAAGGTAACGCGGATACGCATATCGCTCTGACTAGGAAAGCGGAGGCTTACAAGCCAGGAGAGATTGGTCTTCTCTCACTCGACTGGAATAATGGAAATCGGACGATACTCGTCGATCCGCTTTTGACTGGGCTGTTGGTTGGACAAACCTTGCATACTTCACAAGTAGAGATTTACCGAGCATTGATCGAAGGTACCGCCTTTGGAGCAAGGATGATCTTGGAGCGTATTGAAAGTTTCGGGGTGCCGGTGAGTCGGGTTGTCTGTGCGGGAGGAATCGCAGAGAAGAATCCGATGCTCATGCAAATCTACGCGGATATTACCGGAAGGGAGATGTTCATTTCGGGAAGCTCGCAAACCTGTGCCCTCGGATCTGCGGTTTCTGCGGCCGTTCTAGCAGGTTCGGCTCTCGGGGGCTATGACGACTTCGAAACAGCTCAGGCAAAGATGACTCGATTGAAAGATGTGAGCTATCAGCCAAATCCAGATTCGCAGACGGTCTACGACGAACTGTTTGAACTGTATAAGCAATTGCATGACGCATTTGGTGGTGTGGTGGAAAGCAACCTAGGAGGTGTGATGAAAGACCTGCTCAAAATTAAGGACCGAGCCCGAAGATAGGTATTTCTGCTAGTTGTGAAAAACCTTAACAATTTAGAGCTTTGGTTTGTATCGGGCTCGCAGCATCTGTATGGTTCAGAATCGTTGGAGCAGGTCGCGGCCAACTCTAATGAAGTCGCTGCGGAGCTGGATCATTCTATGAGTATACCCGCGAAGGTTGTATTTAAGACTGTAGGGGAGACGCTTGAAGCAATCCGATCGATCAGTTCTGAGGCGAACAACGCTGGATTTTGTATTGGGCTCATCATTTGGTGTCAAACGTTCTCACCGGCCAAAATGTGGATTGGAGGACTCAGTATTTTGAACAAGCTTTTTCTCTATTTACACACGCAATTTCACAGGGACTTGCCTTGGCATACGATCGACATGGACCACATGAATCTTCACCAGGCCGCACATGGCGATCGGGAATTTGGTCTCATGTGCACGCGTATGCGCCTCGAACGAAAGGTCGTGGTGGGACATTGGAAAGACCCAGAAGTTCACGAACGTATTGGAGCTTGGACGAGAGCGGCGAAAGGTTGGCACGCTTTGCAGGGAGCAAAAGTTTGCCGTATCGGTAACAATATGCGGGAAGCATCCGTTAATGAGGGAGACAAAGTTGCAGCCGAAGCTCGTTTTGGATATACGGTTAATGGATACGGAGTTGGTGAAGTGGCGGAATTCGTTAATAGCCAGTCTGACTCTGATATTAACTCTCTCTACGAGAAGTACGTCGACGAATATAATGTAGTACCATTGTTGTTGAAAGGTGGGGACCGTCATGATTCGCTTCGTGAAGGAGCAAGATTAGAGCTCGGTTTGAGAGCCTTTCTCGCGGAGAAAGGCGCGAGCGGGTTTACGACTACTTTCGAAGATCTGCACGGCCCAAGGCAACTGCCAGCTCTTTCGGTACAACGACTCATGAGCGATGGGTATGGATTTGGAACCGAGGGTGATTGGAAAATGTCGGTCTTAGTGTATCTGATGAAAGTAATGGGTGAAGATTTGGAGGGAGGAACCTCTTTTATGGAGGACGACACCTATCATCTCCACCCTGAGGGTCATAAAGTACATCGATCCCATATGCTGGAAGTTTGTCCAAGTATAGCCTCTGCGAAGCCGTCTTTAGAGATCCACCCATTGGGAATTGGAGGGAAAGAGGACACGGTAAGACTCGTATTCGATGTAGCGGCAGGGCCAGTGATTAATGCTGTGATCGTCGATCTCGGAAACCGTTTCCGACTTGTGGTCAACGATGTATATGGGGTCGACCCGGACGAACCATTGCCAAAATTGCCGGTTGCTCGGGCTGTTTGGAAACCTCAGCCTGACTTCAAAATATCTGCAGCTTCGTGGATATACTCTGGAGGATCTCACCATCCATTATTCAGAAAAGCTTTGAATGGTGAGGTTATGGAAGACTTCGCATCGATAACAGGTATTGAATTTTTGCATATTGAGCAAGATTCAACGGTGAGCGAAGTGCTAAAAGAGCTTCGAAATAACGAAGTATACTACCATGCTAACAAGGGCTTTTCCTTTGCAGTATAACAGTGAGTTACTAATCATAAAATTTATGAGCGAATACCAATCTCTAAAAGAAGAATGCTGTGATGCGAACCGCGAGTTGCCAGGGAGAAATATCGTTGACCTGACGTTTGGGAATGTCTCGGTGGCGGATCGCAAAAAGGGAGTGGTGGCCATTAAGCCAAGCGGTTTTTCCTACGAAGGCTTAAGGCCGGATGACATAGTCGTTTTGAGTCTGGACGCGAAGCCAGATCGCGATCACACACTCGATCTAGAGAATTATCTAGTGGAAGGCTCGTTGAGGCCGTCTTCCGATACTCCCACGCATTTAAGGTTGTATCAAGCCTTCGGTGACATCAATGCAGTTGTGCATACTCATTCCCGAAATGCGACGGCCTATGCGCAGGCCGGCGTTTCCATTCCGTGTATGGGCACCACTCATGCAGACTATTTTTACGGGGACGTTCCCGTAACCAGGCCGATTTCAAGCGAAGAAATTTCCCGCCATTATGAATGGGAGACGGGTAATGTGATCGTAGAGAGATTCGAAGATCTCGATCCTAATCAAATCAGTGCTGTATTGTTCCATGGGCATGCGCCTTTTGTATGGGGACCGAGAGGCGAAAAGGCGGTTGAGACGGCCTTCGCCCTGGAAATTATAGCCGAAATGACGATGAAGACACAGTTGTTGAAACCGGATGCGGCTTCATTGTCACGTGCCCAGTTAGACAAACACTACCTTCGGAAGCACGGCGCCAACGCCTACTACGGTCAAAAGTAGCGATAAATAGATCGTTATTTTTGTGGTCTAGTGTCAGGCGAGCAGGAGAGGAGTTAGGCATTGTCTTTTTAGATGCTCTCTTGCAGCTTAACGGGGAATGTCAGGTCTGTCTGATAAAAGAGTATCCTCTTGGTTTTTTAAGCTCTCAGAGTCTTTGACTGCTGGATTTAGTCCCGCGGAATCCGTGGGCATGGCGGATGGGATTCCTAAGAAAATCGGAATTTCTTTATCACAGCGATTTGAGGAAGGTTCAAGCTGGACTGCTGCTTTGAACGCGCAATGTCCATTTCTTCAAAGTGGAGAACGCTCGATCATCGCCGCCGCAGAACTATCAGGAAACTTGCCCGCAGTATTCAAGAAATTGGGAGAAGTGAGAAAGGAAGCCGCCAGCTTTCAAAATCGGATCAAACTAGCATCCCTGTACCCGATTGTAATCCTGCATTTTGCCACACTCTTTTTTCCGTTGGAGTATGTGATAGACGGAAAGATCGAAGCCTACCTCGTGAGTGTTGGTATAATCCTAGTCCCTCTTTGGGTTTTTCTTGCTCTCCTGAGCATAGCCTTCAAGTTTTCACTACGATTCAAAGATGGGCTACAGTCGCTTTTGCCGATAATAAAATCGTATTCGATCAATCGGGATCTTGCTCGGTTCTGCCGTACCTTTGCGGCTTGTGTGCGTTCGAGTCTATCCATTGAAACCTGCTGGCAATGGGCGCTGGATGCGGCTGATAGTTCAAGGTTGGAAAAAGAAGGGAAGCTTGCCATCAGAGCGATAAAGTCCGGACGCCCGGCGAGCGAAGCTTTTGTGGATAAGGGCGGGTTTCCTCCGGAGTTGAAGCAGCAGTACCGCATCGGTGAGCGGACAGGATCGTTGGACGTCAATATCGAACGATCGGCCGAGATTTATTCCAGTGCAGCGAAGAAACGGCTTTTTTTAGCCACCCTTGTTTATCCTCAGATCTTATTTCTGGTGATAGCGGTGTTCGTGGCGATCAAAGTGATCAGTTTCTACAAGGGCTACTTTGATGGCGTGCTTGATATTCTGGAGTAGTACTTGCTCTAGCGGCAAGTTTCGCAAACTCCATAGAGCTCGAGGACATGGGTGACTTCTGAGTAGCCGAGATCCGAGGCGAGCTTTTCCAGTTTCATTACCTCGCAAGTATCTAGTTTTTCAGTGCGGTGGCACTTTCTGCAGATGATATGGTGATAATGATGCTGTTCCGCGTTTAACTCGTAGAGCGACTTGCCTGATTCGGTTGGCATACTATTTACGATGCCTGCATTCTCAAAGGCGTCCAGGTTACGGTAGATCGTTACGAGATCGAACTCCTCGGCACCTAGGGCCTCGTGAAGCTCGTCGGCGGAAAGCGGTTTTGAGACGCCGACCAGAAGCTGCAGTAATGCCTTTCTCGGCTCGGTGATTCGCAAGCGCTCCTTTTTTAGGCTATCGATCGCAGCATCAAATCTGTGAGTTGAAGAAGACATATTAATTCTTAATGTGAGGGATCGGCGGTCAATCTCAACCCTTTAAAGTACTTTGCTTGAGTATCTTTGATCGGATATTTAAATTGGCAATCAATTGGATAGCAATCACTTGGCTGAAGTATCGCTCTTTTTTTGGTCGGTTTGTTAGAGGTGGTTAGGGAAAATACACGCCGTAAGTCGATGGGTTGTCTTGATTTGACTGTGAATTCTGCTTTGAAGTAGCAGTAGAGAGCACTCGATTCAAAATGCAGGGAAACAGTATTTTAAGGTTTATCTACAAATTTGTGGTAGCGGCATTCGCTCTGTTTGCATTTAGCGTAATCTACAAACACTTCGTTTCTAGTGAAAGGGGACCCAATATCGTTGTTTCCGATTCAGTTGATCTTCCAAAGGGGTTGCTCGAATATGAGCGAAATACGATTCACGTGTTCCAAAATGCATCGCCTTCGGTCGTATTTGTTCATAACGTACAACAACGGCGCAACTTTTTCTCTTTCAACGTGACAGAAGTTCAAGCTGGTACGGGTTCGGGTTTCTTGTGGGATCGCGATGGACACATTGTCACGAACTTCCATGTGGTTCAGGGAGCGTCTCGAGTCGCTGTTACTCTTATTGACGGCAACACTTACAATGCGGCAATCATAGGGGTAGAGCCCCGAAAGGATCTGGCAGTCCTAAAGATTGATTTGAAACGAACCAATGTCGTTCCTTTTGGGGACAAGGTAGCGAATTCAGCGGAAGTGCAGGTTGGCCAAAAGGCACTGGCCATTGGGAATCCCTATGGCCTGGATCACACCCTGACGATAGGTAATGTGTCAGCCCTCGGTCGGAGTATGTCGTCGATAGTAGAAGGTATCACAATACGGGATATGATCCAGACAGATGCGGCGATCAATCCAGGCAACTCCGGGGGACCGTTGCTGGATAGCCAGGGCCGACTGATTGGGATGAACACTTTAATCTTGAGAGATTCAACTGGAATTGGCTTCGCGGTTCCCTCCAATACGATCAAACGTTTAGTCAATCAAATCATCCGTTTTGGAAGGTCCGTTGAATCGGGAATCGGCGTATCCATTTTTGAAGACCGAATCGCTCGATCCATAGGAGTCAACGGTGTGATTGTTAGAGAGGTCTATGAAAATTCTCCCGCTCAAAAATCGGGCATGCGGGGGACGTCTCGAGACCAGTACGGAAGGATCATTGTGGGAGACATCATCGTTTCGATTGATGGTGAAACGATAGCGAATTACGACGACATGTACAATGCGTTCGACGAGTTGAATCCCGGGGAGTCTGTGGAAGTCGTCTTCTTGCGAGACGGGGAAGAACGTACTGAATCGATCGATGTAGTAGTGGTTACAGACTAGTCGTTTGGTTAGTATTGACGAATGCTCTCAAGCTCCTATAGCTTGTGAGATTACGAAACCTGTTTATCGCTCATGCTTCAGTCGACCCTGACGGTGAAGCTGATTTGCAGTTTATAGTAGGTACTCTTCGTTAAATGCCCTAGTGAAAAGGGAAATCCAACAGGGAAGTGCGCGATAAGTAAAACCTGCTGGCAAAGCTTTCGCCGATAGATACAACAGGTTCATGAGGTTGGTATAGTATCCAAGTTTTGAATTGATTTGAATAGAGTAAGGCTCAATTTCCGTTTTTCTATATTGTGTTCTGGTGGTTGTTGTAGCGAGAAAGTCCTGTTTGACTTGATCGAGGTCTTTCATCTGATCAAATTTAATGGAGACAGAGCACTTCGTTGTGCCTCAAGCTACGACTGGTGCGAAATTGTCGCCAGGCGTCTAAACTATAAAGTGGGTAATATCAGGTATTATGCTGGGGACGATAGATCAGTATTCCATACTAGGATAATTTCATTGGGGAGGTGTCTCGCGACGGGGCATCCACCCCTGGTCCACCAACCAAAGAATAGATTGTTCCTGCCATCGATCCCACATGGCACCTTCGTATCCGTTTAAGCCGTGACCTCCGCTCGGAAGTTCGAGGTATTTTGCGGTTATATTTTTCGCAACGAGAGCATCGTAGTACATTCGCGAATTTAAAGATGATACCACGTGATCATCGACTGCGTGGGCGAGAAAGGTGGGTGGGGTGTTGGATGTGATTTGTAATTCGTTGGAGAAGTGTTCAACGAGGGACAGATTGGGGTTCTCGCCGAGAAGATTCGCTTTGGAACCGGCATGAGTCCGGTCGCCCATTGTGATGACTGGATAGATGAGTATAGCGAAATCGGGTCGGGAACTTATTCTCTCGACTGGATCCGCGGCATTGGGATTACCCGGATCAGAGTGGGTCGCCGCGGTGGACGCTAGGTGCCCGCCGGCGGAAAATCCCATGATGCCTATCTTGGTCGGGTCGACGCTCCATTTCCGTGCGTTCGCTCGGACCGTGCGAATCGCCTTTTGAGCATCGAGGAAGGGTCGGTAAGTATCGGATTGGGGTAGTCGGTATTCCAGTACGATGCCTGTAATGCCTTGCGAATTGAGCCATTGGGCGATGCCAGTCCCTTCGGGGCCCGTCACCAGATTTCGGTAGCCTCCTCCAGGGCAAATGATAACAGCGCTTCCGTTTGGCTGGTCAGGAAGGAAGTAAGTGATGTACGCGTTGTCCGTTTTCGCGACGCCATCGCTGGCAGGTTCGGGCCAAAGTGGAATTCTTTCCGTTTCCGGTTTTGCATTTGAAGGAACCGAAGCTAGGGAAAGTACGAGGAGGAGTGAGGCGGTACGAATAGGGCGTTTGAAAAAGTTCATTTCTCCGTTGGATTTTGGGTTAAGAAGATTCAATGAGAAGTTAATTCGAGAAGGTAACTGGAATTCCTCTTGAAAATACCTGTTGGAGGAGATTGCTTGTTCTGTGCTAGTATGGTGACCCTCTCTCTTTCGACTGATTGGGCTGTTTGATCTAATGTTGAGATCGAAGAGAGAAGGACGTGCTAACAGGGGAAGTTTTCTATGAGAATACAGAGGAAATCGACAATTGCTTTCAATTTCGTGTGGGTGCTGGTCATTCTCACTATTCCGGCATGGGGGCAAAGTGTTCCTGATACGGGAAGACTCAGTATTACGGTCGAGTTTGACATCGAATTGGTGACCTTGGCGAAAGGCTTTGAAGAGGTATTCAGGAAGCTTCCCGCGGGTCCAAATTTTGCGGTTGTCAAAATTCCCGAGGGACCGGTCTTTTTAAAAAAAGTATTCGCGCTCTAGAAACGGTAGGTGGTGTAGTGATTCTTCGAATGCAGAAAGGCGTTGTTCATGCGGTAAAAGTAGGCGATGTGGTGAGAATTAAGAAAGAAAATCGAAAATTCGAAGTCCTAAAGCGGGTTGGAGTTTTTTCGAGTTCACACTCCTTGGCGACTGAATCGCTGTAATGATGAATATTAATACGAATGAGAAGTACGATTGAAGTTTTTGTTTGTGGGCTGGTTGCAAACGTAAATATTTGCTTTGCGGATCCTTTAATTGTGGCCCATCGGGGCGCTTCAAGAGATGCCCCGGAGAATACGATACCGGCTTTTGAGCTCGCGTGGAAGCAAGGGGCCGATGCCATTGAAGGCGATTTTCATCTCTCTAAGGATGGGGAAATTGTCAGTATACACGACAGGGATACTGGTAAAACATCGGACAGGAATTTGATAGTGCGAAAGTCCACCCTGGATGAACTACGCCAATTGGATGTCGGCAAGTATCACAGCGTTGGCTACGAAGGGACTCGGATGCCGACGTTAGCGGAGGTTTTCCAGACCGTTCCTCAAGGCAAGAAAATCTACATTGAAATCAAGAGTGAGCCTAAGATTATCCCGAAACTAGTCGAGGAAATCGCGAAGTCTGGTCTAGATGAAAATCAGATTGTCGTGATCTCTTTCAAGGAAAAGGTGATTCGTGCCCTCAAAGGCAGGGCACCTCAATACAAAGCGATGTGGTTATCCGGGTTCAAGGAAAAGGCCTCGGGAAAAAAGACCCCGTCCCTTAATCGCATATTAAAAACCTTGAAGAGAATTCGTGCAGATGGGTTTAGCTCCAGCAAAAGCGGAATCGAACAGTCGATTATCAAAGAAGTAAAGGCGAGCGGCTACGAGTACCACGTCTGGACAATTGACGACGGAGATACGGCGAAGCAACTCGTCGAATGGGGCGCGCAGTCGATTACTACGAATATTCCCGGCGAAATGAGGGAAATGCTTTTCGAAGAAGAGACTCAAAGGCGATGAATGACGACGAGTCGTTCTACAATAGCGACTACATAGAGATTCCTGATCTACTTAAGTCGTTTGAAACGGGGAAACCGATTTCACACTGTGTCAACTGTGGAACGCAACTGCTTGGTGAGAGCCCGCTGTATTCGATCCAGAAGGCGTATCAAAATTCTGAAGTCCTGGTCGAGTATGCTCAGTGTTTTAATTGTTACGAGGAGTTGACGGCTTCCTATTCAAGGCAAACGATGAGTGGCAATTGGAATTTCTCTCTCGATTCGCGTGACTTTGAGGGTAGGAAGCAGAGGCTACTTAAAGAGGCGCCGCAAGATTTAGAGCTATGGATCGAAAACTGTCTCACCTGCGGAAAGGGAAAGGACGAAATGTCTTCCTATACATTGGTTGGGCAATGCGAAGGCTCTCATTTGCTGTTTTACTATATGCCTTATCTAATTTGCGAGGATTGTCAGATTCGTATGCACGACTTCATGTCTTCAAAAAGTCGCGACATTTGGGATCGCTGGTACGAGGGCCACATTGGCACACCGCCAGTTATGGAAAGGGAGCACGCACCCGGTAAAGTAGTGCTGGTGTAAGCCGGTTAGCTTGATAGCGATGCGATTGTAACAATCCGAACAGTAGCTCAGTGCTTCAGCCTGAGCCATACCCCAACGTCGGAGCGGTTTTATACCGCGATTGCCCAACAGATCATTATCCCTAAAAATTATCGCGGTATAAAACCGCTCCGACGAGCTTCTTACGGAGTTGCTCGAGAATCAGTCTTCGCTCAAGCTCTACCTATATAAATTACCGGCCCACTCAGTATCCACGGAATCCATCAAACGTACTTCCGCGAAGCGGAATCCTGTTCGCCAACGGTGATCCCTGTTACAAAGAAGATCTACCAAACCTTGTTCCTAACACGGTCTCGTCCCTGCGGTGAGTTTTTAAAAATCGACCCGCGCGGTGCTTCGTAAGTGAAGGCCCTCGATTGACCGTTCTACGAGAAAGTCTTTCTCAATTAAGATGAAAGGTTTCTTTTAGATTGACGGCGGTCGGACTATGGTCGGGGTTGCTTTCCATGATGTCGTCCATATGGGTCCACCAAAGTTGGCATACTTCGGTTTGGGCGATCGCGGCCCAGCGTGCTTCGTCCTCGATTTCGGCGTAAGCGAAAAGCTGTAGGGTCCCTTCGTGGAGAAAAATGGAGTAGTTGGAGACGCCATGCGATTTAAGTACGGCTTCCAGTTCGGGCCAAATGGGGGAGTGTCGCTTGATGTACTCTTGCGTCTGGCCAGATTGTAGTTGCATGACAAAGGCTTTGCGAATCATGGGGGCAATTTTGTGGCCTCGGGAGTCGCTGGCAACGAAAAGGATGGACGAAGGGCTCATATGGG
>Ga0213868_10006038_pt1 | contig 10756 bp, 9 predicted proteins | sample PICome_9_FD_160087 | JGI IMG/M metagenome (GOLD analysis project Ga0213868, IMG submission 160087) | Coastal seawater microbial communities near Pivers Island, North Carolina, United States - PICO127 | ecosystem: Environmental > Aquatic > Marine > Coastal | place: USA: North Carolina | collected...
GGTTTCAAAAACTGTACGCTTACACATTCATAAATGTATCTATGAGTTACTTGCTTTTGATGTTTTATAATCCAACATCAACTAGCAAGTACCCACACACATTGCTTGATTAAATTTTTAAAGAACGATTCGCTCATCAGAGCGGGGGGCGTATTCTATAGATTGCCAACCTTTTGTCAACATGAGAATGAACTAATTAGTGCTAAATTCACTCTCTGTAACTGGTCTAACTTACTCTTCTCAACATTGCTGTTGGGAGCGCGCATTCTAGCGTCAGCGCTGAACATGTCAACAGCAAATGGTAAATAAATGTAATGCTTTCGCTATTGTGGTTTCCGGGATCAGCTTGACCCTGGGCAATCTACCTTTGGCAAGTAAAAAACTGCCTAATTTATGCAGGTTGATTCGAGTTTTTGCTTTAAGAGTTTGACAACCTTTCAGCCAACCAACCTGCCGTTTAGGCAGAGTGAGGCCATGAGGGATCTAGGCAATTAGGTCAGAGAAAGCTAGCGAGGTACTTTTCGAGGCTGAGTCTGCTGACAGGAGATCTCTCAGATGACGGAGTTGGGATGACAGTGGGTTCCGAGCGACGGGGTTTTATGTTGGCGTGAGGCAAGATATCATGCGCGCCCTGCGATCGAGCTGACCGCAGGAAAACCGGTAACTTAACAACTACTTCTTTTTCTTGTCGTCCTGTCGCTTGCTGTACTTGGTCACCGGCTTTTTCTTAAAGGTGGGCTTGTTGACTGCCTTGCCTTTGGTGCTATAGGGGTTTTCTGAAGTACGGTATTCCACTCGCACAGGAGTGCCATGCAACCCCAACTCGCGGCGGAAGATCTTTTCCAAATAACGAGTGTATTGAGCAGGTACTGAATCGGTTTGGTTGCCGTGAATAATAATGATTGGCGGGTTGCGTCCACCGGCGTGGGCAAAACGCAGTTTAATACGTCGTCCGTGAACCAGAGGCGGCTGATGCTCCTCCACCGCGCCTTCCAATACCTTGGTCAAGCGTGAAGCGCTAAGTGCATCGGTAGCAGCACGATAGGCGTTTTCAATGGAGTCATAGAGATTGCCGACACCTGTACCATGCAAGGCTGAGATAAAGTGTACATCGGCAAATTCGGCAAAGCGCAGCCGACGCTTAATATCTTCTTTGATCTTCTCGCGCTTTTCCGGCTCCAGGCCATCCCATTTGTTGACACCGATAACCAACCCGCGACCGGCATCGATTACTGATCCCATCAAATGGAGATCCTGCTCCACCAACCCTTCGTGGGCATCGACCATCAACACTACTACGTTGGCATCATCAATAGCCTGTAGTGTTTTAACAATGGAGAATTTCTCAATCGCCAACTTTATATTTTTACGCTTACGAATACCGGCGGTATCGATCAGCGTGTACTTTTTGCCGTGACGCTCATAGTCGATATAAACGCTGTCGCGAGTTGTACCAGCCTCATCGAAAACCACTACTCGGTCTTCACCTAGCAGGCGATTGACTAATGTTGATTTACCTACATTGGGACGACCTACTACGCCGATTCGAATACCGTTTAAACCACTGTTATCCGGTTCGGCGTATTCGGGATAGGGTTCAAGCAGCTCTTCCATCATCGAGCGTACGCCGCGACCATGGGTTGCTGTAGTGGGGAACATGCCGGAGAAACCCAACTGATAAAAATCAGCCAGTGCCTCTGCAGGATCCAGACCATCGATTTTGTTGGCCACTAGATAGACTTTGCGGTTTTTCTTGCGCAGGGTCTCGGCGATCATATGATCGGCGGCAATAATTCCCGAACGACAGTCGACAATAAACAACACAATATCGGCTTCATCCATGGCCAGCAGGGACTGTTCCGCCATGCCGACGTCTATGCCCTCTTCCTCACCACTGATACCGCCAGTATCAATAACCATAAAGCGCCGGTCATACATCTCGCCATCGCCGTACTTGCGATCGCGGGTCAGACCGGAATAGTTTGCCACCAGGGCGTCGCGACTGCGTGTGAGTCGATTGAATAGAGTTGATTTACCAACATTGGGGCGCCCAACAAGAGCGATAACAGGAATCATGGAATTAAAAATGCCGCATAGTTTAAGTGCGGCATTCTACGTTAGTTGACCGGACATCACACTAAAGAAAAGATGTAGTTGCCATGCCTCTTAAATGCTCCTTAGTATTAATCGTCGGAAGACGGCATTGCCATCATCAAAAATCCTGTGAATGCCGCATTGGATGGCGACAGACTACTATCGACTTTAGTTTTTGCCTGGTTGATTAAATCGCGGTAGGCAGTATAGAACGCCCAACTCGGGGTTGGCTTGTAGACCAAGCCCTCAACATCAAAATGCTTAATGACATTTTTCGCGGTGGTGGGCTTTACAAAAACTTCAGTGGTCGGCGCATAGTAAGTGGGAATAATTGAGATCAGACTCCACTTCGCCAGCTTTTCGGTTTTCAGCAGTTCCACCAAGGCTTCAAAACCGGCCTGCTTATTATCTGTATGCAACAAATCGTGCATAGCCTGAACCATAAAGGACTGTTCTCCGGGGGCCAAACGCTTAACAAAGTCGCGGAACTTGGGTTTCTCAAACATAGAGACCATTGAAGAGCGACCCACTATCTTGGCCATATCCTCAGTGTACTGGCTGATATTTTTTCGCGCTCTAGCGCTAAAGCTCTCATGGGCCATGGTGGTCATCTTTTCCATGGAGTGGCGCTTGCCAATTTTAACCATTTCCGGATCGGCAAAGCCGCCAGGATAGCGAGACAAAAATTTCGCCTCGGCCTGTTTGAGTTTGTTGCTGTTAAGTTGAATCATAGATTGATCTCTGTGGACGCCAATACAAGCTGACTATAGATCAAGAAAAACAGAAAAAAACCTCCACTGCCTTGAATAATCACAGTGGAGGCTTTTGGATCAATGGGCTAGCTATTGCTCAATTTTAAAGGCGCTCAGGGAGCCGCTATTGGACTGCACAATCAAGCTGTCACCGACGGTCAACATAGCTGCACTGACACCACTGCCATCGACCTTAGTGCGGGCAACAAAGCTGCCGTCTTCGGTATTTAACAGGTGCAGATAGCCTTCAGTATCAGCAACGGCCATATAGCCGGCTAATGTTGCAGGGCCAGTGACACGGCGTAAGAATAGCTGATCATTGGTCCAGATCACCTGCCCGCTACCAGAATTGAAAGCGCGCACGGTGCTGTCTGCTTCGCTGACAAAAACCTGACCACCACTGTAGGCCGGCGAGCTGTGTGAAGAGCTATCTTGGAACCACAGGCTTCTGCCGGTACCGCGAGATATGGCACCCAAGCGGCCCTGATAGGTTACTGCATAGATCACATCATCGACTAGCAAGGCTTCGCCGTCGACATCAACCATGCGCTCTAAATCGGTACGACCCTTTGGCAGCGCCAGGCGGGACTCCCAAATTAGTGAGCCATTTTCTGGGTTAAAGGCTATTAATTTGCCTGAATCAAAACCAACCAAGATCATTCTATCGGTGACTAGGGCGGTGCTGGTGCCACGCACCGTCAGCAACGGCGCCTCGTCTTCATGTTGCCAAATGGCCACACCGGTTTGTGCATCAAAGACGAATAGCTGATTATCTATAGTCTGAACCGCAACTACCTCGCCATTACCTTGAGGGCTAGCCAAAATTTCCGAGCTGACAGTGGCAGTCCAAATCACTGAGCCGTCTGCAGCACTCAATACATAGACCTCACCTTCAATGCTGCCAACCATAACCTGGCCAGACGCATAACCAACACCGCCAGAGATCGAGACATCTAACTCGGTGCTCCAGAGACGTTTGCCTGAGGCTATATCAATCGCGCTGACCTTGCCGTCGTGATCAGCGGCAAACACTGCTTCATCATTCGCAGCAGGACGCAGACTGGTCCAAAACGTCTTATTACCGCCGCCAATTTTTGTTGACCACTGCTTCTTAATCTTTACCTGCTGTTCGAATTTAACCAACTCTGCCGGCTTTATTTCGTCTTCGTCGTCGCCACCAAACCAACTACAGCCAGAGATCAACAATGCGCAGAGTAATAAATTAAGTTTTTTCATAAGGCATCGTCCTGTTCCACCGACTCTTCTGCTTCAACGGCTTTAGAAATCACCGGCTTTACTTGGCTGATCTTCAGTTGCAACAGCTGGCTCGCTGAACTGTTACCCGCATCAATGCCCGTCATGGCTGCTTCGTAGGCCGTGTAAGCAGCGCCAGCATTCCCCTGCTGCTGGTAGAAATCGCCTTTGGCTTCGTCGAAGGCTGACTTCAACTCTCCAGCGTCGACACCCTGTACTAACTGCAGAGCTGTATCCAGATTGCCAGCGGCGGCTTCAACTCGCGCCAGTCGCAAGCGAGCGATATTCTCGCTTACAGTTTCGTCGGCATTGTCCATCGCCCACTGAAGCTCAACACTGGCGGCACTTAGATCAGTGCTTTCAACTGCCAGTTTGGCTTTGATCAGCGCGGCGTAAAAAGCATATTGAGTATTACTGTAATCCTGCTTGAGTATGTCGGCCAGCTGACTAATCTCAGCTTGCTTGTCCGCGGCGAGGGTATCTCCGGCCACTGCATCGTCCATATTATCCAGCATCTCTTGATAAACCAGCGATGCTGCTGCGGTTTGATCTTCAAGATGGTCGGTCCAAGCTTGCCAGCCAAAATAGCCGCCAACAGTGAGCACTATGGCCAAAACGACCTGCTTGCCATTCTCGTCCCACCAACGCTTAAGGGCTTCGATTTGCTCTTCTTCAGTAATATGGTCTGCCACAGGTGTTCCTCAATCAGTTGTTAATGTAAGTATTAGGTTGGCCAGCTGGTCCTGATCAACCGTTTCCTGGGGGCGATCTTGGCGCAAGAACTTGACCCCCACTATATTTTTTTCAGCTTCATCTTCGCCCAATATTAGAGCAATAGAGGCGCCACTTTTGTCGGCTTTCTTCATTTGCGATTTAAAACTTCCACCACCGCAGTTAGTCTGCAAGCGCAGATTTGGACAGTGGGTACGCAAATTTTCTCCGAGCACCAGTGCCTGTCTGTCCACATCGCCGACGGCAACCAAATACAGATCCACCGTCTGGCCGACACTATCCGGCACTACGCCCAACTCGTCAAGCAGCAACACCAGCCTTTCCATGCCCATAGCAAAGCCAACTCCGGGACAGGGTTTACCGCCGAGCTGCTCAACCAGGCCATCGTAGCGACCACCGGCACAGACTGTTCCCTGAGCACCGAGACTGCTGGTAACCCATTCAAAAACAGTCTTCGAATAATAATCGAGGCCGCGTACTAGGCGAGGATTAATTTCATAGCTAACACCTGCAGCATCGAGCATGGCGCGCAGCTGCAGAAAGTGCTCTTTGGATTCGCTATCTATATAGTCTTGCAGAACCGGCGCATGGTTTAGCAGTGCCTGTGTATCGGCATTTTTACTGTCGAGAATACGCATGGGGTTGGAATGCAGTCGACGCTGACTGTCTTCGTCGAGTTGGTCGTGACGAGCGCTGAGATAGTCGACCAGTGCAGTGCGATAGCTTTTACGATCGGCAGATGTACCAAGGGAATTAATCTGCAGGGTGACTGCCTGATCAATTTTTAGAGCTTGCCACAGTCGCGCGGTAATCAGCAGCAGCTCGGCATCTATATCCGGACCATTTAGACCAAAGGCTTCGACACCGACCTGATGGAACTGACGCAGGCGGCCTTTCTGGGGGCGCTCGTGACGGAACATCGGACCTGTATACCAGAGTCTCTGTATCTGATTATGCAGCAAGCCGTTTTGATTGCAGGCGCGCACGCAGCTGGCGGTACCCTCTGGACGCAGACTCAGGCTGTCGCCATTGCGGTCTTCAAAGCTGTACATTTCTTTTTCGACTATATCGGTCACTTCACCGATGGAACGTTTAAACAGTTCGGTCTGTTCGAGAATCGGAAAGCGAATTTCTCTGTAGCTGTAGCGCGCCAACACATCGCCAATCACTCGCTCAAGATATTGCCAAGTGGGAGACTGATCGGGAAGTAAGTCATTCATTCCGCGAATGGATTGAAGTTTCATAAGTTGTTGGCCCTTAGCCTGTAGCAGTTAGCCTGTAACGATTAGCCCGTAACCATTAGCCGCGAGCAATTATCTGCTCAGCTTCATGCGCCAGCTGGGCTTCTTTAGCCGCTGCCTTGGCACGAATCTGTGCTTCCAGCTCATCGACCAAATTTTCATTGCCAATTTTATGCTTGGGGACGCCATCCAAATACACCAGATTAGCTGGTGTGCCGCCGGTCAAGCCGAAGTCTGACTCTTTGGCTTCACCTGGACCATTTACGATGCAGCCGATAATCGACACATCCATTGGCACTGTAATATCTTCAAGACGACTTTCTAAGGCGTTCACTGTAGAGATCACATCAAAGTTCTGGCGCGAGCAACTGGGGCAGGCAATAAAGTTAATCCCTTTACTGCGCAGACGCAGGCTGCGGAGCATATCCCAGGCCACTTTGGCCTCTTCCACAGGGTCGGCGGCGAGGGAGATGCGCACTGTATCGCCAATACCGTCGAGCAATAATGCACCTAGACCTATAGCAGATTTAACCGTACCTGAACGGAGACCACCGGCTTCGGTAATACCCAGATGCAGTGGCTGCTCGATACGGGTTGCCAGATCGCGGTAGGCGGCGACCGCCATAAAAATATCTGAGGCTTTGACGCTGACTTTAAAATCTTGGAAATCATATTTGTCGAGCAGGTCGACATTGCGCATAGCCGATTCAACCATGGCTTCTGCAGTGGGTTCGCTATATCTGCGCAGTATATCTTTGCCCAGAGACCCGGCATTAACGCCGATTCGAATAGGAATATTCAGATCACGAGCCTTGGCGATTACTTCACGCAGGCGACTCTCACGGGAAATATTGCCTGGATTAATTCGCAGACAGTCGACACCTAGGTCAGCAACGCGCAGGGCTATATGGTGATCAAAATGAATATCGGCCACTAAGGGAACATTGACCAATCTACGGATCTCACCAAAGGCCTCGGCTTCTGCCATGGAGGGTACAGAGACACGCACTATATCGGCGCCAGCGGCTTGGATACGGTTTATCTGAGCGACTGTCGCCGCCACATCTGCAGTACTGGTATTGGTCATGCTCTGAACAGATATTGGTGCATCACCGCCAACGGGAATGTTGCCGACCATGATCTGTCGCGACTTGCGTCGCACGATGGGTGTGCCACTAAACATTTAATCTATTACTCTGGTTAGTTACTGTTTTAACCACGCCTGATATTCAAGATTCTCTTTGGAGTAGGGAAACAAATTCTTTAGTTTCAATCCCTCACTGGCAGCATTGTCTCTGTTGCCAAAACGCTGTTCTATTCTCACCGACAACCACAGACTTTTCGGTGTAGGCTTGCTCAGCTGTCTGAATCGATCCAGTGCCATTTTACTCAGCGGGTAATTCTGCTGCTGAAAATAAATTTCAGCGGCCTCTATAAAGGGCGGCGCAAATCCTGCTGACAGCTGAGTGGCTTTCTCGAAGGATTCAACTGCTGCCTCACTATCACCAAGACGTTTCTGACTTAATCCCAGTATGTAAAAAGCTTGGGGCCGACGCTCGTAGGCTAGGTCTTGAGTGACTAACTGCATCTCCTCAAGGGCCTCTTGTATGCGTCCCTGATTAAACAGGAAGGCGGAATAATTATAATGGGCCAGGGTGTAGTCGCTGTCCGCTATCAACGCTTTGCGATAGTTCTGCTCAGCCAGCTCGAACTCCTGCTCCATCTGATATAACAGTGCATAGCCATTATAGAGCTGAGCGGAACGCGGATTAAATGCCTTGGCTTTCTCTAAATGAACCCGGGCCAGATCGCGATTGTTCGAGCTTATATAATTGAGCGCCAACCTGATATGCTGCTGGTTTGCCGCATCCGGATCTGCTCCCGCACTTTTATTAGCACCGCTCGACACACAGCCGGCGGTTGCTATGACTGTAAGCAACAATAAAAATCTCGAATAATATCTTATCGGTTTTTTCATGCTTTACTCTCCTTGTCATTGCTTTTCTAAAGCTGCTCGCGCAAGAAAAACAATTTAAAACTCAGCATTCCTATGCTGCTTTTAACCTACCAGCGACGCACTCATTAATCGCGACTCGCTAGCCTACTATCTTCACTACCTGTTCTTCATCTAAACCCTGCAAACGCTTTTTATAGCGTTCCTGGCGCTTGGTTCGGTCATTGACCTCACCGGCCAACTGACCACAGGCTGCGGCTATATCATCGCCACGGGTGGTGCGCACAGTGACAGTGTACCCGTCATTCTGCAGAATGTCCCTAAACCGGCCCAGGGCCACTTTGGTGACTCTTTTATACTCTGATCCGGGGAACGGATTAAACGGAATTAGGTTTATCTTGCAGGGTAAATCTCGCAGCAAGATAGATAATTCTTTGGCGTGTTCATCGCGATCATTGACCATATCCATCAGCGTATATTCAACCGTAACCTTGCGTCGATTGTCCGGCATTTTGTCCAGGTAACGCTTGGCGCTATCAATAAAGTCGACCAGCGGATATTTGCGATTAATCGGCACCAACTGATTACGCAATTCATCGTTTGGCGCATGCAGTGAAATCGCGAGAGATACATCGCTGACATCTCCTAGCTTGTCCAATTCTGGAACCACACCAGCTGTACTCAGGGTCACCCGACGCTTGGAAAGGCCATAGGCATTGTCGTCCATCATCAAGCTCATAGCGTCGACCACATTGTTGAAGTTCATCAACGGTTCGCCCATGCCCATCATCACAACATTGGTGACACGGCGGGGGTTTCTAGTATCGAATTGATCAAAGGATTTGGCTGCAATCCACAGCTGACCAATTATTTCAGCGGTGGTCAGGTCTCGGGCGAAGCCCTGCTTGCCGGTGGCGCAGAAACTGCAATCCAGGGCACAGCCAATCTGCGAGGAGACACAGAGGGTACCGCGGTCGCGCTCGGGAATATAGACCATTTCGATGCAGCTACCGCCATCGACTTTGATCAACCATTTGCGCGTGCCATCGACGGAGTCCTGACAACTGACAACCTCCGGGACCACCACTTCGGCAACCTCGGCTAGGCTTTCGCGCAGGCCTTTGGAGATATTAGTCATCTCGTCGATGTCACAAATTCCGTACTGATGAATCCACTTGAGAATCTGGGTGCCACGAAAACGCTTCTCGCCCAGGGACTCTAAAAAGTCACCGATGCGGGAAGCAGAAAGCCCCAAGAGGTTAGTTTTAACCTTTCGGGGCTGTTCGTCGTGGACTGCTGCTACGTTTGGTTCCTGGGACATAGATGTCCTGGTCTCTCAGTTTCTCTCGATCTTCTGTTAGCCTCTCTATCCATATCCTAAACTACTTTTATAGATAGAGAGAAGAACAAAAAGTTAACGAGAGCAAAGCTCATTGTCGGCAAAGAAGTAGGCGATTTCACGCGTAGCTGATGCTACTGCGTCGGAACCGTGTACCGCGTTGGCGTCGATTGATTCAGCAAAGTCTGCACGGATAGTGCCAGCTTCTGCTTCTTTCGGGTTAGTTGCACCCATCAGATCACGGTTAGTCATAACCGCATTTTCGCCTTCCAGAACCTGTACCGAAACAGGACCAGAAGTCATAAAGGCAACCAGATCCTTAAAGAAAGGACGTTCGCTGTGTTCAGCGTAAAAACCTTCGGCTTGTTCCTGAGTCAGCTGCTGCATTTTGCAGGCAATGATTTGCAGGCCAGCAGCTTCAAAACGGCTGAGGATTTGGCCAACAACATTTTTTGCTACTGCATCGGGCTTGATGATAGATAGAGTGCGTTCAGACGCCATGAAGATTTCTCCAAAAAATTAAGTGGTGCTTTAAAAAATTGCCCTGATGGGCAGAAAGCGCGGATTCTACCTGCCTGAGACAGCGGTCACAATAGGTTTCTCGGCTAGACATGGCCTTACAGACTTCTATAGTAAGACTTAGGCAACTAACAGACGCTGAAATTTATCCAGAGAGACGGGCATACTGAAATGAGCACCCTGATATTTCTCGCAGCCGAGACCGCGTAAAATCTCCAAAACTTCACGTTTTTCAACGCCTTCAGCCACTACATCGAGGCCGTAATGATGCGCCACCATCATAATAGCTTCAACCAGACCTAAGGTTTCCTTGTCGGAGTTGAGGTGAGTAATAAATTCACGGTCGATTTTTAGAATATCCAGGGGCAGACGCTTTAAGTAGATCATCGATGAATAACCGCTGCCGAAGTCATCTATGGCAAAGCGGGTGCCCATATTGCGGATCTTTTTCATTTTATCAACCACGGATTCAAAATCGTCGATCAGCAAGGTTTCGGTGACTTCTAGAGTAAGCATATCCGGGCGAATATCGTAGCTTTTTAAACTGTGCTCCAGAGATTTGATCAACTGCGGATCATGAAACTGTTTTGGACTGATATTCACTGCCATCTGCATATCAGGAGTCCAGAGTCCCTGATCGAGCATATTGCGCAGATATTCACAGGAGGTGCGAATTACCCAGAGACCCACGTCAACGATCATGCCCGAGGATTCCAACACCGGTATAAAATCGGCAGGGGAACGTTGGGCCTGGCCTGAGTGCATCCAGCGCAGCAGCACTTCACCGCCGACCACATCGCCGCTGAGGGTGGAGACCTGAGGCTGCACGTGGAGGTCGAACTCTTGATTGGCTACGGCTTTGCGCAGACTC
>Ga0213868_10006039_pt1 | contig 10755 bp, 9 predicted proteins | sample PICome_9_FD_160087 | JGI IMG/M metagenome (GOLD analysis project Ga0213868, IMG submission 160087) | Coastal seawater microbial communities near Pivers Island, North Carolina, United States - PICO127 | ecosystem: Environmental > Aquatic > Marine > Coastal | place: USA: North Carolina | collected...
GTCGCGCGCGATCAAAACAGGCACATCAAGCGCTTGCGGACGGTAAAGCCGGTTTAGCGCCTCGGTGGATGGCGCTTGAAAATCAGCAAGCGTCTCGCTGATTTGAAGAGAGTTGTTCGCGCCTGCCAGCGGATCAAGATCAGAAACGACAACAGGTGTTTGCTCGACCGGAGCGAACTGCACTTTCTGCACTTCTTGCAGCACCGTCCAACCACCATAGCCAAGGCCACTGATCAAAGCGACCAATACCATGACTGATCCGATTGCTCGCGGCTCAATCCCCGAAAAAACGGCATCGCCGGCGGGGATAAATGGTGTGGCTGAAGCGGAAAAAATGTCTTTGCCCAAAGCGGCAGCGCCAGGATCGTAGGACTTGCCTTTGAGCGATGACGCCTTGGCGGACATGCCGTGGGCGGTTTCAAAACCGCTTTCATCACAGAACGTGTCAAAGGCCTGATCGGGGTCCATGTTCAGATAGCGCGCGTAAGACCGTACATAGCCTGCAATAAACCCAGGCGTATCAAAAGCAGACGGATCAGCGTTTTCAATCGCTGCGATATACGCGGCTTTGATCTTTAGCTCGCGCTGCACATCCAACAGGCTTTTGCCCATTGTAGCGCGCTCGCCACGCATCAAATCGCCGAGTCGCAAATCGTAGGCGTCAAAACCTTTGGTTTTCACGTCCTCCGATGCGCCAGTACGCTTGAAGGTCTTCCCGATCATCGACGGTCCCGTCGCTTAATGCCCCTAGACACTCGACCTATTTCGAATCGGAAATGGATAAGTGCCTGAAAAACCCTAACATGCCGGTGCGAGTTATGCACAGGCTGAAAAGGCCTAGCCAGCCAGTTCAGCGCGATTCAGCGCACAATGCGACCACAATCCGTCCAAAGCGCCCACCAATGCATCCATTTCACGCGGGCCATGCACAGGCGATGGGGTAAACCGCAAACGCTCTGTTCCGCGCGGAACTGTCGGGAAATTGATCGGCTGCACGTAAATCCCGTACTCGGACAACAACATGTCCGATAGTTTTTTCGTATGCACAGGGTCGCCGACAATCAAAGGAACGATGTGGCTGCCGTGATCAATGATCGGCAAGCCCATGCCCTTCAGACGCAGCTTCAAAATCTTCGCTTGGGTCTGATGGCGTTCGCGGGCTGCCTGATCCGTTTTCAGATGCGCAACTGATGCTGCAGCACCTGCAGCCACAGCAGGTGGCAAGGATGTCGTAAAGATAAATCCGGGCGCATAGGACCGGATCGCGTCACACATTTTGGCAGAGGCTGCGATATACCCGCCCATAACACCGTATGCTTTCGCCAATGTGCCATTGATAATATCGATGCGGCCCATCAGGCCGTCACGCTCTGCCACGCCAGCCCCGCGTGGTCCATACATGCCAACAGCGTGCACTTCGTCGATATATGTCAGCGCGCGAAACTCGTCAGCCAAATCACACAAGGCTTTGACCGGGCCAAAATCGCCGTCCATCGAATAGATGGATTCGAATGCAATAACCTTGGGTACTGACGGATCATCGGCCTCTAGAAGTTCACGCAGGTGCGCGACGTCATTGTGGCGGAAAATCCGTTTTGCCCCGCCATTGCGACGTACGCCTTCGATCATAGACGCGTGGTTCAACTCATCAGAATAGATGATCAGGCCTGGGAATAATTTTGGTAGCGTGCTGAGTGTCGCATCATTTGCAATATACGCAGAGGTAAAAAGCAGCGCCGCTTCTTTACGGTGCAGGTCGGCCAATTCAGCCTCAAGGCGCTTATGATAAACAGTCGTGCCCGAGATATTGCGCGTGCCGCCCGACCCAGCGCCCGTTGCATCAATCGCCTCGTGCATTGCCGCCAGAACAGCAGGATGTTGCCCCATGCCAAGATAGTCATTGCCGCACCAAACCGTCACTGGCGCCTCTGAACCGTCTTCTTTACGCCACGTCGCATGGGGAAACTGCCCGCGCTTACGCTCGATATCGATGAAGGTCCGGTAACGGCCTTCTTCGTGCAAACGGTTAATCGCAGTGTCCAATTGGGCGTTGTAATCCACGGGTTACGTCCTTTTTCTTTCGCAACAAAAGCTACAAACTGCGCAACTTTTGAATCGTTCTAAGCCTCATATAGGGCGGTTTGCCGTCCGACAAGACGTTACAAAGTGTCGCCCCCATTCACGGGTATTGATGCGGGTTTGCGGCAAAGGGTTCATTGATTTGCATCAAATGCCCAAAAATTCGTAGTCGGCGCGCTCACCGTATGTAAAAATAACGATCTAAGGTTGGAGATTTTGATGACAGTTTCAGTTTCATTCGCAACAGAACCGCCAGAGCGCGCCACTTTTCATCAACTGCTGCTAGATTACTATAATGTAATGATCCCAATGAATCCGCCCGAGATTGCAGCTCTCATAAGTGCAGATAAAAATGCAGATGAATTTTGGACAGAAATCCATGAATACTTGCCCCCTCACGGTCGGTTGGCACTGGCCCATGACAACAACGGCGTTCTGCTTGGTGGCGGTATGATGCGAACCATGCGTCCTGACGCCGTGGAATTCAAACGCTTGTTTGTAAGGCCGCAAGGACGCGGTTTGGGGCTGGGACGCTTGCTTGTCCAAGCGCGAATTGATGCGGCGCGCGAGATGGGTATGAAACACGTTTTTGCCGATACGCTTCGCGGGACTGTTGCGATGCAATCCCTCTACAAAGCATTCGGCTTTCGCGAGATCGACCGCTACCCTGAAAGCCGCACAGCGATCAGCCTTCCTGCACTGCAACCAGAATTACGCTATTTTCAGCTGGACCTTTGACCGCGCCGCCTTGACCTTCCGCGCCCAAGAGACAACGTTGCAGCAAACCCCAACGATAGGCTGCACCCATGACCCTTGATCCTGTTCTCGCGCGCATTGACGCTGACTTGCCCCACGCAACTGAACGGCTGCTGGAATTGCTGCGTATTCCTTCAATCTCGACTGATCCGGCCTACAAGAACGATTGCCAAACCGCCGCTGATTGGCTGGTCGCTGATTTGCAATCCATCGGATTCGAGGCGTCAAAGCGTCCTACCCCCGGTCACCCTATGGTCGTTGCGCACACAGGCGGTGAAGGGCCTCATGTCCTGTTCTACGGCCACTATGATGTGCAGCCTGTTGATCCTCTTGATCTTTGGAACCATGACCCCTTTGATCCGCAGGTCGAAGACACACCAAATGGTAAAGTTATTCGCGGACGTGGTACGGCGGATGATAAAGGCCAGTTGATGACCTTCATCGAAGCCTGCCGCGCATGGAAGGCCGTTCACGGGACGTTACCCATGAACATCTCGATGTTCTTTGAGGGAGAAGAGGAATCCAGCTCGCCCTCGCTCATCCCATTTATGAAAGCAAACAAAGAAGAACTGACCGCCGACATCGCGCTCATTTCGGACACCTCGCTTTTTGATGAAAACACGCCGTCGATCATGACGCAGCTGCGCGGCATGTTAGGCGAAGAACTGACGATCACAGGTCCGAACCGTGACCTTCATTCGGGAATGTACGGCGGTATTGCAATGAACCCTGCCCGCGTTCTTGCGCGGATCATTGCCGCCCTGCACGATGAAAGTGGCCGGATCACCGTACCGGGCTTTTATGACGACGTGCCCGAGCTTTCCAACGAACGCGCTGCGGCTTGGGATGATCTGAAATTTGATGATCAAGCGTTCCTTGGCGCCGTCGGCCTGTCAGAGCCAGCAGGCGAAAAGGGTCGCCGCCCGCTCGAGATGATTTGGTCGCGTCCAACCTGCGAAGTGAATGGCATGTGGTCAGGCTATACTGCCGAAGGGTTCAAGACCGTGCTACCGTCCGAAGCATCCGCCAAAATCAGTTTTCGCCTTGTGGGCAAACAAGATCCGCTAAAAATCCGCGCGAGCTTTCGCAAGATGGTGCAAGCGATGCTGCCAGCAGACTGCACAGTGAACTTCAAAGACCACGGCGCTAACGGCGCCTCGGTGATGACAACCTCGCATCCCGCATTTAATCAAGCGCGCAAGGCATTGTCCGATGAATGGCCAAACGCGGCTGCATTTACGGGCGGGGGGGGCTCGATCCCAATTGCAGGGCACTTCAAAGACATATTTAACATGGACACCATGCTGATCGGCTTTGGCAAAGATGACGACGGGCTGCATTCGCCGAACGAAAAATTCGACTTGGTATGCTTTCACAAAGGGATCAGATCATGGGCACGAATATTGGATGCGATGACAGCTTAGGGCATTTGAGAGAGCGTGTCTTGGACGGTGGTCTAAAGGTAGCAACACTGCATCGGTGAATGACCGGTTTGCGGACGAAGCGGGCGTAGACATTCATAGGTGGTTGGGCGATCTTCGCTTCATAAATTTTTGCTCGCAGGAGATCGCAATTTGAAGATTGCATTCACTATGGATGATTTGCCGCTCTGGCCTCAGTCCTATCCGCCCGCAGGGTATTCTGCCGAAGGAATTGTGAAATCCATCCGACTTGCGCTGCGAGAGAACGGAATAGAGGGTGTTTATTCCTTCTCCAATTCATGGCCTTTGGACAAGCATCCGGATATGTCTGTCATTCTCGATGACTGGGTTGCAGATAGCCATCACATCGCCAATCACACCCACGCTCATATCGAACTCCCGGACGTGTCCGCTGAAGCATTCATCGTGGACATCGATACCGCAGGGCACAAGCTCAGCCGATGGGTGTCGCAAGCACCCTTGAAGCTGTTTCGCCATCCGCTTTGTCATTGGGGTGAAACAGAGGATAAGCTGCGCAAGGTGAATTCGCATCTTGAGCTCAGGGGGTTAACTCCCGTCGACGTCACAAGTTGGGCCTACGAGTGGACATGGAACCGCGCCTACCGAAATGCGATGGACGCAAACGACAAGGGCGCAATGGCGTTTGTCCGGGAGAGCTTCCTTGATTTTTCGGTCGCCCAGTTGCGCTATGATATGAGGACCGCGCAGGAGTGGTTCGGCGAGGATGTCGTTGGGATCACATTGGGACACAATGTTCCCTTTTTCGCCGATGTCGCGTCTGACTATTTCGCCTGTTTGAAGGAGGCGGGGGCCGAATTTGTCCCTCTCGAAGACGCGTTGAGGGGACCGGTGCAGTCCGGCGTCGGGACAGTCGTATCAAGCGAGTTTCTGGTTCTGCAACAGAAGCTCGCATCAGCCTCAGGTCACCCCATTCCAAAGCTGCCCAATGATCAACGCGAGCTTCACGCAAGAATTACCGAAATGGCAGTCGGTCAAAGCGGCTGATATTTGGCCTGCTGTGGTAAGTTTGGGCTCAGAGCTGCCATTAAGCAGAATCGCAAAAGGCAATCCAACGACATAAGCTTTAGGAAAAGTGGCGCGGTTGACGGGACTCGAACCCGCGACCCCCGGCGTGACAGGCCGGTACTCTAACCAACTGAGCTACAACCGCGCGTACGGGCGGCATAATCGGCAGGGCACAGGGCGTCAACGACAAAACAACATCGCTTTGCAGTTTTTCTGCAAGCGGCGCGCACCTGCGCAGATGTACTTGTCATCAATACAGTTTTCGGAATGAAAAAGGAAAAGTGGCGCGGTTGACGGGACTCGAACCCGCGACCCCCGGCGTGACAGGCCGGTACTCTAACCAACTGAGCTACAACCGCGCATGGTGGGTGATGAGAGGCTCGAACTCCCGACATCTTCCGTGTAAAGGAAGCGCTCTACCAACTGAGCTAATCACCCGCTGCCGCATCGTTTAGGATACTTCCCCAAGCGATGCAAGCACCTGTTTTCAGGTTATTTGCAGCAACTGCATTTCTTTGATTTTGAGCGTACTTTTGGCGGCAGCCGCCTATTCGATCATCGTCTGGACGCCGTCTTTGACATGAAAGACATTGCCTTGCCCACCGGGCAGTTGACCCAAGGCCTTGCGACCTGCCCCCAACAAGATCGTTCGCAGCATCCGCGAGGTTATCCCGTGGGTGACCAGTACCGAAGGTCCTGACAAATCGTTCAAAAACGCCAGACAGCGCGCCTCGAGCCGATCAAAACCTTCACCCTCGGGTGCTTGTTCGTAAAGTGCGATGGGACCATCGGGGCTGTCTTGTACAGGGCCCTCGACCTTTAGTTCGGCGCGCAGACGGCCTTGCCATGTGCCAACACCGATTTCGCGCAAGCGCACATCAGTATTGATCATCGCAATATGTGGAGCAACCGCGATACCCGCTGTTTGAAAAGCGCGGCCCTGTGGGCTGCTGATCGCGGCAAACCCTGACAGATCACGATCTGCCAAAAGTGCTGCTTGTCGGGTGGCCTGCGCATGACCGATCTGCGTCAACGGTGAATTTAGCCCCCCCTGCATCCGGTTTTCGGCGTTCCAGAAGGTTTCGCCGTGGCGCAGAATATAGACTTCGGGGTAGTTCATTTTCTGTGTTTTCACTGCGCGTTACGTGTCCTGGTCTGCAAAGTCAGTCTGCTGATTTGCAAAAGTCGCATGTTTTGGCGTGCGCAGCTTAAGTGTCATCACGGACGCGCCACCCTCTAGCTCTTTTGTTTTTACCAGCCGCACTTTGCCAAGAGGTGGCAAGTTCAACTCCGCGCCGTCTTGCAAGGCCTCGCGCATAACGGCCAATGCCGCTTCGACGGCAGGTTTAACGTCGCGTTTTTTCAGGTTCGTGCGCGTAACCACGCGATCAAGCAATTGTGGTTTTTTGATCAATTCTACGGTGCTTGGTTCCACCTCGGCGGCGTCGGATACTGGTGCAGGTTCTTGAGTTGTTGTTGCTTTACGGGCCATCTTTTGGACTGCCTTTCATTAAGAAGTCAGGCTGCATTACCGCGCCTATGCCCCCTAAGGTCAAGTCGATAAGTACGAGACGAAAAAAGGCGCCCCAGTTTTCGGGACGCCTTGATGTTCGTCAAGAAGGGTCTGCTTAGTGCGGTCGCGCGCCTTCTCCGGCACCTTGAGCCTTGAGTGCGGCAGCGGCTGCTTCTTCTGCAGCCTCGTCCCACTCGATCGGCTCTGGTTGGCGTACCAGCGCATGTTTCAACACTTCTGAGACGTGGGTTACGGGGATAATCGTCAGCCCCTCTTTCACGTTGTCCGGAATTTCCGGCAGGTCCTTGGCATTATCTTGCGGGATCAACACGGTTGTGATGCCGCCGCGCAATGCTGCTAGCAGCTTTTCCTTCAAGCCGCCGATTGACATGGCGTTTCCGCGCAACGACACTTCGCCTGTCATGGCGATATCTTTGCGCACAGGAATGCCTGTCAGCACAGACACAATCGATGTGACCATTGCAAGACCCGCACTTGGACCATCCTTTGGGGTTGCCCCATCTGGCACGTGCACGTGGATATCGATCACGTCGAACTTCGGCGGCTTTACACCGATTTCAGGCGCGATTGAACGAACGTAAGACGACGCCGCATCAATCGATTCCTTCATGACATCCCCCAGCTTGCCAGTGGTCTTCATCCGACCCTTGCCCGGCAGGCGCAACGCTTCGATGTTCAGCAATTCGCCGCCTACAGACGTCCAAGCCAGACCGGTGACAACACCGACCTGATCTTCTTCCTCTGCCAAGCCAAAGCGGTACTTTTCCACCCCAAGAAAATCAGACAGGTTGGCGGCAGTGACATCAATCACAGTCGCCTCTTTCTTGACGATCATGGTGACGGCCTTGCGTGCAATCTTGGCCAGTTCACGCTCCATGTTCCGCACACCCGCTTCGCGTGTATAAACCTGCACCATTGCAGTCAGCGCGTCATCAGAAACCGAGAATTCCTTCTCTTTCAGACCGTGATTCTTCATCACCTTGGGGAGCAAATGTTGACGTGCAATCTCGCGCTTTTCATCTTCGGTATAGCCTGCGAGCGAAATGATCTCCATCCGGTCCAACAGCGGCCCCGGCATGTTGTAAGAGTTCGCAGTCGTCAGGAACATCACATCCGACAGGTCATATTCGACCTCCAGATAGTGATCGACGAATGTGCTGTTCTGTTCGGGATCAAGTACCTCGAGCATTGCAGACGCCGGATCACCACGGAAATCTTGACCCATTTTGTCGATTTCATCTAGCATGATCAAAGGGTTCGTGGTCTTCGCCTTTTTCAGCGCCTGAATGATCTTACCGGGCATAGAACCGATATAAGTCCTGCGGTGACCGCGAATTTCGCTTTCGTCACGCACGCCACCCAATGAAATGCGGATAAACTCGCGCCCTGTTGCTTTCGCGACAGATTTCCCGAGCGATGTTTTACCCACACCTGGAGGGCCAACCAAACACATGATCGGGCCTTTGAGTTTTTTCGAGCGCTGCTGAACAGCAAGGTATTCCACGATGCGTTCCTTGACCTTTTCGAGACCAAAGTGATCGTTGTCCAGAACCTCTTGGGCTTTGTGCAAGTCCTTCTTGGTACGCGACTTTACGCCCCAAGGCAGACCCAAAATCCAGTCCATGTAATTGCGCACAACGGTTGCTTCCGCGGACATCGGCGACATGTTCTTGAGCTTTTTCAGCTCCGCGTCGACCTTTTCACGGGCTTCTTTGGACAGCTTGGTCTCGCTGATGCGGCCTTCAAGTTCTTCAACTTCGTTCTGGCCTTCTTCGCCATCGCCAAGTTCCTTTTGAATGGCCTTCATCTGCTCATTCAAATAATACTCGCGCTGGGTCCGCTCCATCTGGGTTTTGACACGGGTTTTGATCTTTTTCTCGACCTGCAGCACGGACATTTCGCCCTGCATCATGCCAAAGACTTTTTCCAAACGCTCTGACACCGACAGTGTTTCCAAAAGACCCTGCTTTTGGTCAACTTCAATGCCCAAATGACCAGCCACAAGGTCAGCCAGCTTTTCAGGCTCGGACGCGTCACCGACGGCGGCCATCGCTTCTTCTGGGATGTTCTTTTTGATCTTCGCGTAACGTTCAAACTCGGCTGCGACATTGCGCACCAGTGCTTCGACCTCGGTTGGATCGCCCGCTGTTTCGTTTAAATATGCGCAGCTTGCTTCGAAATAGTTCTCGTTCTCGATAAACTCGGTGATCTTCACACGGCTGCGTCCTTCGACAAGCACCTTAACAGTACCATCGGGCAATTTTAGCAATTGCAGTACATTTGCCAGAACACCTGTACGGTAAATACCGTTCTGATCTGGATCGTCCTCGCCCGGATCAACCTGACTGGACAGCAAAATCTGCTTGTCGTCCTGCATCACTTCTTCAAGTGCACGGACTGATTTTTCCCGACCCACAAACAGCGGCACGATCATATGTGGAAACACCACAATATCGCGCAGCGGCAGGACGGGGTAAGATGAACTCAACGGTTCTTGCATGCTTTTTTCCTTTTTTGGCAAGACGCCCCCGTCCCGCTTTGCGGCAACATAGAGCGTCTCCTGTGCCTCAATATGTGGGGCGATGTTGTTGCGGTTTCAACCGACCACTTGATTTGCTTTTTCGCAGATTGCCTGTGTCATAGCTAAGCCGCAAGCGGCCAAGGGCAACAAAATGCAAATTTGATTAAAGCGGCGCGATATCGCCTCTGGCACGGCCTGCATGAAAATCTGCTTCCCAAGCCTCGAAAGCACCTGCGCTGATCGCATCGCGCATGCCTTGCATGATTTCTTGGAAATAATGCAGGTTGTGCCATGTCAAAAGCATCCCCGAGATCATTTCTTGCGCACGAAAAACATGGTGCAGATAGGCGCGGGAATAATTGGTACAGGTCGGACAGGTGCATTTTGCATCAAGCGGGCGCGGATCGTCTGCGTGCCGTGCATTCTTGATGTTCACAACACCGTTGCGGGTGAAAACCTGCCCTGTGCGTCCTGACCTGCTGGGCAGCACGCAATCCATCATATCAATGCCGCGTTTGACTGCACCGACGATGTCGTCGGGCTTGCCTACACCCATCAGATAACGGGGTTTCTCCTTTGGCAGTTGATCAGGTGCAAAGTCCAGTACACCGAACATCGCCTCTTGCCCTTCGCCCACTGCAAGTCCGCCGACTGCGTAGCCGTCAAATTCAATTGAGCGCAATGCCTCGGCGCTTTGTCCACGCAGGTCTTCTTCCAAGCCGCCTTGCTGGATACCGAACAGTGCATGACCAGGCCGGTCGCCAAACGCATCGCGCGACCGTTGTGCCCACCGCATCGACAACTCCATGCTTTGCTGCAATCGCTTGCGATCTGCAGGCAGTGCGGGACATTCGTCAAAACACATCACGATGTCAGAACCGAGCAGTTTTTGAATTTCCATCGACCGTTCCGGCGTCAGGTGATGTTTCGATCCATCGATGTGGCTTTTAAAGGTCACGCCCTCTTCGGTCATCTTGCGCAACGATGACAGGCTCATGACTTGAAAGCCGCCGCTGTCTGTCAGAATGGGTTTGTCCCAGTTCATGAACTTATGCAGGCCACCTAAACGGTCGATCCGTTCGGCTGTTGGCCGCAGCATCAAATGATAGGTGTTGCCAAGCAAAATATCAGCGCCCGTTGCTGCCACACTTTCAGGCATCATTGCCTTGACGGTTGCAGCAGTGCCAACAGGCATAAAGGCAGGTGTTCTGATATCTCCGCGCGGAGTGCTTATCACACCGGTGCGGGCTTTGCCGTCAGTGGCATTCAGAGCAAAGGAAAATCGTGGGCTCATTGGGTCATCCTAACTTTGTCCGGCATATGCCCCAAGCCCTGCCGATTGAAAAGCCTTTCGCTTAGATTGCGCGAAGCGTACGTTCCAAGAATGACAGATAAAA
>Ga0213868_10006044_pt1 | contig 10752 bp, 5 predicted proteins | sample PICome_9_FD_160087 | JGI IMG/M metagenome (GOLD analysis project Ga0213868, IMG submission 160087) | Coastal seawater microbial communities near Pivers Island, North Carolina, United States - PICO127 | ecosystem: Environmental > Aquatic > Marine > Coastal | place: USA: North Carolina | collected...
CTTGCTCCACCATTAGAAATCGAACCTAGTAACGTTGGCTTGGTCTTTGGGAGCCGCGATAAAACCTATGCCGCGATAGATGAAACATTATATTTGTTTGATCAGACGCGCCGTATCAGGACAGCCCTCAATGGGCCGACGCCTCGTGGTGATGCGGTCGCGTTCCGTTACGCACAGAGTGATTTTGTCTGGGATGGCGAAGGTCATGACCTGTGGCGTATTGACGATGACGCCGCTGATTTGATCTTGCGAAATGTGCAACGACTTGATGTCGGCGCAAACGTGATGGTGCTTGAGACCGCGTCGGGTCTGTTCCAAATGACCAGTGCAGCAGGCCCTCCTGTAGATCTCACGTCATCAGCTGGGTTGACGGCGGTGTCATATGATTGGCGACGTGGTGGTGACGTTATCGGGGTCAATCGTTTTGGGATAATTGTTGCGGCGGATGGCCGTTGGACATTTCCTGTTCCGCTGCCATCCCCCGAAACGATCCGCCGCATTGTTCAGCCCAATCAGGATCAGGTTTGGGTTCAACGTGTTGATGGGTCCGTAACGGCATATGTGACGCAGACATGCATTCATCTGAGCGGTCCTCGTGGCAGTGACGGTATTTGTTTAGCGCAAGTAGCGGGAGCCCAAATACCCAATCCTTCGAATGAGGCGTTGTTGTCAGTCTCGCGTGGCGCACGACCTTTGGTCGCGTTTGAAACATTCGCAGTCTCGTTTGAGGATGGTCAAATCGGTGCGTCGCAGGCGGCGCCCAGCCGTCCCGCCCTAGATGGTCGTTTTGCGAACGATACACGTTTATTTCTAGACCAATTTCAGGCGAACCTTTCGGGTGTAACTGAACTTGCCCCTGCGGTTCTGGCGCGTGATGAAAGACGGATTTCGTTCGGCGTTGCGGGGGCAGGGGCTACGGTGACGCGCGTGTTGCGGCCTTTTTCTGCTATGGATATTGGCTGGCTAAGATGGGATCGATCAAACTCCGCGTTTGAAGTCGCTTCGGTAAGCGGTGATGATATCCTTGTGCAACCTCAGCAATTTATCCGAGGTGGTCAGCTGTTGCTTGATCATGAGGGTGTCGCACGCAGCGTGGACAATGGCGCGGCGTTTGAATGGGTCACCCGTCACAGCATTTGGCGACTGAATTCAGGCGGGGGCAACCCCGCGCTCGTCGCCCTCTTGGACTTGCCGGAACCCGTTGGTCTTAATGAAGGACGGCTATTGTTTGCGGGCACACAGGGGCTGGCCGTTGGGGCGCAAAAGATTGATGCGGATGTAAATGGCACGCGCCGCGCGAACGGGGCACTGTACCTAAGTTCAAATTGGCGATTGCGCGCCGTCGACGCGCTGATCACGCGGACGGACAACAGCCAGATACCAGCCTTTGCTACTCGCGGGTTTGTTCACGACCAAAGGGATAGCGCTGGATGGTCCGCCTCAGGACCTGTTCTGTCGAGCGGTGTTGGCCTCGTGTCGCCAATCAACTTCTCCGCTGTCTTGCCGCGCCCGAATGGGACGACACCGGCGCAGTTGGTACAGGTGAACGGCGTCGGACTTGCGCGTTTGGGCACGGCTTGGTCATCCTATGACAACAGCACAGGGCGTTGGACAAGGGCGCAAAACCCGTTCGCCAGCCGCATTCTCGCGGATATGGAGGGGATGATTTGGCGTCTTGATCAAGGCGTTTTGGACATTGTGACCAAAGATCCCGCCCAAGCGGGGAACGTCGCGCGAACGGGACTACAATTTGACGTTGATCGCTTGCGCGCAATGGCAGCCACCCCATCGGCGGTCATCCTCGCCACGGGAGGCGGGACCCATCAATTTGAGACAGGTGCACTGCTTGGAACCCGATCGATCGCGGATGATACCAATGTCCCACAAAATCAGTTTGACGCGTTGAGCGTTACGCCGAACGATTGGGTCATATTTGCAGGCGAAGGGCGGGCTGTCTGGGACCGTGCAACGCGACGTTGGACAAGTCCGACGCCCGCGCGCGCGCCTTGGAACGAACGCCGTATAATTGCGACTCCGGAAATACAAGTTGATATCAGTGCTCGCGGGGGGGCTTTGGCCCGACGTGCCGTTCTGAACAGTGATGGAACTGACCGTTGGGCGCTCTTTGAATGGCGCCGTGGTGAGCTCATGCCATTTGATCGGGCCAACGCACTCCATTCCGAAGATGGAACGGTGTATATTGGGACTGATATGGGGTTACGCCTGATCGGGGCGGACACAAGCCGCCGTGATGTCTTTGTTGATGCCAGCGCAACCCCAGCCCAAGATGACCGCGCTGTGTCACCTGTCACGCGGGTTGGTCGCCCATCGGCTGAACCCGCACGGCTTATGGCACGAGATCAAGAAGGGAATTGCCTTGAGATAAACGCGGCCTCGCAATTCAATGTCTGCGCAGATGCTGGCGAGATAGATGCGCTGGCGGTTGTATCCAATTCTTTGTGGGAGTGGAGCAAGACACCCAGTGGCCTGTCTGGCACCTACACAATAGCAAAAAGACCACCGCGCGCGATTTCTAACGATCCCACCGCGCGTTGGCCCCATGATACGCTTGCGGTGTTTGGTGCTTGTGACGGTACACAGATAGAAGTTTGGGAGGATGGAACGACAATTCGTGAGGCAGGTGTGACAAGCGATCTAGGGGCCACACCGCGTATTGCTGGGCATTGCCAGGTTCGAAATATCTACACCGCAAACGCTGCCACTTTAGAAAGCGGGATGTACCTTTTGGCGCAGCGCGGGGGGGACGTTTTGGGACATGTCGAGCCATCCAACTGGGCACCTGTTGACCCACAATTGGAAACGGCGATTGGCGAACGCGCGGCTGCGGCTTGGGCGTTTGATGCCGATAGCTTGCGGGTGCGGGCGCTGGGCGAGGTTTCAAACATTTATGAATTCCGCCGATTGGATGGAACCTGGTCCACAATGGGATGGACGCGTGGATTGCCTGAGATGGATGATACACAGGCGGTTTTATCTGACGGAGCGACAGCGGTGCGCATTACGCCAATGGGGGTGATTGAACACCGTCTCACGCAGCGCGCCCTAGAGGTGGACCCAAATCGCGTGATGTTCCGCACGACATCAGACCCCGGCGATTTTTCCAGTTGTGTCCTCGACAGCGTCGCGCGTTTGGACGGACGTGCGCATACATTAACGGCCCAAGCCGACGCACCGATCGTGCTGCGGTGTGGCGATGGTCGGATCTTGCAAGAAGATCCAAACACCCAAACAGATGTCGGTGCCTTTTCAACCGTCGAGCCAGACCCGTTTGCGACAAGGCGTGCAATAGAGCAGGCGAACGGCTGGCGCTGGACAATAGAGGACCCCACTCCAACCTCGGCCCCGACGGTTACGGTACAATTTCGCGATGAGCCCGTGTCCCTTGCGGCGGGGCGGTTTGATCTGGATGACTATCGCAGTCTTGCCGCACCCTTTGACGACCGCATTGATCTTGTTGCGGGTTTGGGCATATGGTCATATCATGCGTTCGACTTGGCACTACAAAATGGCGAGCGGCCAGCCGACATTCCCGATTTCGCCACCGTGTCTGCGGTGTTTGGGGACCGCGATCAAAACGACGGTGCAGCTCGGATCTGCGTGAACCGGCGCGACGCTCCGTCTGTTGTTTATGCCGAAGATGGAACACCTCGTCAGGTCGAGACCTGCTATGAATGGCGTGGCCAAGACGCAATATTTCAGTATCGCCATCAAGCCGAAACAGGCGCACAGGCTTTGGCAGTGGCTGCCAATGGCCCACTCATTTCACGGGCGTTATCGGATGGCCGATTTAGCGATCGGGTGGCGATTGGTGCGCCGCAACCGATGCAAGGCACGCGTGACTTGATGGTTCCAACGGTGTTTGGCGTCACCGTGTTAGATCTGAGAGGGCAAACCAGTGCGGTTTACAGTCACGCTGATGTTTTGGCCCTCGCCACCTTGCCCGATGTCGGCACGGCGATCTTGACGCGCAGTGGTGTGTTTCCTGTGGCCGATATGCCTGACACGACGCCCGATGAATGCGCGGCCTTGCCTTCCGTATTGGCCGGTTTCCCGCAAGATCATTCTGTCCAATCTGTCACGGTTCGCGGATCTGACTTGATCCATTTTCGCGGCATGGGACCGGACGGCGAATTTTTGGCGAGTGCACGCTGCACGGATGATCGGCTTTTGGTATCCTCGCAGGAATTCATGGTGGGTGAAAGAATTCGCCACGTTGCAACCTTACGCATCCTCGAAAACGCCACCGAAACGGTCTTGATAAAACAAGCCCGCGATGGATCGTTGGTTTTGACTGATGGCAGGGCGCGGCATGTAGGTTTGGATGAGATACAGGGCAGTTTAATTGGGGTATATGCCGCTTCGCAACCTAGGGCGGCGGTGATCCTAACCGACGACGACGCATATTTATTGGACATCGACGCGGCTATTTCGGCATTGAGCAGGGCGCAACCAGACGCCGCCCTTTCAAGGGCCATTGAGGCGCGTCCATTTGGTGAGCAATCCAGTTCTGAGATACTGGAGAACGCCCCGGCGTCGCTATCACCGCCACCCCGCCCCCCTGTTCGGACGAATGCAATCGCTCCGTCGCAAGCAGATCAAAGCGAGGATGTTGCGCCCCCCGTCATAGACCCCGTGGCGTCAGATGAGGTTCCGAGTATCTCAACGTCTGGGGAAGAGGGGAGTGATAATCCCGATGTCATCGTCAATCTGGGTGTCGCCAACCGTGAAAGAGCCGTTGATGTGCAAACGCGCCTAAAGGATTTGGGACTTTACGCGGGGCAAATTGATGGCGCGGCAGGCCCGATGACCCGCGCTGCGATTTCTGCGTATCAAGACAGTATCGGGGCCGAAAGAACGGGTAATTTGACGCAGCAACAATTCGAACAACTCATAAGGGGGCAAGAATGACAATGACAGCCCCCGATGAGCTGCGTCGTTGGACTTTTGCACCAAAAGGCGCGGTACAATTCAAGACGTCGAGTTCGTCTATGAGCATTGGCGCGCTCAAATGTTTGGGCGCACGCGCCAGTACAAATGTTTCTTTCGACATACCCGCCGGATTGCTCGGGTCCAAAGACAAAACGCCAACCCATGTTTCGCTAAAACTTGACGCTGGCAAATGGGTTTCAGAGACGGGAACTCAAGTCGACATGAGCAATCCCAAGATCGGCGATTTGGCGCAAGATGCCGTCGAAAAGGCGCGCGACCGGATCAATGGGAAGCTACTTTCGCCTTTGGATATCCACCTTGGGCTCGCCGCGATGTTTCCAAAGTACAGTGTGTCACATGCCAATGATCGACCTGCAGAAACTCCAAATTTGCGCAGTTGGCGACGTGCCGACGCGGCCTGGGTCAGCGCCCGAATTGAGCAGCCGGAAACGGATGAAACGCAGCGCGATACCTTTGATCGGGCCTTTGAATTGGTTGAACAACTGGACAGGCCTGTGCCCATGCAATGGATCTATTTTGGGCACCATGACGGCGCACACCGCGTGGCTTTGCGTGTGCAAAAACAGCTCCGCAATCCAATTGTCGCTCTAAAAGCGGTCAAAACGGCTTTGTTTGTAGATCGCGCTTTGTGTGTGGGGGGCGTCGATGCGCGCCGCCTTATTGTCGGCACGCATATCATGGCGCTGGTGCAGTCTTTGCGCCGCTACGGTGGCTTGTCACTCGGCAATCTTGAGGTTGGCGCCTATGACGTTGAAGACTTTGGCTCCGAGGAGGACGGCAAACATATCCTGAGCCTTCAGGTCGCGCCAAGCGCGTGGGGCGCTAGCGTTGGTCAAGCATCGCGAATGAAGATGAAAGCACTGCTTGGTTCGACACCAATTGGTCTTGTGTTTACGGAAACATCTGACGGAACCGTAGCCAAAAAGGCCTAGCTGGCCCGAAGCTGCATATTTGGGCTTTTGTGAGAACATGTTGAGAACAAAAGGCTGATTGACGGCCAGATCTGATGTTGGATGATGCTTGCGTCTGGAGGGGTCATGACAGAGCAAGCATTTGCCTCAGTGTGGGGGCTTTCGTATTCAGAGTTTGAATTTCTTAACCGGTTTGGGGCGAAGTCGCGGGTCGCGATTGCATGCCAACTTCTCTTCTTTCGCCAACGCGCACGGTTTCCTGCCAACCGCAGCGATCTTGACCCTGATATGATCGCATACGTTGCGGATCAGATTGGGGCGACAGACGATAATTCCTACTCTTTTTCCAGTGACACCGCGCGACGGCAACGCGCGGGCATTCTCGATTTTCTTGGGTTTCGCCGAGCTTCTGATCTTGACCGTGCCAAAATCCAGGCATGGATGATTGAACAGCTTGGAGGGCGAGACCTGAACTTAGCAGACTGGATCGAACGCGGTTTCGGCCAGGCGCGCCAAATGGGTGTGTTTGTTCCTTCAGATAAGATCATGGAGCGCCTTGCCCGCGCTGCCCGCCGGGAGTTTCGCGAGAATTTCTTGACGCTGGTGGCATCCCAGCTGTCGATCGAGACGATGGAGCAATTAGAGCGAGCACTCGCGGAACCGTTAGAGGATACGGGCTTTCAGCGGCTGAAGGATGATGTAGGAGCGGCAACCCTCGACAGCGTGTTGCTGGCCGCACGAAAGGCGTCTTTTGTCGAAGAGCTTGGGCTTCCGATGGATATTCTTGGTGATGTCGAACGCGGTTGGGTGTTGCGCCTCGCGCGTCAGGTGGAAGGTGAAACCGCGTCGGAAATGCGTCGCCATGCGCCCGAGAAACGCCTCGGACTTCTAGCAGTCTACCTGATGCATCGCCGATCTCAGCTGATTGATGGCCTTATCGACCTGCTTCTGGAGGTAGTGCATCGCTTGGCGACGCGGTCGCGTCGCAAGGTCATTCAGGGCATCGCGGCCGATATTGGCGCGGTTCACGGCAAGGAACGTTTGCTTGTCGAGATCGCCATGGCCGCGTTGGATCATCCGGATGGTCGTATTGAAGATGTCATTTTTCCTATCGCAGGGGCGGCCAAACTCCGGGCAGTCATCGATGAACATCGCGCCAAGGGCACCTTGGATGCGCGCATCCAGCAGACCATGCGCGGCTCTTATGCCAGTCATTATCGCCGTATGTTGCCACCGTTACTAAGGGCGCTGCCGTTCCGGTCGAACAATTCGGTGTGGCACCCGATACTAACCGCCTTGGACCAGATCGTCAGGTTTGCAGCTTCTGGTCGCCGCGTTGTTACAGAAGATGACATCCCGTCTGGGATCATCCCGGGGAAATGGTGCCAAGCCGTCATAGATGAGCAAGGTCGGGTCAACGTCGTGTCGTTTGAACTTTGCGTACTGACACAGCTGCGAGACCGTGTCCGCGCGAAGGAAATCTGGATTGAGGGTGCGGATCGGTACCGCAATCCAGATGATGATCTGCCAGGCGACTTTGCCGAGCGCCGAGACGCCTACTATGCCGATCTTGGGCTGTCACGTGACGCGCGGAGCTTTGTCGCAGGCGTGAAAGCTGACTTGGTACAGGAGCTTCACCTTTTGAATGCGACTTTGCCGGACAATGACAAGGTGCGCTTGAGGTGGGGTGGAGAGAACCGGATTTCCGTAACGCCGCTGACGCCAGCTCCGGAGCCGACGGGTCTGGCGATGCTGAAAGCCGAGGTTGCCCGAGCGTGGCCCATGACCGGGCTCTTGGATGTTCTCAAGGAAACTGCTCTCGACACAGGGTTTCTGAACAGCTTTCAGACTTCGGCTAGCCGGGAGGCTTTGCCAGCTGCCGTGAGAGATCAACGCTTGCTACTCTGCCTTTACGGTTTGGGCACCAACGCGGGCTTAAAACGCGTGGCTGCTGGTTCGCCTGATGTCAGCTATGACGAGCTCTTGCATATTCGGCGGCGGTATATTGATCCTGCGTCCCTCAAGGCGGCATGTGCGCAGGTTGCCAGTGCGACACTGGCAATTCGCAACACGGAGATCTGGGGCACGCCGGGCACAACATGTGCCGCAGATTCCACAAAGTTCGGAGCTTGGGATCGCAATCTGATGACAGAATGGCACGCACGCTATGGTGGGCGCGGTGTCATGATTTACTGGCACGTCGAGCGGCAGGCGACCTGCGTCTATTCACAGCTGAAACGGTGCTCGTCTTCCGAGGTGGCTGCCATGATTGAGGGCGTTTTGCGCCACTGTACAGACATGGAAATTCAAAGACAGTATGTGGACAGCCATGGCCAAAGCGCCGTCGGATTTGCTTTTTGCCATCTTCTGGGATTTGAGCTTGCGCCACGTCTCAAAGCCATCGCACGCCAAAAACTCGCCCTTCCGAGTACGGGTATGCGAGGGCAACTGCCCAATCTGTTGCCAATTCTGTCAGGCGTGATCGATTGGGACGAAATTGAACGCCAGTATGACGAAATGGTCAAATACGCCGCGGCCATGCAGCATGGGACAGCCGATCCCGAAGCCATCCTTCGCCGGTTTGCACGTTCCGATGTGATGCACCCCACCTACAAGGCACTGGCGGAGCTTGGCCGCGCTATCAAGACGATATTCCTGTGTCGCTACCTGCGCTCTGAGGCCTTCCGGCGGGAAATCCATGAAGGGTTGAACGTCGTGGAAAACTGGAACAGTGCTAATAGTTTTGTATTCTTCGGCAAAGGCGGTGAGATTGCCACCAACCGTGTGCGTGATCAGGAAACCGCCGCGCATGCCCTGCACCTTCTACAATCGTCATTGGTCTATGTGAACACACGAATGGTGCAATCCGTCTTGCGCAACCCCGATGTGGTCGCGCGCTTGTCCCCTGAGGACTATCGCGGTCTCACCCCGCTCATCTACCTACACATCAACCCTTATGGCCGCTTCGAGGTCGATCTGAACAAGCGGATCGATTTCGAGTCCTTGGCCGCATAGAGGCGCTTATGGCAAAGAAAGCCCCCCAGGTCCTGCGACTGAAAATTACCCTTGAACACGTGGAGCCTGCGCCGTGGCGGGAGATCGAGATCAGATCGGACAAGACCTTGCCACATTTGCACGACGCCATTCAGGCGGCTTTCCTTTGGTATGACATGCACTTTTGGGACTTCGGGATCGGTGACCGCAAATACCAGATGAAGAGCGAGGACTTTTGGGTGGAGCCCATGTGGGGGCCGCCCGTAATGGAAGTGACCACGAAGAAGCTCGACTTTTTCCTGAACGCCAAGGTGCCGCCGGTCGTTTATACCTATGACTTTGGTGATGACTGGATGCACCGGGTTGAGTTGATCTCGAAGCGCCCCGTTGAGCCGAACGAGCCCTTACCGCGTTTTGTAGGAGGTCAATGGGCGACCCCGCCAGAGGATATCGGAGGCCCACCGATGTACGAGGCATTCAAGGAGGCGCGTGAGGACGCAAGCCACCCAGAACATGATTGGGCGAAGGAAGCCGGATACGTTGACTGGGCTCATGACGACATTCATGCTGATGCGGTCAATGAACGGTTCTCGAAGCTGCAGACCCAGAAGAAGCCCGAGCGAAATTTTTGGATGGAGTAGTCTTCATCTGCGTCACTAAGGGTATACCCTTAGTGGCGGTGAGCGTGAACACTGAAACACATCGCTTTTGTGTTCACTTTGGGTCAGTTTCGCGATAATGAACATATCCTGTCAGAGGCACACCCAAAATGAACACCTATCAGGCCAAAATCGGATATGCGCGCACCTCGACCGTGGATCAGAACCTCGATGCCCAGATTGCTGCCTTGAAAGCGGCCGGGTGTGGCATGGTCCGCACCGAGCAAAAGAGCGGGACCAGCCTGGAGGGACGGACCGAGCTCAAGACGATCCTCGACTTCATCCATCCAGGAGAAACGCTGGTGGTCACGCGGATCGACCGGCTTGCCCGCTCAATGCAGGATCTTCAGACCATCGTTGCGCGGCTGAAAGAAAAGGGCGCGCATCTGGCGGCCACCGAGCAGCCCGTCGATACATCCACGGCAACGGGCAAAGCCTTCTTCGACATGCTCGGCGTCTTTGCCGAGTTCGAAACCAATCTTCGTCGGGAGCGACAATCCGAGGGCATTGTCGCTGCCAAGAAGCGCGGCGTGTATCGCGGCCGCCTCCCGAAAATCGATATGGCCGCCATTCAGGCCAAGCTTGGTACAGGCATCTCCCCAACGGAAATTGCCCGCGAAATGGGGATATCGCGCGGGACGGTCTATAAAGCAAAGGCGCTGATGTGAAAAAGAGCAAGACAAAGCAGCGGTCGCCAGTGGCAAAGCCACCAGCGCCATCAAACACAAAAGTACCACCGCCGCGTAACCTGACGCCCCCGCTCTGCGAAAAGCTGCGCCAGGACATGACGCAAGCGTGCCTAAAGGTGGCGGAGACGCATGGTTTGACGGTCGAAGGCGGGGGGCTGAGCGACATCGACTTGCGTCATGGTTTCGATATCAGCTTCCGCGTCGGGATACCGATGGCAGACGGCGCAATATATTCGCCGGACAAAGCTATGTTTGAAGTGCTCGCACCGCATTTTGGGCTGAAACCCTCTGACTACGGTAGAACATTCAGAACCAGTGGAGACCTCCACCGGATCGTTGGGATCAACCCTAACAGACCCAAGTACCCTATCAGCACTGAACGGGTCTCCGACGGCCGAGGCTTCAAGATGCCAGCCGAGAACGTCGCTTTGTATCTGCAACGGTCAGACCCATGAAATGTACGGGCTTTGTTCTCTCAAAAGCCCAAATATGCAACTTCGGGCCCCTTGGGCCATGACGGTGTGGGCG
>Ga0213868_10006046_pt1 | contig 10752 bp, 11 predicted proteins | sample PICome_9_FD_160087 | JGI IMG/M metagenome (GOLD analysis project Ga0213868, IMG submission 160087) | Coastal seawater microbial communities near Pivers Island, North Carolina, United States - PICO127 | ecosystem: Environmental > Aquatic > Marine > Coastal | place: USA: North Carolina...
GGGGGGGAGAGAAAAAATATGTATCTTTTTTTTAAAAAAAAAATAAAATTAACAATAAATAATATTATATGGATTTAATAAAAAATTATAGTGAATTATTAAAACAGCAAAAATAATGATAAAAAAACACGAATAATAATAATCATACATCAAACTATCAAGTTTTAGTATATATAAATAATGATAATGAATATAGTAAAGAATAAAAATTGCGTTAAAACCCAAAATATGTTAAATTATAAAGTACCAAAAAGAGTGCTTGGTATGTATATGGACAACGAAGTGGTAATTATAATATACTACAGCCAGAAAAATTTATTAAATCTGGATATTATTTAATAAGGTATGGTGTTAATGAACGTTTATTTAGTTCACCGAAAATTTTTAGAAAACAAATCATATATATATTAACTTTATGAATAAAAAACCAGATTGTAAAATGTAAAGTGGTGGTAATAGATTATTTGATAAACTACGAAAATTAAAATCAGGTGAAAGATTTAAAATTTATACAAAATTAAATAGTAAAACAAAAAGAATATAATAGATATATTTATGTTTTGTCTAAAGAAGAATATAGGAAACTAAAAATCGAAAGTAACAATTAAATCATTATAGAAAAATCGTTTAAAAAAATAAAGAATTAATGAAAATACGAAAAAATTATCAAAAAGTGATTATCTAAATTTATATCCAGAATGTAAAAAAAAATTTAGGATATAGTTGTTCCAATTGCCAAAATAGATGTTTATTTTTTAAGAAAAAAAAAGTAATCAAAGTAAACTGTTTGATTCAAGTGTATGTTGTAATCATCCTATGGTATGGTATGGTATGTTAAGTTGGTATTTGTTTATTTGTTTTTATATTTCTTAAAATATATAATTTATTCTTCAAAGATTTATTTTTTTTATTAACAAATTTTTTAGCTTTCTTTAAGTTAGTAAAGTAATATGCCATTTTAGATATATTTGTATTATTTGATATATATGTATTATTTATAACAGTATATTTATAATGTTTTTTTCTAGATTTTTTTCTATTAGGTTCACATAAATCTAATTTTCGTGTTTTACTTAGTTTTTTACTATTAACTGATGTATACATATAATTAAGTTATATATTTAATTTATATAATTAAGTTATATATTTAAGTTATATATTTAAATTATATATTTAAGTTATATATTTAAGTTATATAAATAATAAATATAATATTAATTTAGTAATATTATAATTTAAAGAATATATTTAGATATTATAGTAAAATATGAATAGTAGTTTTAAGTTAAATCATTTTCAAAGTGAACGTATAAATACTATAACACCTTCTTCAACTTCATCTTCTCCAACGAGTATTATATTAAATAATGATAATTCGGGTTCAATTATATTCTGTGATCCAGTAAATTATGCAACTACATTTTATTTACCACCGGTTGATGATGGCTTAAATTTTCGTTTTATATTTAAAAGTGCTGGAATAAATAACATAACTATTAATGCTATTGATATATCTACTATTTCAACTACATATACGTCCCAAATAACAACAAATTTGATATATGGGTTAAAATCATCAAATTTAGTAAATAGTTTAGTACTAAATAGTATATATATAGGAGATTGTTTTGATTTTATTAGTGATGGTACTAATTGGTTTGTAAATTATACTACAAATAAACCACAATTTAATACTATTAATTTTAATGATGATTTTACACAAGTAGCACCCAATTCTGGAACTACTGGATTAACTGCCACCGATAATAGTGGAAATTGGGTTTTTACTGGCAGTGATGGTGATTTTATATTAACTACTAAAAATATTAGTGGTGGGGTATGGGAAATTGAAACTGACGCCGATGATAATGACCAAGTAAATTTATTTGGTAACCGAAGTTTTTTATTAGAATCTAAAAAGGATTTATATTTTAAAGCTCGGTTTAGAATAATTAGTGTTGCAGCGAATCATCATGGTTTTTTTATTGGATTAACATCAAATAATGCTGTAGATTTTATAGATGATAATTGTGCTGCATATGATGATGGAACATCTCAAAGTACTATTGGATTTTTAAGACCAGCCGATGATGGCGATTTATTATATAAAGCTGTGTTACAAAATGTCACTACTGAAAATACAGATAAAACTGCTTCTGGTGAAGGATTAACATTATCTGGAACCGCCAATGCTGTTCAAAATAATTGGATTACATGTGAAATATATGTTAATGATATTAGTGCTGCTGATAGTTCGCATTTTAAAATAATTTTTAATTTAAAAGATGAAACTACTGGCGTAACTCATAGTGTAACAAAAACTTCATCGGTAGTTGATAGTGCATATGCGTCGCAAGTTACTATTGGTCCAGCAATATGCTTAAAAACTGGTGCATCTAGTGCCTTGGAATATGAAGTAGATTATATATATGTATGTCAAACACGATAATAAATTATATAACATATTATAATTTAAAATAATTTAAAATAATTAAAGGATAACTAATATCCACCAGGAATACGATTTATCGCTATTGAAATCCTTTCTCCGAGTGTAATGTAGTCTGGTTGGAGTTGTAATGTATAGTGTTCGTTAACAGTCATCATAGATGTGCCATTTATTATATTAATATTGTTTAAATTCGCCCCTCTAAATGCGTATTCTTTTATAATAAATTTTGTCGGTTTATTAAATATTAATTTACGTAAAGATTTACAATTGGAAAATGCATCACTGTTAATTGTATCTATAGTATTTGGGAGTATTATTTCATATAGATTTATACAGTTAGTGAAAACATCCGAATTAATTATTTTAATTCCATGTGGTATAGTAACTGTCTTAAGTGATGAACATCCTAAGAATGCTTGTTCTTTAATACTTATTACATTTTTTGGTATATTTATTTCTAGAGCAGAGCAGTTTATAAATGCACCATATTCAATAATAAATGTGTTATTCGTTGAAATATTAACATTTTTGAGAGATATGCAATCTTTGAATGTATATGGTTTAATTATTATAATATCATTTGGTAAATTAATTTCTGTGAGAGACGTACATCATTCGAATGCTTGGTGGCCAATACTATACACATTTTCTGATAAATTAATATTTGTGAGTGCCGAGCAGCCTACAAATGCTCCGGCTCCAATAGTGTGTATATAGTTTGGAATAATAACATTTGTGTTCGATGTACAGTTGTTAAATGCTCCACTTTTAAGAATATACCCCATTTTAGCTGTGATTGTAGCTGATGTTATTTTGCTCCTATCTTCGGCACTTCTTGGTAAATATGTAATATAGTATCCGAATAAGTTAGTATTACCTAATAAACCAGTAATATTAGGTAAGTAATTAGACACTGTAGGGAAATTATAAATTTTAGGTACATAGCTATATAAGTTAGATAAATAGCTAGCCCCCCTCCATGTGATATAGATTTGACTCTATTTTTTTTTTCTTAAACGTGATTTATTTTTATTTCTTAACTTTGGTGTTTTATCTTTAGAAAAATATTTATTTTTATTCCTTAGCGTTGATAATTTACGTTTAGAAAAATGTTTAATAGCTTTAGATTTATTTAATACTGCGCATATAATATTATATAATAATTTAAAATAATAAATAATTAAAATAATAAATAATTAAAATAATAAATAATTAAAATAATAAATAATTAAAATAATTAAAAATAAATAATTAAAATAAATAATTAAAAATAAATAATTAAAATAAATAATTAAAATAAATAATAATAAATAATTAAAAATAATAAATAATTTAAAATTATAAACATATAGTTTGAAACATAATACTTGTTACTAAATATGGGTCGCAATTAGATGATGGTCGTCTATCTTCAAAATATCCTTTTTTATTATTATATGTATTGTTTCCAATACGTATCGAACACCCTCTATTTGCTATATCTGATGAAAATTTATCATAACTAGCAGTTTCACATTCTCCAGTCATACGCAATTCATTACCTGTTCCATAATTTTCCATATGTAGTGAATGATTTTTACTCAATTGTTCAATAGCCAACTTTATATAATATAATCCATCATGTTCACAGTTACCTTCTCGCATATTTAATGTGCTAAAATTCGTATGGCATCCAGAACCATTCCAATGCCCTTTTAACGGTTTTGGTTCATAATCTATATAAACATTATATTTCTCGGCAATTCTATTTAATATATATCTAGCCATCATCATATGGTCACCTTGCTGTATTCCTTCGCATGGACCTATTTGAAATTCCCATTGACCTGGAGCAACTTCAGCATTAATACCTGAAATATTAATATTGGCACTAATACATGCTTGTAAATGTTCTTCAGCAACTATACGACCAAATGCATTTTTAGAACCAATGCTACAATAATATTGACCTTGCTCCCCATCATCACAGTATTTAGGGAATCCCAATGGCTTATTTGTATCTATATCAATAATGAAATATTCCTGTTCCAATCCAAACCAAGGGAATTCATCTAATTTTTTATTGAAAATCTCGGTTGCTTTGAAACGAGTATTTGTTGTTAATGGGATGTTTTTTGGAGTATATGTATCACATAATACCAAAAAACTATGTTCTCGTCTAAATGGGTCGTTAAAAATAGCTTGTGGTTTAATAACAACTTCAGAATCTTCACCCGATGCCTGACCAGTAGAGCTTCCATCAAAATTCCAATCAGGTAATTTTTCTAAATTTAATTTAGATTTCATACCATCACTATTAAAATCTAATATAGATGTATCAAAAATTCGTGTTTTTCCTCTTAAATTATTATTCGAATCAATCCAAACATATTCTACACAACATTTTTTATCCATATCTGATGGGTTTTATTTTATTATTTATTATTTATATATGTTTAAATAATATTAAAAAAAATAAAAATAACAAAGAAATTAAAGTAATTAATCAGTTTTACAACAACAAAAACATAAACTGGTAAATATTATTATAGCACTATTTATTAATAATCCATAAATATAATAATTATAATATTCGTCAACATTATTATTTTTATAATATTGTGTACAATTATCACTTCTATTATCATATAAATAACCATTATAACCAGTGCTAATTAATATTAATAGACACGATATAAATAATACAATTTTTATACATATATTTCTATTACAACAGTTACATATAAACATAAATATTGAAATAGCAAGTAATATTATAGAACCTAACCCAACTAATATCCCATCTCGTAAATTATCACAATCTAGTTCATCATATTTATTAGTTATAAAATATAATGTTGATAGTATACCAGCACTTGAACTTAAAAATAACAAAAATGTTCCTATTCCTAATAAATATTTTAACATTATTTTATTATTATCGCTATTAATATTTCTAACTAATAATATAATCTTTATATAAATTATATTTTATGTATATTTTATATATATTGTATATATTGTATAAATTGTATATATATTTTATATTTATAGAATATTAAACATTTCCCCTAAAGGAATGATTGGGAGTTTGTAATGTATTTGAAGTTCTATTATTTGATGATACACGTGTTTTTACCCTTTTTTGTGAAGTCTTTCCTTTTGTAGAACTTTTCGCCTTTGTAGAACTTTTGTCTGGTTTAGCTTTTGTAGAACTTTTCTCTGATTTCGCCTTTGTAGAACTTTTGGCTGGTTTCGCCTTTGTAGAACTTTTGGCTGGTTTTGCCTTTGTAGAACTTTTGGCTGGTTTAACTGATTTAGGTTTAGGTGTTAGTTCTCTATGTAATTCTTCATATAATTCTTCTCCATCTTTTTTTGTTAATCCACTTTGTTCAACTATACTTAAAAATAATGATTTATTATTATCAGTAACAAGTTTTCTCATAAATGACGCCGAAATATTATCAGGTGTAACCATTGTTTTATTTACACTTTGTGTACTATTAATTTCAGTTCTAGATAAAACATGTGTATTTATTGATATTGGGGGTGTTTGTTTTTCTAAATAAGTATTTACAAATGAATAACTGGATGCCCTATCTTCTCCAATAAATAATTCAAATTCACTAGGACTATCGAGTTTTATAATATTACATATATGTTTAAGTATTGAATGCGTTCCACATTCTGATACCACATCGTCTTTCATACAAAAAATTATTACTTCTATATCTTTTAATTTAGGATTATTTTTCTTTACATGGTCGACCATTCCCTTTTGTAAAAGTAGTTCGCGTTTTCTATTACACTCTAGTGGATTTTTTTTATCTTTGGTGCTAGATAATATTAAAAAAATTTTTTGTTCATTATTAGATAGTGCATATTCCATCATATTTTCAATTAATTTTAAATGGCCTATTGTCGGTGGATTCATACGCGCAATTGTTATTATTGATTTAATCATTATATAATATTATTATTTATTTATTTAGATAATTGTTAAAAATATCTCATTAATATAATTCCAAATAATAGCATTGATATACCAATATAATTATATAAATTAAATTTATGTTTAAAAATAATAATATCAATAATAAATGTTGTTATAATAGTTATAATCATCATTATTGTAATAATTTGACTTATTGAATATTTTAGCTTCATATCTTTATTAAATATATATAATATTGTGTACAGATGTGTAAAAGCTAATAATGAATAAAATAATAAATATATCCATGATTTAAACGATAATTTGGTTAATTGTTTTAGTGAATATCCGATAGATTTATTTATACTATTATTTATTATATTATATAATACAATAAATGTAATACAAATTAGTCCTAATAAAAACCGCAATAATAATATATTATTATAGTTATAAATTTTAAATAATTTTTTTTCCATTGCAGGTAATATAGAACCTAATAATCCAATTAAAATATATAATAACATATTATTATTACAATATTTTAATTATTCAATTTAAAATTTAACTTAATTTTTGAGTTACTATTACTATTACTATTACTATTACTATTACTATTACTATTACTATTACTATTACTATTACTATTACTATTACTATTACTATTACTATTACTAGATGGATTGAACCAATATGAATCATCACATATTTTTTTGTTTTTGTTTTTGTTTTTGTTTTCATGTATATTTTTTATTTTATCTTCTATTTGATATGATATATCAATATCAAATTCTAATTCGTCAATGTCATTAATACTAATTATTTGATTAGGTTTACATTCTATTATATCAAAGTCTAGAAAATTATCAAGATATTTCATAGTTAAAGTTGTTTTTTCTTCTAAAAATAATGTATATTTATTTAATTGGGTTTCAAAAAATGATTTTAAATCATATATAGTAAAATGATTCGTATTATGTGGTTTTAGTTTAACATAATTTCCTTTAACTAAATCATCCTTCAATATTGTAAAATCATCCAAACTATTTTCAGTAGTATTTAATTTATAAAAATAATGATTCGGAATATAAATAGTATCTATAGTATCTATAAATTCGTGTATTGTAAATTTTTGTTGCGTTTTATTATGAACTACAGTTAATGGAAATGAAACATTTTTATATTTTGATATTAAATTTAAAATATATGTGGGTGCAATAACTTTAGTGCTATAATCATATTCTTGTATATCATCATATTTTTCATAAAAACAATATGGTAGAACTTTAACTTTAAAATATATATCATCTGGATTATCTATTATTGTATCAAAAACATTATTCTGAAATCTTATATCACTATTATTATTTATAATATTATATTCAGGCACCTCATTATATGAATTTGTATTATCATTTGTATTATCATTTGTAGTATCATTTGTAGTATCATTTGTAGTATCATTATTACTATTATTATTACTATCCCTATTAATATCACTATAACTTTCAGAATCAGTCATTTTAATTATAGTTATATTATATTTAATATTATTATATTAAATAACATTAATTTTTCAATTTTATAAATAAAAAATACAAAATAATAAATAAAAATAAAAATTAATATTATAAAATATTATATTATATTATATTATATTATATGGTAAAGATAAAACTATCAAAAGCTAAAAAACAGTCATATATTTATAAAGGTGGTACTAAAAAAACAAATAAAAAAACTAAAAAAAAAAACAAGCAGTTAATAATTGAACCAAAATATTCAGATACGTATTTAATATTTGGACAATGGTATTTTAGACCAGACTTTAATAGACATGAATGGTATAATTCTTTAAAAAATAAAGAAAAATTGGTAGTAGATTTATCATTAGATAAAAAAATTACACGCAAAGAAGCTTCTGAAATTATAGAATCATTAAATCCAGAACAAATTAGTAGAGTATTAAATATGATTTCTAGATGGCATAATATGTCGATAGAAAATAATACTACCACTAGTTATGAAGTTATGATGCCAAGTGATGCTATTGGATTATTAAAAACTGTAAATAATGCACAAACTAATGAAAAAATCTCTAGAAAATCAAGATTTGGGAAAAGTATTTCAAATAGTAATCTAAGAAAGCATTTTAACAAGAAATCTAATTAAATTTTAATTTATAGAACCTTGAAGTCCGGCCCATTTAACTTTAGATTTAGAATTTGCTTTCACATTATTTGGAATACATTGATTATTGATTACTAATCTTCTTTTAATTTCATTATTATAGGCAAATTTTTTCTTTTCTTCGGATTCAATAATATTTTTAACTGGTTTATTATCACAATGTATTTGTTTTAATGTATTATTTATATTTTCATCAATCATTGATTGAAATGGCACATCATTTTTAGTTGCTTTACCATTATTTATTGTTAAATATTCATATTTACATAAAAACATAGTAAATGTAAAATTAGTTAAATCATGTCCAGTAAAATTCATTTTTAATTTTTCATTTAACTTGGTAAAATTATATGTTCCAGTTGGTTGATATGATTCTGGTTCTAAAGAAAATGAATAACTATATATATACTTTTTTTGTTCATTTTGATTAATGCCACCAGGAATATTACTATGATAAGTATATGGTTGTATATTTCTAAAATAATAGGCATCTTGTTTATTTACTCTAATATTATTTCCTATCAAAATTTCTAAATTAGTAAAGGTATCATAGTTCTTAAAATTAGTTGTTTTAATATTATTATTGGAATAATTAAATATATCATTTCTTTCAGTAAGTGTTATGTTATTTGTATGAAGTGGATCATTAGTTTTTGAACCAGTTAATAATCTATTATTATGTCTAAATACCCATATTAATTCTTTAACCGGATTATTTACAACTATATTATTTAATTGATTTTGATTTAAATTATCTACTATATCGATTGTTTCTATTAAATATTCTACAGGCAAATTATTTTTTATTTTACATTCTTCTTCTTTTTCCAAAAATATATATGTTGTATAAAAATTAAATTCACTTATTGATCGTGATGTTATTGTTGTTGTACCTGTTTTATCAAATTTTAATAAACTTTCCAAACTATTTAATTTTAATTCTAATCTAACATTATTTTCATCTAATAAAAAAATAGGTAATCCAAGACCACTGTTTTTATTAAAATAAAATTTTAACGGGACACAATATTTAGTAGAATGTTTTTCTTCTAAATTTATTAATCCAGATTCATCATATTTACCAATTAATGGCCATTCTTTATGATTTGGATCTGTTAACTCATTTAAAATATCATAATATAAACCATTATGTTTATCGATTATATTATTTGAAATAAATAATGAAACTTCATCAATTATAGCATGACCTACATTATTTACCCAATGAGCATAATTTAAATAATTTGAAACAACTCCTTGATTATTAGCCCCTGGGGCAGCTGCTGGAGGTAATGAAAAATCAAAATACATATTAGTTATTAATGAACCAGTTTTTGAAATAAATATATTATTTGTAGTATTAAAATCAGGTGTTACAGTTAATGATTGTTTTATTGTTTCTATTCCAAAATTTGTATGTCTTTTATAGACTTTTTTAAAGAAAGTTATTTGTGGATTAATATGTATTATATCATACCCTGTTTGGTTATAACTACTTAGATGTAGTATTCCGCCAGTCATATAATATTTAATATATTATTTTTTAAATAGAATAAAATTAAAAAATAAAATATAAATAATTAATAATATAATGTATAAAAATATAATAGAGAAAAAATATGTTGGATTAGGAAATGATGTAAATATAAATGTTCATGATAATAGTAATACACATCAAAGTTTAGTAGACCAAGCATTATTAATAAAAAGAACTATAACAAATACTAATATTATAGAAGGTGTAGGATTATCATTGGACTTATCATGCGATACTGGTGTAGAAACTCACGATAATTCATCTGTGCCAGATGCTAAAATAGAGTTAGTATCACAAACTGGTGGGATTACTGATGGTGCTGAAAATTTTGATTTAAATTTTATTATTACTAAATCGGGAACATTAAAAACTAAAGCAAGTATTACACCAGAAGGTTTAATATTACATAGTAATACTAAAAAATCAGTAACAATATCACCATCTGATGACCAGATTCCAGATGCTTATACATTAACATTACCAGTAGATAATGGGGATGCAAATCAAGTATTAACAACTGATGGAGATGGCGTATTAACTTGGACTATAAGTAGTGGAACTACTATAAATAATAATGCTGACAATCGTATTATTACAGGCTCTGGAACGTCAAGTACATTAGAGGCTGAGGCTAATTTAACATTTGATGGTATAGATTTT
>Ga0213868_10006048_pt1 | contig 10750 bp, 5 predicted proteins | sample PICome_9_FD_160087 | JGI IMG/M metagenome (GOLD analysis project Ga0213868, IMG submission 160087) | Coastal seawater microbial communities near Pivers Island, North Carolina, United States - PICO127 | ecosystem: Environmental > Aquatic > Marine > Coastal | place: USA: North Carolina | collected...
CAGACCCCCAGAAGCATCCGTTGGCAAACACAGCCACCTTATGTCCTGGCGGGACTTCAGTCAGCGGGTTACCAGTAATATAATGCTTGTATCCATCAATGTTGGGCATTTTTGTAGATCGACCAGTCAATGCCTTGGAGGGATCAATAAGTGCAGGTTCGCCCCCTCGAAGCATGTCAAACAATCCCATTTTAAGATGAGTGTTGGAAGAAGTCGTTAGATTGGCTGAAAAGATGGAGGTATTCTTAAAGGAGGAGGGAGAAGCGAGAAAGGCGGAACTGAATTGCTGCAAAGATGAATTAATCAATAAACTAAAAGTTGCAGAAGCCAAACAGAGGGAAGAGCGGCGATGTAGAATGGTCATTTCGTTTCGGAACACAACTTGATGAAATGTATGTAGCTAGCACTCTATCTGTGTGTGTGTGTGTGTTTAGATAAGTAGTTTAACTCTCTTTCAAGATCTTACAAGGAACAAGAAGAACAGCACATCGCGTTGACTCATTGCATAGTGCTATCCTTCCCTCATTATATACAAACTGACTACACTGAAAACCAAAAAACCAATGCTATTCCTAGCAAACCATAGATTATACCATGGATCTCAACAATCAAAGCGTATGCATCTAGGATATTCTTCTTTGTGGTGAACTTATTTGTTTTTTGGTTTCTTCTGCGGCCTCCCTCATATGTGCTAATTTTTGTTTCGGTAAAAACTTGGCAGCTTCTTTCAATTCACGGTCAATGTAAAAAATAGTTCCAAACGCATTCGCTTGTTTTAAAATCAAGTCTTCCAACAATACTTTGCAATCGTCTAGCTTGCCTTGTGCGACAGGAATCGCATATTCAGCTTCTGTTGCCGCAATCATGGCACAATCTTTGGCGTCTCGTGCCTTTTGGGCAGAAGCCCATGCTTTCTGTTGTGTTTCATCAGCCATCTTCAAGGATATTTCGGCTTTCTCTCTCATCTTTTCGTATTGTTTTATAGCATGTTCATTTTCAATTCTCGCCTTTCGTAAAGGTAACGGATCTTGTGTTTGTAATACGGCCAATTCAGCTTTTGCTTTGTTTCGTTGGACTATACCTAGACTTTGATTCAAGGCTTTGGATTTCAATTCTTCCACTTTCGAATAAAATGAATCTTCTTCTTCTTTGACACGATTCAATGCTTCATTCGCTATTTGTTTTGCTTCGTTTGCTAATTTTTGTTCTTGCAAAGATACTTGATATTGACGTTCAGCTTCTTCTTGTTCTTGAGTTGCAATATCAACAGCCATGTTTGCATTTGTTTCATTTTTAATTGCCAATACTCGTTTTTCCATTGCCTCTTGTAAAGCATCCTTGGCTTCTTGAAGTACTGTTTGTGCTTTTATGATATCGTCATTTAAAAAATATGACTTTGTTTGGTATTGAGTGTCATCCCCCCACCATGTGTCCTCCAATTTATAATTAAAATAACAAATCAAGAGTTCGACAAGAGACACAACAGCATCCTGACGGGGATTTGAATTATATTGGCGATCATGACTATCATTTTCTTCTAGTTTTGTTATAAACGATCGTAATTCCATTTGTGTAATGGGTGATTGTACATGTTCTAAAACTAAATGAGCTTGCAATTCGGACAGACCATTCCCTTGAGATTTAGATGGATCCAGTTTGACACATTCTTGATGTATTTTATATACCATTTCTGCACTTGCTGTATTATTTTGAAGTTGGGTGCAATTGTTAAGGAACCAAATGGCTTGATCTCTATACGGTTTTTTGGATATAGTGACAAGTATTGATTTATCCATATGTATGTATGTATGTATCTTTGATTGCGGTTTGATTTATGTTCAAATTCTTGCAATGCCACCATGTCGTGACGAAAAACACGATTACAGATGTGATTGACCAGTGACAGTCACCTTGGTAGTTTATCAGATGCGTGACAAGTGTCATCGTGCAATCCCCACCACAGATGTGTGGAAAGATCTTTGGCGAAAATACATCAAGTTAGCCAGCCTACTTACTCACCGAAGGATTGAATCAAACAACAGTTAAAGTCTTCATTACTGACTACTTATACCTACATTCATACATACTTCTTTCTTTGAAAACTTGAACAGTATGAAATTATCTCTCTTAACTTTTGCCAGTCTACTTGTTGGAAGCACAGCCTTTGCTCCTTCCACATTCCAAAGACATTCGTTTCAATTAGCTGCCGCGGCTTTTGATCAGGAACAATTCAATGCCGAAGGAAAGGCCATGCGTTTGAAGCACCTTGAGGAACAGGCTATGTATGCACTTAAGATCTCCTGTGAGAACTACGGGAACGCTGTGTTTCCAAATGCCATGATCGCAGGTGACGTGGTAATTACCCACTTGTTGCATCGTTTGGGATACCTTAAGGATGGAAAGTGCAAGGTTATGGTTGTAGACACCTTCCACCTTTTCCCCGAGACCATGGAGTTCCTTAAGACCATTGAGGATTATTACGGCTTCAAGGCAGAGGTGTTCTGCGCGGAAGGTGTCGCTGTCGGAGACAAGGCTAGCTATGATAAGAAGTACGGAGCCGATCTATGGAAGGAGGATATTGAACAGTATGATAAGGTATGTAAGGTAGAACCTTTCCAGCGTGGACTTAAGACATGCAATACGGATTGCATGATCAATGGACGTACTCGTTGGCAAGGTTTTGAACGAGCATGGATCAACCTCTTTGAGAATGCACCCATCGGAGGAGGTCTCGCTAAGTGCAACCCACTTGCTTACTGGACTTTGGAGGATACCTTTGACTACATTGCAAAATACAATGTACCTCATCATCCTCTTCATGCCAAGGGATACCCATCGATTGGAGATGCCAAGGACACCATTCCCATCCCAGAAGATGGATCCACTCGTTTCGTCGATGGAAAGTTTGAAGGAGATCCTACTCCTTGGTTGGACTACGCTAGTGAACGTAAGGGACGCTTCGTTGGTTTGGCCAACAAGGATGGATCTACTAAAACGGAGTGTGGAATCCACGTTGCTGGAGCTGAAAAGACCTTTGATCGTGATCTATGGGAATCTGGAAAGGTTCAAAATGTTCAGTCCACCAATGAAGCTATGGAGATTGTCAAGTCTGGTAAGCCATCTGTCATTGCTGTATACGCACCATGGTGTCAGTTCTGTCAAAAGATGGAAGACGAATTCTCCAAGTTTGCTGAAGTTGCAGATGTAGATGTATACAAGTTCCGAGGAGACGAAGAGCGTGAATTCGTAAAGGCCAATCTTAATACTTCTTCATTCCCCACTGTCAACGTTGTCAAAGCTGATGGAACTGTCGTTAAGTATGACAGTGAAGTTCGTACTGTTGAAGCATTCAAAGCGTTTGTAGCTAAGGAACTCGCTTAACAAGTATTTCAATAAGATCCTAAAACGAAGGTGATACGTAAGGTTATTTTGAAAATTATAATAGTTTTAGCTTATTAGAATTGTGAGTAGACCAGTTGAAGACTACTACTGTAGTGCGTCATGTGTCATCTCTATGTTTCCTTTTCAAAAGCACATCAGCAGAATAAAAATAGATATTTCAACATTTGTTCCAAAACATTTATTCTTCCTAATCATCTATACTGCATTGGAACGATATCATGTCTGTCATTACTATAGGAATTGCAGGAGGAAGTGGAGCAGGAAAGGTAAGTACTTATGTGATTTTGTGTGTGAATCAGATCACTGGTTGAAGAGTATTTTCTCATTCAATGTTTTATAACAAATAATTTAGACAACGTTGGCACGAAATATCTACAAAGCATTACAGGAAGATGAAAATGTGGCATATTTGGTTCATGATTCATATTATAAAGATATTTCACATTTATCATTAGAAGAGCGAGCAAAGACTAATTTTGATCATCCTGATTCGTTAGACACCCATTTACTCACGCAACATATCCAAAACTTAAAAAAGGGCCTTGCTGTCGAAGTACCACACTATGATTTCAGTACGCACATGCGCACGAAAGATACTACTGTTCTTATGCCAAAAAAGATTGTTTTGGTGGAAGGTATTCTCATATTTTCTGAACCCGAATTAGTGAAAGAACTTGATATCAAAGTATTTGTTGATGCGGATGCTGATGTTAGACTCATACGCAGGTTATCAAGAGATATGGTGGAGAGAGGAAGGACAACACATCAAGTTTTGGATCAGTATTCAAATACAGTGCGACCGATGCACGAGGCATATGTCAATCCGTCGAAGCGTGTTGCAGATATCATTGTTCATTCACACCATGGAGATAACAGTGATACTGCTATGAATATGATAGTAAACCATTTAAAAGTTGAGGCCGGTTTGATTTAGTTGGATGAATGTTTGGAATCCTGTCAATTGTTTCACTATACATAAACATATGATGCATATCTATTTCGAATTCCACAAAAGATACATGTATGCACATGGCTTTGAAAACTCTTTGAATTATCAAAAAGTTCCGCAGAACGAAACATGGATGAATCATAAACGATCAACTACCATCTACAAAGTAATTACATATTTGTTGTCGTCATGCTCAGTAATTGTTTCTTGAGATATTCTATTCTCAAAGAGAGCAAACTTGACATGTTGCAACAAATATAGTTAAACAATTTATTTTTTAATATGCATTTCTTTCGTTAACTGACATTAATGGATTTGTTACCAGCTACCAGTCAGTATTCGAATTCAATGACAAACTTTAGTCGTGAATTATCTTATTTGTATACTTAGTCTTTGCTTGTTCGCAAAAATCAGACGTCACAGCGTTGAAACAACTCTGACAACTAACTTCAATCAATAAATATATTATTGGCTTTTTAAAGCAGTGTTGCTTTTACGAACAAAAACATTCTCTTCGTTCGCTTTATTTGAAGGTCCATATTGAGATTATTGAATGTCAATAATAATGGTTATGTTTACGAGTAAGGCCAACACAGCAACGTTGCTGGTTCTTCTGACCGTATCGGCTTGGATGTTAACTTTGAATCAACTTCCAAGCGCCACTGCCTTTTCTGTCCCCTTATCCGTATCTTCACATTCTGCCACTAGATTTTCTTTTGGGAACAACCTTTACAAAGAGACTTACCTTTATGGCTCAACTTCCAGGGTTCATCCAGATTTTTACAACTCAAGGAAACATGGATCTAAAATGTCCAAGTTAGCACCATTAAATGCCATAGATGCGAACAAAAATGTCATGGGATCTTCCACTTTGGATGGCATAAAGTCTATTTCGAAGAAAACCTTATCAACTCTGTCTTTTGTTGTCATGGAATTGGCTTTTCGACGAGCTTTGGCTGCAAAAAATATTTCGTTTCCTCCCGCATTGGCTGGATGTGCTTCCCTTTTTACTTTTATGACGATCTTGTATGTAGTTCCATTTACAACCAAATTGGCTGATGGTATTTACCGTTTTTTTGAACCTGGATCTACTGTGCTTGCAAAGTGGTTACCTGTATTTTTTGTTCCATCCTTGCTCACGTTGCCTTTGGCGCCGATTCCCGGATCCTCAGTTGAAATTATCAAGGTTTTAGGAGTCATCATTGGCGGTTTCTATTTTACCTTGTTTTCAACTGCATGTACAGTTCTCGCTATTAAAAAATTGAAAGGAAATGGTGCAGCTAGATCATCTGAACAAGATTTGCAGCTTACTCGCCAAGTTATTATGAGCCATATTTCTGATGGCAAATATGCGACTGGCAGTAAACCCTCTTCCAAACCGTTTTCGGATGGCCTCTTTTATACAATCACCACATCAGCATTATTGACTGTCACAGTATCTATTTTCGCTTCCAACAAGATTCAAAATGCAATCATTACAACTCCCTTGCGTGCTGTGGCGATGCTACTCACCACGCTTTCGTCTTTTGTATTTGGAACACGTCTTCCAAAATCATTTACCAAATTCTTCCATCCTTTATTGACTTGCACAGCAATTACATGGTCTGTCATGAAAGTTATTGGAGAACTGACAAGCCAATCTTTTCGTCAACTACTTCAAAGTTACAAAGTTGGTACACTTTGTCCAGTGCATTTGGGTGCAGGTGATGTACTCTTATTTATGTTGGGTCCAGCAGTCATTAGCCTTGCTTGTCAGATGTACAATCGAAAGAAACTGATGCGAGACAATATTTTAGAAACCACATTTGGTACGATTATGTCTAGCGCTGGTGGATTATTGGGGACAGCTTACTTAGTTAAGTATTTGAAATTGAGCAGTGATATCATGAGAACCAGTCTTATACCTCGTAACATCACAGCTGCGATGGCTTTGGCCATTGCGGATATTTTGAATGCTAGTCCTAGTTTAGCTGTTTCTGCAGTTGTGATAACAGGCCTGTTCGGTGCTAATTTTGGTGCCGCTATTTTGGATTCTGCAAGAATTAAAGACCCTGTGGCAAGAGGTATGGGTATTGGTGCCGCAGCACATGGATTGGGGACTGCGGCATTTACAGAAGAAAAGGATGCTTTTCCTTTCGCTGCAATATCAATGGCTTTGACGGCATGTGCCAGTACAGTATTGGTGAGTATTCCATCTGTAAAAGTAGCCTTACTCAAGATTGCATTGGGTTAAAGGAAGCCTTGGTGTAGCTTTTTATGGGGAAGAAATATTTTATAAATTAGAGAGAACTATGATAAAATCCATATTTACTTAGTAGCATAGTACTGTTGTTTCAGAAGAACAGCCATCCCTTTTGCCCGTATGGAATTTTCATTGCCCCATAAACTGCATATGTAATTCCAACAGCACCTAATCCAATGGCTCCAGCTAAACCAGCAACTTTTGGTCCGGCTTGTGCTTTGTAAGTGATGCCAGTACAGAACGCGGCGAGTGCTGGGCCTACTGGTGTATCGAACCCTAACTTTTGATCGACCTCCAATTGATCCGAAGTCCACTCGTAAAAGCTGTAGAAGATAGACAGACAACCAGTCATGTTGCCTACTCGACTGCCGTGCCTGCTGCAATGATTCAATACGGAATTCAGCTTAACCCTGAATCGATGGGAAGGTGTATTTTGAAGACCTTCGTTAAGACCGTACAAACCACCGCCGATGGTTCCTAAACCGTAGCTAACTCCGGCATTTGCAAACATAGTCGTCATAAACCCTCGCCCTTGCGCATTGTACTCCAAGTAATCGGGTGTGTTATCATCCGCGACACCCAAAGCCGGGGCGATAGTTGTTAATTTGATCTGAGAAGCGTCAAAAGAAGGCATCGGTCGCGATGCTCCTTCATCGTTTGAAAAGTCTATTTCTTTTGACATATTTCTTTGAAATAAATGTAATGAACCTTTGAAATTTAAAATGAATTTTAATGTATCTAGTCTAGACTATTTCAGTCTCCAGAGAACCCAGAACTACTTAAACTAAGAGTAACTGCCTTGAATCAATCCCTACTTTTCGTTGGCTTCTGCGCGTGAAGCAAAATTCCGCGAATACTCACTTCGCGCGGAGCCCTTCACAAATCCAAATGACGACATGATACATGTTCCAATTTTTTAACATTCTCTATAGAAATCCACCCCCTGGGAAAAAATAATCCCCATTATCGCCATTATATCCGTCATCGTGATATCCAGCTGTTGAAGTATAAGGTAGAGTTTCGACGTGCTCAATTCGAACTTCGCCCGTTGTGGATGATTCTACTTCCTCTCGGAAATTTGACTCCGCTTCTTCGTCTGAACTGAAAACGAGAGGAGTCAAGTTCAATTTTTCAAGCACCATATTATCCACGCGAACTTTCATTTTGTAATCAGACTGTAAAGTTCTGATTAAATCGTCTACTGCCTTTTTTGTCCCTCGGTTGATATGCACAAACTGGCCCTGTGTCCTTTCTTTCGTCATAAAGTCTGATTTCGTAGGTTTCAGAGCAAAAGCCATGGTTCGAGCAAGACCATTGAAATTACTTGTAGCAGATGATAGTATAAAATCAAAAGAATTACGCATGTCTCTTGGTACCTTTTGAGAGAGATCGTACACTCCTAAATTGACTCGATTGGAAGGAAAGGAACTTGTCTCTAGATTTTCTATGCACTTGAGAATGTTGCTTTCATTTTCATCAGTCATTACAAATTTAGAAAGTCTTTTTGGAATTGGCACCAATGATGAAAAGTCACCCTCCATGACAGACTGACTGGGGTTCACAAAAGCTGTTCCCAGGATGCTTAATATACCAACATTACCTACACCACTCGACAAACCTAATCCTTTACCAGACATGAGACGCGGGTGAATCATACAATACAATGCTGAAGCATAAGCAGTGTGCCAAGATAACTCGCGAATTTCTTCCTGAAGCTCAACATCATCTTTCAATCCATCAATGCCCAATATAGCTGGGCCGAGTTGAACGGAATATTTATTCTTGGACTTACTAGGTGCGATCTGACGTAGAATAAAACTTCTTTCTCCGAAACGACATAAACTTTTATCAGCTTGGACTTTAAAAAATTGACGGTCCTCAAATACGTATGGTGATTGAAAAGATCCCTCATTTGGTGAAAAACGATATAAATGTCTTTGAACAACAACTGCACCAACCATATCTATAATTTCATCAAAGCCCTTTTCTTTCTTAATGTCCTCGTGGCTTTCTTCTGTTTTTGTATGATAGTTGTCAAAGTCCGACTCCGTTGTTTCCTTCAACTTCGAATCAGGTACGAGTGGTGCACTTAAATCTTCAAGATCTACTTCTTCTTCTTCACTCTTACTTTCACGAGCATTTCGACTGACTTCAGCATCATTAGAGGCTTGGATACTTGAGCCACCACCGCTTGTTTCATACGAACCCAGTGTTTCATCGCTTGCCCTGTTTTCTATTGTATCAACTTGGATATTCTGCGCAGCAGAGCCAACATTTAAAGTTTCCGTCCAGTCTACGTCAAAGGCATTGTTTCCTCCCATCCAACTAATCCTTACACTGGGTTCGGGTTTAGATCCAATATTTTTCTGCAGTTGAGATTGATTGATATTTGGTTCATCTGCCATCCATTGAGCCCATTCATCTTCTTTAGAAGTAAATCTTTTCGTCCTCTTGGCAGCTTCCTGGTCCCATGCAATTAAACGTGCCTTTTCCTCCTGTTGGCGACGTTCTTGCTCAAGGGCATGGGCTTTTTCGGCCTCTTCTCGTTTCCTTCTCTCTTCATCTTTTGCTCTTTTTTCTTCTGCCAACCGTAATTTTTCCTTTTCTTCTTTGATTTGACGCTTTTCATTTTCCAATTTCTCTTTTGCCAACACACGGACTTTCATCTTAAGATCGTCTTCGACTGACGTATCTTGAATTTCTTCATCTCTAGTTCCTTCTTCTTCTCTCATCCATTGCTGGTGCAATAAGTAAGCCATGTCGTCTTCTGTCGCTTCTGTTTTGGCTTCTTGAGCAGTCATTTCCGTTAGTAGCTGCTCTTCGATTTCTTTAAGACGAATCGCATCTTCACCGTTGAAATCTTGATCAAGCACCTTTCGCTTCATCTTCGTTGGCGCATCATCGTGTGGTTGGGTATGCAAATGTGTTGCTTGTTCTCGTAATTCAATGCATGCTTCATTTTCTTCGTCTGCTTGCTCTTGTACTTCTTCTTCTGCTTGCTCTTGTACTTCTTCTTCTGCTGCTTGCTCGTGTACTTCGTCTTCTTGTGCTTGTCCCTGTACTCCTACAGATGCATTTGTCTCTATTAATGTCCTCGCCTTTGCTTCAGCTTCTTCTTGTGCTCTTTGCTTTGCTTCCATTATTTCTCTAGCTTTTGCTTCTGCTTTAGCAATTTCCCGAGCCTTGACCTCCGATTCAGCAATTTCCCGAGCCTTCGCCTCAGCTTCTTCTGCAAGCCTTGCAATCTTTTTCGCTTCCGCCCTTGCCAAATCTGCTCGTCGTTTTGCCTCTTCTTCTTCCTGTTCCTTTGCCCGTTTCTCTGCCTCTGCCCTTGCTCTAGCCTCCTCTCTAGCCTTGGCGTTAGCGATTTCAGCCCTAAGCTTAGCATCCGCTTCTTCTTTAGCACGTGCTTCAGCTTCAGCCATAGCCTTTGCCTGTGCTTCTTCTTTAGCCTTTGCATTTGCAATTGCAGCCCTAGCGAGTTCTTCAGCTTCCCTTGATGCATCTTCTTTTATTTTTTGTATACGTTCTTCTTCTTTTCGAGTCTTCTCCTTGAGAGCAATCGCTTGGGCTATCATTGCATCTCTTAGTACTTTTGCTTTTTCCAAGCTGTCGTCAACATGTTTTGTGTCTGTCAGTTTCACATTTGGTATCCAGGTAGTGCCATACTCTGGATTCAAATCTTTTTCTTTCATGGCAGTTTGATCCTTCAAAGAATTGGCTTCAGCTAGCATGGCTTCACGAAGACTTCGAGCTTTGTTCAAAAATTGATCGATTTTTGCGACTCTTTCTTCCTTTGACTTTTGAATAGACTTCCTATCGACATTGGGCCATGCCTTTTCCAACGACGAACGAGAATCATCTTCTTCTTCGTCTTCTTGAGCTTCTTTTGTCAACATGGTAGAATCTTGTTCTGGTTCCTTGAAATCATGTACTTCCACAATACCCGTAATCTTTCCATATTCTCCACTATTTTCTTCACTCAATAAGTTGACACTGCTTTGATTGGAATGTTGGGTGCCTGCATCACTACTACTACTACTAGTAGTAGTAATTGAAGAAGATTGACTTTTGACCCATTCCTCGTACAAGGTATAAGCTTCGATAGAATCTGTCACTGGCGCTTGATCCATGTTTTTATCTTTGGCCAACTGTTT
>Ga0213868_10006050_pt1 | contig 10743 bp, 8 predicted proteins | sample PICome_9_FD_160087 | JGI IMG/M metagenome (GOLD analysis project Ga0213868, IMG submission 160087) | Coastal seawater microbial communities near Pivers Island, North Carolina, United States - PICO127 | ecosystem: Environmental > Aquatic > Marine > Coastal | place: USA: North Carolina | collected...
GATCCAGTATAATAATTACCATCCCCAGGATTGTACGGTGCACCAACAGCGACAGTGAAACCATCATTGCTAAGAGCAAGTCCCTTTCCAAAGTTATCACCAACATGATATCCACCGTTTTCTAAGGAAACTTTACCCATTTCTCCAACTATATCTTCACCCATTTGATTCCATTGATTGCTACAAGGATCATAATCAAATATTCTCACATGTCCTACATCTATTTTTTCTACACCATCATCTGTACTATCAAATGTCTCTGAACTGATGGCAATTCTATTACCATTAGAACTTATAGCCAGGTTAGAACCTGAGGCATCTCCTTCGTTCTCACCAATGATCTCGTCACCCAAGAGTGTCCATACATTGGACACTAAGCGAAAAATACGCACAGAGCCTGCAGTTCCACCATTCACTGTTGAATGATATGGAGATGATATTGCAATGGTGGTTCCATCCGAACTGAGCGCTACTCTATAGCCTGACACGTCAAAGGCATTTTCACCTTGAATGGAATTTCCTACCTGTACCCATTGCAAATCAATGTAATCATATACTCGAGTAACTCCATTATCACTCTTCCCACCATTATTGAGGCTAAAAGCAACTGCGATCCTAGTACCATCGTAATTGATGGAAACACTCACATCATTATCATCACCAATGGATTCTTCACCTTTGAATTTACTTCCCAAAGGTAAGAATTGTCCATCAACTAGTTTATAAACATTTGCTTCACAAGAATAAGAATTAGGCCCATTTTCGTTCAGTACTGTGCCAACAATAAATGTACTTCCATCACCACTCAGTTCCAAATCCACGTCTATACTTTCCACACTCCCATCGAGTGTAGTAGATGCACCAATCCTATTCCATTCATCATTAGTAGCATCATAATCATACAACTGGATGAGACCTTCGTAATAGTTTGCATCTTTGCTTCTAGATGCGACAGCTAGACGTGTTCCATCGTCGCTCATCGATATTGCATTTCCTAGTCTTGCGTAGTACTCTGTGCCTTCAATCGGTTGACCTAAGGTCACAAAATCTAATTTCCGAGTTAAGTCCTGAGATGGAAATGACTTGTTCAAATGTTTCATAATGCTGAAGGTACAATATCAATACAATCAAACTTTGGTTCTCTCGACAGATATCATATATATCACATCGCGTTTCATTCAAAAGTATCTACAACCTACAACTTGCTACGCTAAAAAGAATGAGGAGTAGGTTCAGCCCCCTTTGGTAGGACCCTTTATGCGTACATGCGTACGTACACACAAATCAACGTCTTTTTGCTGTTGAAACGGAAGAACGAAAAGGGACTTTGCTGAAATACATGTATCTTAATAAGCATTCATAGATCGATACAGTCTCTCTCCTTATTCTATTCAATCAACCATGTTTAAACGAAAGCATAAAAAAGGAGTGAAGGACCAGTTAAAATCTCTACGTGCAAGCATTGCTTATAGGAAGAACCACAAGGAAAAGGGCAATTTAAGTAATTTTGATGCCTGCATTGAAGCTTGTGATTCTTTAGCAGCGTCACATACATCACTAGAATTGAAAGATTGTTCCATATTGGTTTCACCAGATGGGATATTTATGGATACACGAAGATTATCGGATCATAGTCCTATGGCAGAAAGTGATTCTGGTGGAGAAAAAGATGTGTCCACCGATTCGGAAACAATGCACCTTGAAGCTACTGATGTCAAAAAATATCATCATGACATGGAGGATGAATATGAAAATGCTGTTTATGTTGGTTATGATTTAGAAGCAAATGGAGAAAAGAAATTGAATGGTTTTACATGGTAAGGGTGGTGGTTTTTTTCATAATGTTGAAGAAATATAGATTAGATTCCATAATTCTCACACGTTTCATACAATGTATTGCATGGTAACTATACCTAAAGTCGAGGAATCAACCCAGTAATGAATACTCTATCCATAAGACGTGCACTCGATACCATTCGAGCAACTGGAGGATTTATAGAAGAATTGGTGGTTTCGAGAAAGAATTATGCTGCTGCATCATCGCAAGTATGTGAAAAGCTTCGAGATATAATGGTGATTGAAGAACCATCAGATTCATCATTGCTCACATTTGACATTCGTGATTCAGAAAATGGGTATGCTGTCGTTAGCACGAATGCTCTTGGAAGGCAATTGACACTTACACCTGAACAAAAGAATGCTGCGGGACCTTTGTTGTTTCCTGGAAGTTCCTTACACAAGGCATTGGTATCACTTGAGAAATATCATGCTACGATTGCAGAAAAGGAGGCAATACGATGGAAAAATGCGTCTTCGAAAATGGGTGAAAACGTGCCAGAAGACGGAATTTTACCTATTATTCGTGAGAGTGCAAAGTTGGCCCATGAGAGAGCACAACGACGCGAACAGGCTTTGATTAATGCACAGGAACAAATGGCAGAAGCTGAATCGAATTTAAGAGCCAAAAAAGAACAAAGTATGATGTTATGGGGAAAGGTAGCATATTTGGAATCTGAAGTGAAAAATAAGGTTGCAGAAATGGTGCGAAAACGGTCAAGAGAACGAGAAATGAAACGTAGACAAGAGGAAGTTACAAAACACGCACAGTTGGATTCTGGTAAATTGAACTCGACGGTGACTAGTCAGGAAATCTGGGAGTTGGTTTCAAAAGTTGGAGAGATTGGTGAAGACTTTGCCCCTTCAGACTTGCCAGCTCCTTCATTTTATGGCCCTATTGACCAAACTTATTCGAAATCTCAGACATTTGAAAATTCTCCCTCTAAAACAATCGTAGAGGAGGAGTATTCACCTCAGGTTGCAAGCGAAATCGATGACTATCGGTGCACTATTGAGACAGAGATAGGTCTACACCAGTTGCGAATGGCCGCTATTGAATCTGACGAAGCTGTTCAAGATGCAGCCGGAGCCCTTCTCAATGCCATTTCAGCAGCTGACACAACCAAAAGATCCGCTCGAGTAGCAGCAGAAACTTGTCTTCTAAGTACAGCTAATGTTCAAATGCATTGCCTCAAGTCTCTCGTCCAGTTGGAAAAAGAGTCTCTACAAGAACGATTGAGACTTTTGAATGAACTTGAAGAGAACGTATGTGGTATTGACGTTCGTAATGACTTAAATTCCTTCTTAGAGCACGAAAAGGCAGAAGTTCCGAATGGAGCATCAAAGCTTGGTGATAATGATGATGGTGGAATAGCTTCAGCTTTGGCTGTTCTGAATTCTCATTCTGAAGGGATTGGAGTAGGTGTAGGCGTAGCAGGAATGGCTGAGCTCTCATCTTTTAGTGGATGGGAAGAATCGGGAGAAAACACAAAGGTTTATGACAGAGAGGAGTTGGAAGAGGCAGTCGAAACGCTATTCTCCTCGGATTGTATAAATGACGAAGGAAAAAATGAACTAAAGAACGCAGTTGAGTTCCTCACGAAAGCTGTGGCTGAACAATCCTCTAGAGCCAGGGGATATCGAGCTAGCACATGTTACGCCATGAACAATCAAAGAGGCAAGGTTTCTTTGTTAAAATGTCAAGAACAATTCGATGGTCTTTGCCGTGTTTTAGAATCTCTCTTGGATGGGTGCGATAGAGAATCAGCAGATGTCGCTAGTGCCAAAATGGTCATGATGTTGGCACAAACATTTTATATGATCAAAGAAGAAGACAAAGATGACACAAGTAGGTCAAAACGAGTGTATCCTAAAGATAAACTTTGTCAGCATCCAATATGGCTTGATGAAGATTTTTGGGTTCAGGCCTTATTCCAATGCGTCACGGATTCATTATCCAATTCTGGAGTGATGGTGCGTGTCAAAGTGAAAAAGTCCGATTTGAATCGAGCAAAAACAAAAATGAAATGGCACGATTTACGTCCAGCTGATCGATTGGATGCTGCATCACAAGTCCATGCTGTCATTTTCGCTCAACTGGGAGCATTAGCACATTCCATGATTGAGTTTGGTTGTAGCAAAGAAAAGGCATGTTCATTTGTAAGGAGATTGTCTGTACGCCACCAACTTCCCTTGGAACAACGGACTATGCTTTTGACACATTTATTATCCCATGACTCAGTCGCAACCTCCTCTACATAGAAATCCTGAGATGTGTAATAATTTATTTTTTGAATTCATATTACAATAAAGAATTACTTATATACAAATATTCGTTAAATGATGTATGTGACGTACTTAGGGCGGTACCAAAATCCCAAATCGCTCGGCAATCCCTTCATCTTTGGTATCCTTAGTGGATTGAACCCATGGTCTCATCATGTCTTCATTGCCAAAATCTTTCTTGGCAGCATCAAACATGTGTTTCACAGTATCAATGAGAACCATGGTGGTGACAAATGCAGGTAAATTCCCCCCAGTGTCCAGCTGAAGCACATACTCTGCATCAAAACTCTTTCCATCATTTGTCGGTGCAAGGGCGACACTGAAAATATGTGTCCTAGCTCTTGTACGACGCACAGTATCCGACGGGAATTTATCATCGTGACGAGGCTCAAGTTCCACTCCCCATATCAAGGCTCCCTTGTTCGGTAATTCTTGTAGTGCACATAAAGTAAGTTGTTCTCTCCCATCAATCATCATGTATGGCTTGGTCAATGTATATCCGACACCAAGCATTTTAAATTCTCCATACTTGAAATGTGTTTCTATATTACCATCATTGACATCATAGGCAGGATATAAATTGGTAACTTTATCAATCTGGGGATCCCATTTGGCACGTTCTTTCTCATTGACAATATAATCCACAAACTTCATCCCCACACAAGGACCGTCAATAGAAGCTCTGAATCGTACAATGGGACAACCAAGTTTTTGAAAATTTTCAATTTTTTCAATCTTGTGCACTGTTCGTTTCGGATGAGATTCAATCATCTTCCATTTTAAATCGGATGGGTACAATTCATCAGCCTTTTGAAAATCTCCATCCACATTGTCCATTACCATACATGCCAAAGGTGACGTGTAACGTATGCGTTCGTACAATTGTTCAAAGTCAGGCAGTTCGATATCTATGTTGTCTACAGCACTTGGTGTCGTTCGTTTTGTTTCATCGTTTGGGAACACTGGTGATTGATAGGCGTTCGTTTTCGTTGTTGATATGACAGAGAACGACCATGTTGTAGTGATGGAAATGAAGATAATTGTATTTCTGAGTAGCATTTTCCTTGAATCAATTGAAAGGTAGGTAGTTTAAATAAGATATATATTCAGATTGTTATCGTTGTTGTTCTTTTGTTTCTTACGATGTGAAACCAAGGGTTCGGAAATAGAAATCGTAAAACGTATTAGGAAAAAGGTGCGCGACGAGAAAAATGAGGGAATGAGAACCCTTGAGGGGCACATGTAACTCAAAGAGAGAAGAGAGTCATAACCAGAACACTCTTTCGAAGCTTCTAAATTCATAATTGTGATTGGATTGATTCATTCTTAATGAATAAAGATGTGCATCAAGTCCACAGCAATCGCTCTTGTATACCTTTTGGGTTACTTTCAAGCCTATGCTGTACTCCCCCCAGGTTATGAGGATATCATGTATTGTCCTCCCGATTACTGCGATCGTTACATTTCACATGGCAACAGCGGTTTCGTAGGACCAGCCAGTAGTTTTCACGAATGTTTCGATCCGCAAACTGGCGATGTCGTCGATGAAGTATGGACAGGATCCTTGTCAGATGTTGTTGCACCTGAAGGATGGGTCGAAAGTCCCCCAGTCTGTGAGCCTCAACAGGGACAGTCGTCGGCAGGAGAATCGACATGTGAGGACAATTTGCAATTTAAGATTGGAAAGTACACATGCTCTTCGATTCACATGTCCTCCAAGTCTTCAAAATCTTCAAAGACTTCAAAGTCCTCCAAAAGTATGAGGTATAAGAAAGGCTTGCTATGTACAGATGAAGAGGTTGCTTTGAATTGTCCACGATCTTGTGGTTTATGTGTCTCTCCTGATGACACGCTCTGTACATGCTACAATGCCAATCAATTGGCTCATGCAGTACAAGCCATACAAAACAACCAAACAGACTACAATAACGTATACTGTACACCAGGTTCCAACTTCAAAAGTATCACCTATCAATTGCAAGGGGGAGATCCAAACTATCCATATCGTTACGGAGTTGTTGCTGGTAGTGAAGCCATGTCATCCGAATGTTTTCAATTTGACATGCATTTTCTCATTGATGAAACGACATATACTGCATGTAAAGTACTCATGGATTCTGCATGTGCGCAACTTTCCGATTGAAAAAAAAATTATGGATGAAATTGTTCTTTTTATATAAAAACGTATTTGCATAAATTAGGTACTACATATTAGGTATCGTTCTCAACTTGACTTTGCCGGTATAGACATGTATTCTAAAATATCCGAATAGTAATCCGTCCATGATCCATTTGCAGTACGAACAGACACTGGTTCCTCTATGTTAGGTTCCATACCATCATCCCCTTCCTTCTTTTTTCCCATCACATATACACCAAACAAGATTGGATTCGATTCTTTACCTTTGAATGGGATGACTTTCTTAATAGATAATCCAGCTAATGATGCACCAGAATACACACGATCGTTGTTCAACCAATTTTCGCACACTACAAATATACCATCCGTAGCCAATGCTATAGATGCAGCTTTGCAATAGGATTCAATTCCACCACGAAACTCACAACGTGCCGGTGCTATCGTGGATCACATGAGTACAGGAACTATCAAAATATGTCAATAAAAGTACAAATGGTGAAAGTAGAACATCACTCACCACTTTGAATAGAAGAAGGCATACCACCTTGATTGATCACAGCAGAAGTCACCATTCTATCTTTTGAATCTATTCCTTCCTTTGTTCCAAAATCAACACGAAAGTAAGGCGGAGTCCCAGTAATGACATGAAACTTTTCTTTCAAGCATTCCTGAAACTTGGTAATATCACTCCTATCATTGTGAGACGATGTATTTCGAAACGACTGATTGGAATCGAAATCTCTAAAATCTCCATGTAATACTGATATCTGAGTGGTTTTGTCCTTCTTGTTTCCCACATTAAAATGAAGAGACCTTCTTGCCAAACCCACGGCTTCGGACCTTGCCTCAATACCAAATGCTTGAAAACTTGAATAATGTTCCAATAGACCCCAACTTGTCATTTGTAAAACAGAAGCATTACCACATCCCAAATCAAGATATCTCAAATTCGTATCCGAAGCCATGCTCCTGTTCCTTTGTTCTTGTATTGCAATGTAGGCTGTACAAATATCATCGGTCGTCCAACGATGGGATGCACGTTTTTGTAGTATTCTCCAGTTTCCAACAAGGTTACAAAGTTGTTCTCCATTATGTACAGGTAACCACGGATATGAATCCAAAGTACTAATTTGAATATCTTTGCATATGACAATACCTTCATCCTTTATATCGGTCATCATGGCTTGCTGTAGAAGCATAAGTGGATGATTGGTACAATCATCAATACTACCATTTGAAGTGTTAAAGATTGCTTCCATCTCTAAAACAGAAGCTGCAGTGGGGCCTGAGACTTTCCAATCCTTGGGGCATCTTCTTTTCCGTGTAATCATACCAGGATGTGATTGGAGAGATATCATCTCTTGTTTCTTCTTTGGCAAGAAACCATTTCCGGAACAAACATGGCATGGTTCCATGATGAGAATAGAATCATTTTCAAGTTTTAGTTTTTTGTTTTCGTGCATTTTCTTCTTCTTAATCTTCAGTTTCAGTTCCCCTTTGCCCTTGCATTTCCAACAGGATGGCCCATGATCCTCATTGTTGGTACTACTACTAGTAGTCGTAGCATCATTATTCTTAGTAACATCAACGGAACTCCAACCTGGTGCATCAGAAATCAGAGAATATTCTCCTGTTGGTACAAATCGTTCTATATCAGACATGGACAAGGTGTGTTTATGAATGTAAGGAAAACGTTGTTGTACGGAGTACGGAGGATAGCAGAATAGCGGACAACTATTTTTTTCACTGGTCTTGAACAGCGCTGAACATTACTGAAATCCGATTACAGGTGGTGAGTGTAAACTACGTATCTCAACGTCTCTCTTCACATCATTTTGAGCTTCGTTCCTCGTAGATACTCACTACTCGTACTACTTAGTTATTCAAAGTAGATACTTCTATCTCTACATCATCTTCTAAAGTCAGTATTCTTATTAGAACTACCAATTGTGAAACAATTCATTATTTAAATATACACAATGTCAGCATCGACCATCATTTCACAAGCATTTGGTGAAGATGCCAACCTATACACAACTGTCTTAGGACTGGAAATGACCGGAGAATCCGTATCTGCATCACAATTACGAAAGGCATACTATCGACAAGCCTTAAAGTATCATCCAGACAAACAACAGAATAAAACACCAGAAGAAATGGAAGATGCTAGACTTAAATTTGAAGCTATCAGTGTGGCGTATTCGATTCTTTCCGATGAGGATCGTCGTAAAGTTTATGACGAAGATGGTGAAATGGATGACAATGATGAGTTAGGATCTGGATCGAATAGTGATGTTTGGAAAGATTACTTCACAGGTCTTTTTGGTAAGGTAACTACAGAAGATATAGATAAGTTTACAGAAACATATAAATGTTCAGAGGAAGAGGAGCAGGATGTTCTCAAGTATTATACTCAATTCCAAGGAGACTTGGGGAAGATGTTGGAATGCGTCATGTGTTCCGAGGACATTGATAAAGAAAGATGGGTTGAGGACTACATCAAGCCTGCCATCGAAAGGGGTACAGTGAAAAACTATCTTGACACTGTGAATAATACATTGCACTCGAATCTAGAAGATGAATACTATGACGACAATGACGATACAGAATCAGAGGAAGGCACTAGTAATACTACTACTGCTACTACAAACAAGAGAAAACCTGCTTCAAAATCTAAATCCAACGTAAAATCAACTGCAAAATCTACCAAAAAGAAAAAGAACGACGGTCCAAGTTTGGATTTGATTTCAGCTATCCAAGGTAGAGCCAGAGGTGGTGCTGGAAACCTTATTGCCGAATTAGAAGCAAGGTATTCGAATCAAAACAAGGGGAAGAAGAAAGGAAAAGGTTCCAAGATGATGGATCAGGATCCTATTCCGGATGATGAATTTGAAAGAATTCAACAAAGATTGGGGAAAAGGAGGTAATGAGGAATGACACATCTACATAGCAATTGTTCATTAGGTCCTAGAATAAAACATCATTAATACGTTGGCATTACAACATTGTACTCTCTTTCTTTAGAAATAAAAGGTAGATACATGTGAGGCGGGTGGCGGGTAAAGCAAATGAGACAAGTCTGTTTATCTACTTCCCAAAACCTTGAAAAAAGAATAAAACTTTTCTCCAGATGCTGCACCTGCAAGTCCACCAATCTTTCTAATAATATCAACGGGTGATCTTCCAACCTTTCCTGCATCGCGTGCAGAAGCTTCAGCAGGATTAAATTGTGGGTAAATAATGGGGAAGAATGGAGAATCCAGTTTTTGGCCATCTTCTAGACCATGATTTCCTAGATCTGATAGAACTCCTCCTGTTCCAGTCTTATCATGATAAATAGTTCCTGCTTTTGCTGTAGTCCCACCTAGAACACGTCTGTACGAAGTCCAAATTCCATCTGCAGGCCCATCTACTTTATGAATTGTCCTAGGATGCCAAATGAGCATATCACCAGGCATAGTTCTGAACGCCAACCAATTTGATTTTTCAGCGTAGCTTTCTAAACCTTTCTGCTTGATGTCCACAAAGACTGCTTTTTCATCAACGATGTTATTGAAATGCGACCCTTTGAGATATACTGGAGCACCATAGTCTGCTGGTGTTTCATCCATGGTAACCCAGAATCGGATTCCCTCTTCGACGGTAATAGGTCCGTTTTGATTGTCCTGATGCCATTTGAATCCCTTGTTAGGGTTGACCATAAGCAAGTCCGTTGAGATACGGATTTCATCCGTGCGTCCAGCTTGAGCTAAAACATGACCGAGGGCAGAATGATAATAAAAGTTGGCAAAAGCCTTGTTGGTCTGCCATATGTTTCTCTGAATGTAATCGTATAGCTTCGAAGCCGTTCCTGCAAAAGCCCAGAAATGAGGTTCCTCGACCTGGTAGGCAGTTGCTTTTCTAAGGTACTCGACCCATTCAGCATCAAAGACGCCCTTGATGAGAACAACGCCATCGCGTTCAAGCGTTTGGATTTGTTCGTCGGTAATTTGAAACTTTTCGGGAGGGGTCACTCTAGCTTCAATTCCGTGTGGTAACGTAAGGCCAGGATCCTGAAGTCCAAAGTTATATTCCCATAGAGCTGGTTCTTTTAAGATTTTTTCCTTCTTTCCCACTTGATTAGTCTCAACCTCACCAGATGGTGCAGCCGTCTCTGTTGGTGACTCGACTGTTCGAGTGGATTGCCTCAAATTTGTGTTGACAACTTTCTGAAACGATGATGAAGGGGCAAAGGCCTCTGTTGAAGGGCTCAGAGCTGTAACTACAAGAAGAGCTGAGTATAGAATTCGTATCATAATGGTTAGAGGAAATATTACAGTACAAGAAGAGGTTTAGGATGAATTATGAAATGTGCAATCGACAAATGATGACGGTTTTGCGAATCTTCCAACAGGCAAAGCAAGGTCGAGAGACAAAAATCTTTTTCGTAGAAGTTCAAGAAGGCGAAAAACATGTCCCGAGAGCCGAGAGCCACCACACGG
>Ga0213868_10006053_pt1 | contig 10740 bp, 8 predicted proteins | sample PICome_9_FD_160087 | JGI IMG/M metagenome (GOLD analysis project Ga0213868, IMG submission 160087) | Coastal seawater microbial communities near Pivers Island, North Carolina, United States - PICO127 | ecosystem: Environmental > Aquatic > Marine > Coastal | place: USA: North Carolina | collected...
TATAATATTGGGAATTCAGACATGTTTTGTGTCAATATTACATGAAGTATCGATTGTGGGACGTATGTAAATAAGGCCAGGATGGAACTCATTCTCAAACAAAGGGAAAGTGGAAAATACTTTTTCCCAGAGTTAAAACTCTGTTTGAATGATAAACTTATGTAAAGAGAGGCAACGAGGGTGACTTTCCCATGAAAAATACCGCAAAAGCCCCATTTTTCTTTTCATTTTTCACCACTCAAAGTAGTTGTTGTTTTATGTATTTATATATGTATTGCATGTTGCATCGCATTCCCTCAACTCTCTCCCATTTCTCAATTCATCCAACCAATGATTTCCATATCCACGTTATTAGCATGTCTTACATTATTTTATTCATATCAAACGACAATATGCTTTACAAGTCTGACCATACCGACCCGATTCAACGGTTGTCAACTGCAAATGTCATCAAATGACGATGTAGAAGGCATTCGACTAAATAAAGTATTCAAATCAACGCATTCAAGAAGGGAAGCGGACAAACTTATTTCAAATGGAAGAGTCACAATCAATGATGAGATAGTTGAATCTATGGGACAACGAGTCATACCGTTCCAAGATGTGGTAAAGCTGGATGGTGTAGTCATCCAAGGATGGGAGGCAATAAACGCTGTTGAATCTGCACTTGAAACAGAAGTTTTTGAATACATCAAATATTGGAAACCATTGGGTGTCACTTGCACAACGGATAGAAGTATTCGAGGGAATATCATTGACGCCTTGGAGCAAGATGGTTATGTTTCAAGGAACCGAATCTATCCTGTTGGAAGGCTGGATAAAGATACATCTGGTCTAATCCTGTTGACATCGGATGGGAGATTACCAAATTCAGTTTTGAGAGGAAGTCAGAAACAGCCTAAAACATATCAAGTTGTAATTGATGGAATCATTCAAGATAACGATATTCAGAGGTTACGAGAGGGTGTCGTGATAACTACTCAAGCTCAGAGAGATGGGAAAAGAGCACCTCCATTGACGGCAAGAACACTGCCGTCTATAGTTGTTCGAAATGGGCCGAGATCATTGAGCGTTACTATAATAGAAGGGAGGAATAGACAAGTCCGAAAAATGTTTCAGGCAGTGGGTTATACTGTGATCAAACTGCATCGTTCCAATTTCATGACTCTCACATTAGATCCATTACGTGGACCCGGAGACTGGGCTCCTCTTTCTTCTGCTGAAATTCAATTGATGATGGATGCCATTTCATCCGCACAGAATAGCAAACAAATATGATAAATGTACTCAATGATTCCATATGCTTGTATTTATCAAAAATATTCTACTCATGAAGTTTATCGTAAACAAGCTTCTGTTACATTCTGATCACATAAGAATAGCTCTGAGTGACATAACGAACCCAACGATAGGGTGAGTAGCCAGGCATATTCTCTGCAATTCTCAAATATCTCACATTCAAAGTGGAAACATTAAACATCGGTATTTCGAAATTCATATTCACTGGACCAATCTCTCTTCGAATCTGTGATGTGCATGCTTTATCTAAAGTAACCTTAACTTTCAAAGTCTGTTCTGATCCTCCAGGGAACTTCTTCATACTCCAAATTACTTTCTTATCCGATTGTGAAAATTCAGTATGAGGGGCTACAACGTTGTTACTGGATATGAGACTACATGTTGCAGACGCAGTGCATCGAGGCAAAGGTAATTCAATCATAACATTTGCACCAAAATGGGCTGGGTCCATTTCTGCTCTTGCCATGATGGTAATTTCAAAAGATTTAGGACCTGTTTCCTCTACTGACGGAAAGACTCGAAATGGTGCTCTGTATTCTCCAGTCACTCTATAGTTAAGAACCACAAACTCTCCATCGGGAGGAAAGAAGGAAAGAACGCGACCTCGGTCGAATTCAGACAAATTGACACAATCATGAAAGCTTACGTCATCAAGCACAAGTGCACCGTAGGTATTCGCAGGGGCATTCTTCTTCCCTATGATTAAATCTTCGTTCAAAGCAAGTCTTAATTCTGGATTTCCTGCTAAATAAGATTTCATTTGAATACACCCATCAATAGTGCTATTCACAATGTAACCATTGTTATTGAAGATAATGTTTAGCTTTTCAAGTATATCCACAAAGATTTCATTCTTTTGAGATTGATTCACCGTCTTTCCTTTTGCATTGACAGATCCAATCACTGGTTTATGAACAGCGTTGGCAGATGCTGTCTTGGGGTTGATCATCTTACCAGTGTTTGGTACAGCTGCAACAACAATTGGTTCGTTGTAAACAAAGGCTTTCAAATTTTCTGTACGCGTTACTTGCGGATAGCCATAATCCATCATTTCATCCAAAAGCTCATATAAGAGGATGAAGTTTTTGCGGATGGCTTCTTCCGAGAGTGTGCCACAATAGTCTTTGAATACTTTTGCAATACGAGAAAGAAGCTGTACGACGTGAAAGATATAGTGCACATGTACCATCATTAATTGTATATTCAAATATATTTCTTAGAAATAAAGACAAGAAAAGGAAAAACCAAACTCACCTCAATCACTTCACATGGACTAACATTTTTATCTGTAGAACATGCAAAGATTAAACCGTTCCGATTGACGTGTAAATAACTTTGTCCATCTGGCATTGTGAACACTGGTGGTGGATCTTTCTTAGTACCGCCGGTACTGCCATCAACGCTTTGTTCAAGATCCTCTGGTTGACTTCTTAATGTTGAATCTTTATTATTCATCTCGTCCCAAAACTTGATCTTACGGAAAAATGCCTCAGTGTGTGATCGCTCGTGTGCACCAACCTCGGGACGAGTGCGATACATCTTGGATAAGATTGTATCACCTCTAGGAGACAGAACGAAAAATGATGTAATCATTATATGACACTCTCAAGAAAAAATATAAAACAGCAAGTACAAATATCGGATAATATATGACTTCAAAGTGGTTGACGAACACTCTTTCTAATATCTATGTTGGGTTCTATTTTGTGTAATCCACATAAGTTTTCTTTCTGTTTCCTGTTTTTCCTGTTTCTGCCGTTGTTGACCTCGGAGCTATCCTTGAAAGATCGATGGGAGTTCCAAGATTTCAAACACCAAAGAAAGATCTCACATAGAAAATCAGCATTGGTCCAAATTTTGATTTACCTCCTGTGCGTGCATATTTGTGTATCATCTGATCAACTATGAATGGTACTGACGAAAGCGCAGAATCGAAGGAAAGAGTAGGTACCATGAGTTTTCGAAACCCAAGTGTTCTTTTCCAAAACTCTCAACGTGGAATCTTTCACGGCATGGTCAAGGCATTCGAACCGAGTGTGAGATTGATGGAGCAGTTACAAAGAGAAGATATTTCCAAGGATCAATCCTTGGAAAAGATTTGTTCGCATCCTTTCGAAGAATTTTTGAAAGAATTAAAGAGTCATGTTGATGATAGGTTGAATGCAGAAGATGAGGAAACGTTGCACGAATCAAATCCACCCAAAACCAATCAAGACAGTTTGAGTACAAAATCGAATCTAAATCTTGTGATTCAGTTCCATTCTATTATTTTCCACGAGCACTATCATTTCAATGAAGAAGAACGACTTGCACATTCTCTTTGTGAAGATGTGGACAGATTCTATTTTCTCAAGGAATCTGGAAAAAAGGAGTACTTCATCAGTCGCTTCGTAGCTTTGACGAAATCTATGAAAGATTTTCCCGATCATTGTCAGCATTCGGATATGAGAAATACTTTTGAAGATATTCAAAGTATACTAAATGAAATAGCCGACGCGGAACATACAATTCAATCTGCATTCATGTCCGTTATTCAAAAATGGAAAGATTTGAAAACGCTTCGTACAAAGCAGGGCTTTCAATCGACAACTGTCATGTTAGAGAAAGATAGTGTAGAAGAAAAAGATATTAATTCTTTGGATGGTATGAAAGAGTCACTTAGTATACTAGATTCAAAAACAAGCTGGCTTTTGCAGCATCTCTCTCTATCGTCAAATGACGATGATCATAGAGACTACAGAGAAGAACTCATGACTCTTCTATGGACGGGAAATGTTATCGTTTCAACTATGTCATCGCGTACTGATATACGCATCATCAAGAACGATACCAAGTACTTATCGAGTATTGCAATGCATCAACCTGAACAAAAAAGGCGTTCGTTACTCCAAGCAGAAAAATATTTGATTAGGTTTGTTCTAAATGGAAACGTCGTGTTTCAGACAAAGGCCAATGAAATCGTATGGCCTTCCTGGACACTATATTTGAACGAAACGGTGACATGTAGACTCTCGAAGTATCCCAATAACATCAGTGTACAAATCTTTCGTCGTCGTTTTGGGTTATTTCCAGATGAATTCATATCCGAGACTGACATTGAGTGTCCAGGGAAAGATATAAGTAATGACGCTTACCAGCTTACAACGTTAGGAGAAACTGAAGCATCTACTACGTTCTCTTCAAATTCAAACTCTAGAAATGTAGGTGGTACGGTACATTACACAATTTCTTGGACTATTGCTGAGGAATACCCGACATCCTCTTTAGATATACCTCAAGTTGGTGTACCACCACTACGCGCTCAACTGATGTTGGGTCAAAGGCACCATCAGCTTTCGCCTACAAGACGCAACCAAACCGCCTATTGTTCTAGCATAGATGATTTGACTTTTTCTTTTCTTAGTAGATACGCCACTGCTTTCCGCATGCATGACACGAATCATTTGTATATGAATTATTCTCGAGTACAGGAACCACTTCGACATTGCATGATTCTTCAAAGGAGCCGTGGACAAACTGAATGGGACGGAGCGATACCCCTCCTAGACAGCGATATTAGCACAGAATATCGCAATCGTCTGATTGGTTATAAAGAGGAATCTTTGAATGATGAAGAAGTGAGTAATTACTATGAATGCACCGATATCGTATGTCTCATCTCAATCTAATTCTTTTCTACTAGTCCATGACTCGAAAGGCATTTGCAGAACGAACATCAGTCCCCGAAAAGCATGTTCAAGCTCTTGTAAAACAGGCTCTTCAGGCACGAAATAGCAAATTTGATTCTGCAACATCACTTGACTTTGATGACTTAGTTTATGATGAGAGCTATATTCGATCACATAGACCTCCGCAAGATATCGGGTTGCTACTCGAGTCCTTTTTCTTAAAGACTCGGAAAGGGCTTGATAGATCAGGTTACCAAGTTGATACATCAAGAAACGACAGAACGAGTTGTGTTCTAGTGTCGGCTTTGAACGCAGACAATATACCATGCAGAGAGATGATACGAAGTGATGAGGTAAACGGACTCCTTTCATCTCCGCCACGGATTCGACGAATAACAGCTACGACTTCTAATGCAAATATGTTTATGAATGATGTCTTGAGCGACGTCTCAGAATCTCATGTCGAAAATCATTTAATTCAATTTTCTCTCGATGGGAAGAAATTCGAGACTCGCATCGGAAAGGATCATGTAGAGATACCGTTGAATTTAAACGATAGAAACGAGATCTTGACACCTTCAATGTTAAGGAGATATACGAAACATATATACATCAGCTTATTTGATTTGGTCGATATCAGCATTGGAAGCGACGAGCTATCTTTTCGAAAAGATATCATTATCTCGAAGGAAAAGAGATTTCTCGGGTTCGTGGAAATTCCTTTGCTTGCCCTATATTCACAGAACAATATCAGATATAACGGTACTGTTATGTTGAACAATCCTCCAATAATATTTGGATACAAATCTAAAGCTTATCAATCGCTTCAAAGTAGAGTGGTGGACATCGAAGAAGGTGCCGTCTCAACAAGAAAAATGATGCAGTCTACATCACTTCAAATATCAATTATGATCCAGCCAGAAGTTCATTATTTGACTCATCCTATACAATCGATATCCTCGTCCGCAGAAATACAGAAGATGATTGAATACTCTCATAAGTGGATTGAACAATTTCATCAAATAAACCAGTTTTCGGCGAGTCGTAACGTAACTCTATTTGGTTATCACATGGAGAAAAAGAGCCATTTAATAACTCAGTATTTGAAACCTCAAAACCCACCACCAGAATTCACATCACTTCACCAAGTTGCCCATTTTGTTAGCCTTATTCCTCGTCTTAGAACGTGGAAATCATTTGAATCCGATATTGAAAACCTGTCCTGGATAACGAATCAACAAGTTCTTGATAGTTCCGCTGCAGATTGGGAGGCTAGAGCCATTCTACTGGCGAATTATTTCTTGTCTCTTATCAAAGTGAATCAAAGCGTTTTTCTTGTCTTTGGGACATCATTCTCAGAAGGAAAAGTGGTAAGTAAAATATGTATTTATTGGTTTCACATTTTCAAACGTTCTTTTCTTGTCTCAGTCAGACTCAACGTTCGCATCTTTCACTCTTAAGGTGTACGTCATGATTAGTAATTATTTCGGACACATGACATTCTGGAATCCATTAACTGGCAGCAACTTTTCTGAAGAAGATGATGATATCTGCCCTTTGATCAATATTGATTGTCTGGTTTCGACAAATGTAAGAATCGTGTAATGTTTTTATTTCCTAGCACATTCAGCAACCTAATATTTTTGTTTTCAATTCTTTCTAGAACATTTACGGGAATGTACAAACTGCGGGGAGACCCAGTATATTAGATTTTAACATTTCGGATAGGTTGGCTTGGATGCCATTTTTTCATCCTCGCCGCAATCCTTATATGCAATTGAATTCTATCCAAGAGTCGTATCTAAATTACTCTGACCCTAATATACAGTTTGCATTGAAGATTGAATTGGATATCAAAGAAAGAATCAAAGCTGAAATACGCTCTTGGAGAAATAAACCCAGCAAATTTAACACAGACCTATCCGATCGTCTCGGAATGATACTCGTTGATTTAGAGGATCGAAAATGTAATGGTTTACAATTTGAGTCTTCAGCAAACTATCTCCGCACAATCAGTGATGTATGCATAGAGAAACAAGTTTTTGGGTTTCCATTGCATTTTTCTTTTACTAGTATTGACGAGATTATTGATCGCATTCATCTCACAGCAGTTCATGACGCTAAGCACCCGCAAGTTGAGTTTGCGCTTGCGGTGAAGGTATTCCCGTATGTGTCAAGTTTGAACTCAGTTTGGGTGTTTTTGTGTACAGTTATATAAAGTAAAACAATAGAAATGTTACACTGGCCACCATCCAAAAAGCGCTGATAACAAAAACAAATAATTGATGATTGATGGAAACAGTTTGTTTCATCATCATAATTTAGAATTGAGAGACGATGATGTCATCATTTTTCAAAATATACTGATAGTGTGTAGTTACCGGACAATAAAATCAACTAACTCTAATAACGGTTCAATTCCAAAAACCAACCCATCAAGCTAGCACCGTCCGGCGTCCGGGACACACTAACACACTCCAACTCCTATTATTTTATATTTTCGCATCATGTCAACACCTCCTCCTCCGCCACCGGCGCCTCCAAAGGCGTTTCCTTACGATCATTTGTTCAAATTACTAATGATTGGTGATGCAGGTGTAGGAAAGGTGAGTTAATGATTATTTCAATCACTATCTGTCATTTTCGTTGTAAAAAAATAGAAGTGTTTCGTTGCATTTAACGTTTAACGTTTATCCTCAATCGCTACAGTCGTCTATGTTGCTTCGCTTCACTGATGATTCATTTGATGAACATATTCAATCTACAATCGGTGTTGACTTTAAAGTGAAGCACCTTGACGTAGCTTCAAAACGTATCAAACTTACAATATGGGATACCGCTGGACAAGAGCGATTTCGAACACTCACATCGTCGTATTATCGAGGTGCTCAGGGTGTCGTCATGGTATATGATGTAACAAGGCGTGATTCATTTGAAAATCTTGAGCAGTGGCTGAAGGAAGTCAAAATGTATTCCCCCAACAATGGTGAAGGTGTCGTGAAATTATTAGTAGGCAATAAAATTGATTTAGCAGAAAGACAAGTCCATAGAGAGGAAGCTGAAGCCTGGGCTCGATCTCAAGGTATGTTATTCCTAGAGGCGAGTGCCAAAACAAGAACTGGTATAAAGCAATGTTTTATGGAGGTCGTTCAGAAGATTGTGGAGGATCCTGAGTTGCTTACAAATACTGTTCCTGGACGACCTAAAGTGACACTGAACGAACGCAACAGAAGCAGTAGAGGTGCACCATCAAATAGAGGAAGTTCCAGCATGATGGATGAAGAGAGTTATTGTTGTTAATCTATGAACATTTTGGACGGAAGGCATGGATATTCTTCCGTTTATATCAATTATATACTTACTTTTTCAGTGTTATCTTGTAATTCACATTCTTGATTCGACATTATAGCAATATAAGACTTACTTAATTTGCCATTTTCATCCGAATTCGTTTGTTGCTGGTCATAAATTTACCCTTTTCCCAAGAAAGAACGAATCATTCGAGAAAATGAATGCAGCCGTCAAAAAGTGATACGACGAAACAAGGAGGTCAAAGAATCAAAACGGTCAACCGAGTATATCCAGGTTTAGGTGGTGACTATGGTATGCAGTCTCGAAGATTATCACTGTCAGGCGATATTCAGCCACAGATGCAAAATCGCAGATTTTCTCTACCAAGTAAATCAGCTTCCATATATCCAATCGATCCTCAATTGAAGAGAAATTTGGAAGATCTGAGGCACATAGTTTCAATGAGGAAACGCAGCGTAGATCAGTCGATTCAATCGAATGTTCACTACTCTTCAAGTTATGACGACGAAGAAAAATATACACAGAAGCATCGGAATTATGATGTTCACCAAGCATTGTTCGCACTACAAAATATCACAGGGAAATCATCTGGATATTCCATTCAAAGAGGAAATGAGTACACGTACACTAAAGATTACATTAAACTTTCGCTTGATTACAAATCATATGAGCCATATCGAGTAAATAATCCAGTGAATCAAGTTCGTTGTCTCCTCTGTGCAAATGTAGTACAGAAGAGTATGGGCCATTTAAGTTCACATCGCTATACAATATCCAAAGTATTCTTCCCGTGTGAGCATGTCTGCGTATGTGACACATGTTATATTCTGCAAAGATCATGGTCCAAGTGCCCGCTTTGTAATTCTGAAGTGAAACTTGTAGTTTCTCTGTCTGGCCGAGAAAAGGAAGAATATCTTGAATGGGTCGAAGAGATAAAACCCCAGCTACCCTCCGACTTTATACAAGAGTTCACAAAGAAAAGCAGGCAAACAATCGCAAAGGCCATGGAGAAGAGTATCGAAGACCAAGTGAGCTTTCTTGAATATAACGACAATACAGACCAAGAACACGAAACCATAAATGCTGAAATCGAAGAATTAGAAACTTTAACAAGTAGATATTGCAACATTCTGTAATTATTTCTTTGAAGAAGCGATTTTTTCGATCCGATTCCATTCGTTCATTATAGATGGCTCACTTTTTTCTTCGTCACCCCTGTTTCCTGATCGACCTAATGAGCCTCCTTTCCATCCTAGCTTTTGAAGCATTTGATTTCCAATGTTACTAGAATCAAGAATGGTTTCAGGATTCACCGCTGACTCTGTAACGTCTACTTTCCTCGCATGATCGAGACTAGGGGCTTCGATGTCAAAAGTAGAATCTACAATTGGCAAGACTTCTTCATCTGATTTATACATGGACCGACGTTGATGAGCGCGATCGACATATGAAGTGGTTCCACTCTTTAACTTGGAAACATGAAACATATGCAGTTTTGACAACTCTTGATGTATCTGTAGCTTTTCATCCGTCAGGAACTTTCGACGACAAATGAGACACACAGCCTTTCCCGATTTTGTTCGAATGATTGTATTTTGCTCCAACAAATGATGGATTGTTTCTTTCCTTTGAGTGTCCATGACATTCTCACTGGAAGGCTCTTGTTGTTCCTTCACTCTTTGAGTCCATTTTTCCATAACCGCCTCTCTTTCCTTCACGGACTTGGATTGTTTCGTATCCACCACGTTCGTTTGGTGTATCGTTGGTACGTCACTACGTTTCATTTTCTTTGATCCTTTCGTGGGTTTTTGTTGTTTGATACAAATGGATATCTTTTGAGTTCCAGTGGGTAAAGGTTTGCGATCACCTTTCAATGCTTGTGCAACAACGTCAAGTCCTGAGTCTGGTTGAGGAACGGAGTTGACTGTCATAGGCATTTGCTTCATCCCATCGGCATCATCCAGTTCTTGAAAGTGTTGTCGGTCTTGGATATAACTATAGTATTTCTTTTGATCCGTGGAATAATAGAGTTTACTTTTTGGATCATAGTAATAACCACTGATTTCTTCAAAGAAATATCCAGATGAAGGATGGAATATATAGTCAGCCTCACTGTCTTGAAATGGTGGAGGATAAAGCGGCTTCCTTGATTCACGACGAGATCGAGAAGAACGCGGGGAAGACAATGATCTGGAACGAGTAAAACTTTTTGAGTCGGATCTATTAGAGCGATTGTCATTCCAATGTCTATCAGACCTTGTATATTTGTCATGATGATAATCTCCCCTCTCGTAGTCCCTACTGTACGAGCGTCTACGCCTATCCTTTTCATAATCATATCTACTACTATCCTTTTGACGATTCATACGATTGGAGTTTTCATGATGATCATCTGAGGGTGGATTATCTCGACGTCGTTTGTGATTGTATGGATGATCTGCAGAACACCATGCACAACACC
>Ga0213868_10006056_pt1 | contig 10736 bp, 4 predicted proteins | sample PICome_9_FD_160087 | JGI IMG/M metagenome (GOLD analysis project Ga0213868, IMG submission 160087) | Coastal seawater microbial communities near Pivers Island, North Carolina, United States - PICO127 | ecosystem: Environmental > Aquatic > Marine > Coastal | place: USA: North Carolina | collected...
TTGAGTAAGTGCAATGTGATTGTATCCTTACATGCATGTGGAGCAGCAAGTGATTTGGCTATTGAAACTGCAGTGTTACGAGGATTGCCATTTGTTATTTCTCCTTGTTGTATTGGAAAGGCAAATAGTGTGAGACAATCGAAGGATACTCCAAGTTTAGTATCGTCTCAGCGTAGTAGTGCACCGGTTCGAATTACGTACCCCCGGAGTGAAGAATTGGAACGAATTTGTGTTGAAACGTCTATTTTATTGGAATATCCATTGATCCTTACTGCTGCAGATTACAGTATTGGTAAAAATTACAATGTCGATCAACAACAGAGAGGAAGAGCATCAAAACGTATAATAGAAATGGATCGCCTCAAGTGGGCAGAGGAGAAGGGGGATTACTATACTCGTATTGTAGATATTCCTAGACTAGGTATGTATCCAAAAAAAGAATTGCTTCTTGGTGCCAAGAGAGGAACTCTTGCTGCGCAAAGATTGTCTCGTTTGTCAAGTACGTCGACACAATTGTTTGCCACATCTGATGACGAGTGTGAAATGGATGTGATAGAAGAAACGGGACAAAGTAGCATGGATCCGTCTGGTTTTGTAAATTACCTTTTACCATACGTTTTAGCATTTGCTCTTTCGGTGGCAGCTACTGCATTGTTCTTTACGTTCATCATCTTACTTGGATAGATGGAGCATTACCAAAGATCTGAATCAAGATCCTCATCAAAGTGATATACAAGGAAGGATAACCCCTTTATTGCTGATCTCCAAAGCATATTTGTGTTTTGCCTCGTCGAACTCATTCATTAGTACAGCTTACAGCTCCACTAATAGGTTTGACATCCGAAATTATTCCAGTTTCGTACCAGCTCCAGCATGTATCAACCCCTCTCCATGATCCAAGTCGTGGTCGATTAGAGAAATGATGATTGCCTACGTCGGAGGAATTCCTTGTCGTCTCGTTTGTGACCACATGACTGTTTTTGCCAAAAAATGGAGCTTCGGACGCCGAACAGATTGTAAGCTAAATTACTAAATAATGAGCTAAATCTATCCAAATATTGCATTTTCATTTTTGGAACAGAATATTTTTTCGGAGAAGCAGCTGCTGCATGCCACCAAAAAGACTTGCGCCAAAAAAACATGGAAGCAAGTCTCTGTTCTATCGAAGTAAGTTTTATAAAGTAGTCTACTTACCTCTCCTCTCCTCCACCAACCACAATTATTCAATCATCTCATTTTCATGGATCGGAATCAAATCATGAACACTGATTCATCATCAACCAGCATGTCCAGGAGGAAAAGAACGTCCAAGAACATATCATCGCTACTCATCATCTTGCTTCCTGCAGTCCAAGTCTCTAGTTTCACGACTCCGTGCCAAAGGACCATACGATTGCCACGAAAAGATCTCTATGATTCGAAATGCTTCTTAAAGAGTCATCGTAAAAGGAATCGAATGTCTTATGAATCTTCGAGTCTATCCGAAAATGTGACTGAATGTTACGAAGATGTCGATGGCATTGGAGAGTTATGTGGTTTATCGAAAGGTGAAAGTCCTATAATTGAACCTGCAGTAAATAATGGTGATGATGATAGTTCTGTTGAATCCATCATGGAATCCATTCCAGATTTGGAGGATATTATCATGGCGTCCAAGGTGTCAACTGTACCAGATGCGGATGTGTTCCTATCACAAGAACAACAACAACTACTACAAGCAGACCACCAAGACGAGGAAACGATTGAGGCACCACATCTTCGTCAAATTATTAAATTTGCCATTCCAGCCATTGGAGTATGGTTGTGCTCTCCTTTGCTTTCTCTGATTGATACAAGCACTGTAGGTCTATTATCTGGTACAGCTCAGCAGGCAGCTCTCAATCCTGCTGTTGCAGTCACTGATTATGGAGCGCTATTGGTGGCATTCATGTACACTGCTACAACAAATCTTGTTGCTGGAGCTAGGGAGGGTGAAAAGAAAATTGAAGGAAAACCGAAAACGTCCAAGACACTTGTGAATGCTTTGCAATTATCGGGATATGTGGGTATGACTTTGGGTATTGTCATGTCGTTTTTGGCACCAGTCTTACTAAAGGGGATTATTGGGAATGATTCCATTGATCCAGAGGTATTTTCAGCTGCATTAAGATATGTGCGTATTCGTGCGTTGGGTATGCCTGCAGCTGTAGTGATTGGGTCTGCACAGTCTGCCTGTCTTGGAATGCAAGACATCAAGAGTCCAATGTATGTCCTTCTTGCTGCGGCTGTTGTGAATTTTATTGGTGATATGATTTTTGTTCCAAATTCCAATGTGTGGATTGGAGGAGCTGCAGGGGCTGCTTGGGCCACGGTTTTCAGTCAATATGCTGCGTTGAGTATGTTTGTCAAATGGTTGAGGAGTAAACCCAAGACCAAGCCAAAAACTGTCAACTTAACAAATGCAATCTTGGAATTGACAGGAGATTCAGATGATGGAAAGTCTCGAAGGAAACAATTTAAACAGGCAGTACGAAAGTTGACAGGTCAATTCGATAAAACGACATCATCGAGACCTACTGCTGTTTCTCCTCCAAAGGATATCAAAAAGAAAGACGAATTCTTCTCGACACGTGGATTTTTGGCAGGTAAAATTCGAAAGAGAGAGTTGCTTCAATTCCCTCCGATCAAGGAAGCAAAAGAGTTTTGGCCATATGTACTCCCTGTCACTACTACATCTGTGGGGAGGGTATCTGCATATGTTGCAATGAGTCATGTTGTTTCCAGCTCTCTTGGGACACTGTCTATGGCTGCAAACCAAGTGATTCTATCTGTCTTCTATTGCTTATGCCCTATCGCTGATTCTCTGAATTTGACTGCGCAAAGTTTCATTCCAGGAATTCATCAAACAAAACGGGGACCAATCAGGGCAGAGGCTCTGAAGAAAGCTACGAAAAATTTCATCAAAGCCTCTGCCTTGTTTGGGGGAATTTGTGTTGGGGTTGTATCACTCATTCCATTTTTCAGTCATAATTTCACATCGGATCCTCTCGTGCTTGCCAAAGTACATGCTGTTGTACCACTTCTTGCGGCCATCTTTTCGATTCACTCTCTAATTTGTGCGGGAGAAGGTCTTCTGCTAGGTCAAAAAGACTTAGGATTCTTAGGAAAGTCGTACGCTTCCTTCTTCTTTGGTGTGCCATACTTTATGCTACGTCTGAAACGTGTTGCATTGGAAGGGGTTAAGACCGTAAGTCTTGGTTCATTATGGGAAGTTTTCTTTTGCTATCAACTTGTACGGGTATCTCTGTGGGGACTTCGTCTAAATCGATTGAATAAGAAGGCATTTAGAGAAGCGCAAGTTTGAGCTATGATAACTATTTGAGCTACTTTTAAATTTTAATTTTACCAAAACAAATCATCTTACAATAGTTTGGGGAAAGAACCCACACCATTAAATCCACACGTCAGTTTCCACATTTTTATATCTTTCTCCCATTTGATATCCTCTAACGCGCAAGATCTGCTATGGGCGGGCTTGTTTTTGTCTCTAATAACAAAGCGAGTTTTCTTTGAATTGGCTTCGAGTATGCTTTTGCCTTCAAGAGCCATTTCACAGAAATTCTCCAACTCTTCCGAATTAAGTAAAAAGGTAATTTCCTTATAATTGTACCATTCTGGAAATTTAGATAAGTCTCGGTCAAAATAAGGCCCCTGCTGCCAAGTTATGTTGAAAAAGTCATCTTTCGGAGCCAAAATTGTTTCATCTATGGAATAACTACCAAATGGTATCTCTATCACATGCTTTGCATCATACGTTTGGACGAGCCAAACTTCTCCAAATTCACTTAATTTCCACCCAATTATCATGCAGTAGTGATGCTTGTTGATTCTAGATTTAATGATGCTGGACCCATAATGATCTGAAAAGTCTTCTGTTGGGAGAAAACTAAATGAAATAACAGGACCATTCTCTATAATCTCAACCTTTACGTCATCGGTTACTTTGAATGTTTTGAAACCTCCATGTTTGTTAAAAATTTCCATCACTGATAGACCAGTGCATGATTGAACATTCTCCCAACTGTAAATTAAACTTGGCCTTTTTCCATGTGTTATAGCTCCTCGTGAGTTGATACATTGGTAGGCCACAAGAGGTGCAAGAATTTTACCAGATGTCAAAATGTCTGGACTCAGTGGACGTAAATATCCTTCCAAATAACTCCATTTCTGCCTTACATTAAATTGGACTACTGCACTAACAACTGTGGTAGGAGAAGGCGGTTTCGGCTTTCGTTGAAACAGCGACTTTTTGTGTAGGAACTCACCATTCGTTGCATTCATGTTCTGATTGCAAGCTTCAAAGAACCCCTGGGCATCCTCATATATACTAAAAGCATCTGGGTTTGACGGGAAATTATTTGGGTGGATCTTAATCATAAGATCCTTCATAGCAGCAACTCTAACCTCTTCCGATGATTCTATAATTTTGGCCGTCAATGACGTGTCCACAAGTCTCAAAAGTCGAAGAAGATTTTCAGGATTTCTATCCTTCAGAAGGATGTTGCGATTGACATGTTCCAAAAGTATCTTGTTATCTATGTGCAAAGACATCTTGATGTTGTAAAGTTGATTCGTGGTCAAAGATAATGTGACGAGAAAGAAAAAGACGTTCAATCGGCAGTTTTCCGTTAGAAAAGCTGTGCGCTAAAACAGTACAAAATAACCGTATCCGATTGGATTTTTGTCTTTGAATAATTGTTCTCTATTTTTTACTAAGTAAGTAGACTACTCTCTCGGATTGTTTAGGAATATTTACAAATTCAGTCTTTGTTTCTCTTTTTTAAAGGGGTTTCGGAATAACTTCTTGCTTCCTTTTGAGGATGATTTGCTGATGCTCGGACTATCCTCATTTGTGAAAACCAAATTCTCGTCTACCTGAGTCAACTTTGTCCTCTGAGGGCCAGTGCTTCGAGAAATGCTCACTCTTGAGCCGTACCCATCTTCGGAAGGACTTGAATCGGACAAGGAGTGCGTTGAATTGGGATGCGAAATTTCTAGATGTTTTGCATCAAGCATGGTTGGACCCTTTGGATTTTTGAAAGAATTCACATCTTGAGGGCGGGAGCTAGAAGAGGAGAAGAAAGGATGCTCTAAAACTTCTCTCATACTGTTAAAGCGTTCAGCTGGATCCCAATGAAGCAGCCCTACAATCAGCGATTGTGCACTTTCGTCCACATCATCAGGTAAGTGTCTTAAGGCCTTCCTCAAACTGTGATCATCCCACATGCCAATCTTGGCCACTTCGGCTGAAGACATAGCTCTCTTGCCTCTGCAAGCGTACGCAGAAAGAGAATGGCCACAAATGGCTTCATACGCAACGATCCCAAAAGCCCACATATCGTAAGAAGGATATGCCGCTATTGACAAAACAGATGCATTATATGCCTTCTTTCCGATTGCTCCTCTCTTGTTTTCAACAACAATTGCCTCAGGAGGATGGTAGAACCCGCGATTGGGATCGGTTGCCTTTGAAATAGGAACACTGCCCCCCACTCCCAACAGTTTCCATCTGTTTCCAAACTTTCCAATGTTATGTGTTCCGAAGTCACAATGTACAAGACCGTGTTCGTGCATGTGGAGGAGAGAAATTCCAATTCTCTTAAGGGCCTTTATGGGGAATGGCTTGCCAAGCTTTCGCAAATCTAGCATTAGATTTTCTGCCGTTGTATCAGCTCCCTCCATTGTAATACAGTATCCAGGTTCAGCCATCGCCTCCGAATACGCTGCATGTTGCACAGTGTGGTGAACGCTGATGATTGCGGGAACATAGTGCCTTGACAAGTGAAAATCCTTGCGAACTTTCAATTCGCGCTCAACGATGTCAGACCGTGAGGTGAGCTTAGCAATCACTTGCTGTCCTTTCTCTTTGCGAATCTTTCTGAGTTTCTCGTCCACACTTTGTTGGGATTTACTGGACATGGAAGACCTCATACTAATGCGTGATAGGGCAGAAGTCACTGAGGCGTCATCAAAGTCCTCAAAGTAATCTCCTGACGCACTTTCCTTCTTTTCCTCATGAATGATGGTGAAGGCGTTATTCTGGATAACCGGTGGTTCGTAACGAAGAGCGTAGAAGATCTGGGTATCACTTATAGGATTGCTGTATGCAGGACGCTGATTGACGACTTCAAGAGTATTGAAAAGTCGCAACATGACACGAAGTTCGTATTTGCAGACAGTCGATGCTGTTGCAAGAGCAATTCTTCCATCAGGGCCATCGATGTGAGCCAATGCAAGAACCTGAGGCTGCGTGCACTGATGCAAAATCTTTGTAACGACCTGATGATACAAATCATTTGTATCGGACAGAATGTGGTTCCAAGAGTAGTTGTGAGGCAATAACTGAGCCCTGACCCTTTCTTCCAAATCAATTGGCATATCTCGTTTCAGCAGATTGTGCACAATGAAGTGAGAATGTTCGTTGGCAGTGGCGACCTGAATAGGAAGTAAGCCAGTCTTCTTGTCGCGTACTGTTGCCATTTCGGGGGCATGGTTGAGAAGCCCGAGGATTGTTCTGTCATCAGCACAGTTTTCAAAAGCAATGTGCAGAGGACTTTGGCCTTCGCTGTTCAAAGTAGATGCTGCATTTGGGTACGCGATTAGAACCGCATTGATCACTGGGGATTTGCATCTATTTTTCAAAGCAATGCTCAGAGGAAGGTCACCATTCATATCAGTTCTTGAAGCGGCACCTGAAAAACAAGTGAGAAGTGTTTTCACAACAACTTGGTCCACAACTTCTCCGCACTTCAATAACAAATGAAGAGGTAAGTCTCCATTTTCATCGGTGCGCTTTGCAGATGCAAAATTTTCTGCCAAAAGAGCAGTTATAACTCCAATAGATGCGTAGTTTCTACACGCGACATGCAAAGGTAATCCACCACCTGACCCATCGGCGGGGCGATAAACCATTGTAAACGCTCCTTCAGAGTGGTGATCGATGAGGAATTTCACTGCGTCAACTGCATCAAACTCCGCGGCAACGTGAAGCGGTAATCGACCTTTTGCATCTACCTCAGTGATTCCATCCTTGTAGGAATTCCAAATGATATGCAATGCTTCGACATTATTATGCGCTGCAGCATGGTGAATAGGCAAAGCCCCCATTTTGTCTCTGTGAACTAATGCCTTGGGATATAAAACAAGGGCCAAATCAATCAGTATGTTCCAAGCACCAGCTCTTGCTAAAACATGAAGAGGTAACTCTCCACTAGCCGGGTCTACGGTTTCTGCTAAAGTAGGATTTTTGTCAAGGGCTTTTTCAACATTAGCCCAATCGTTTTCATGAATAAAACGGTACAAGTCAGCAGAGGAGTAAGCGTCTGATGGAACAAGAGCGTTGGAATCAGGAACGTTTTGGCTAATGGCAACTTGTTTTTCCTTGATGGGTGAGGGTTGTCTTGAATGAAACATGTGACTCAAGTATTTTTTCCTCTCCATTCTGCCTCGATGAAGTGCTTGGAGACGGATAAAGCCGAACAAAGCGGTATAAAAAATATTTCTGGCATAGATACCTCGAACTCTAGCCTGAATGATGCGTGCTGATCGGTATGCCACGAGATAGTCCGTTCTGCGGTACAAAAGCGATCGGTAAGACCTTTGAATCACTGTAGCAGCAGCCATGTAGAGACCATGTTTGCGGCCTAAAATCACCTTAGACACATGCTTGCGAACAGCGTATTGAATCTTAAGAATTGCTGTACGAGTATTGTGGTATTTAATTCGTTGCATTTTCCCCCTTATCATAGCTTGAATCATGACAGCACTACCAAAGAACTTTCCAGACCGAAGGGATTCAATTCTATCAAAGGCTTCTCTTCTGAGGAATACTTTCGTTTTACCTAGCTGGATACCTGCAACGGCGCATCGAGAAGCGAAATCTAAAGATAGGAATTCTTCTCTGGTCTCTGGTCTGGCAAGATTGTGAGTATGTTCTGCTCTTGCCTTCATAGATTCAAGAGATAAAATGCTGATTTTCTTCGTGTGGTTGCGCTTTTCCGGTGGAGTTTGATTGGAACTCTCAACTGCCAATGATTGCGGTCCGTTGACAATTGATGATCCCTTGAAATAGACTGGTCTGTTCGACGATTTGCGAGTTTTCTTGGGACAAAAGGGTATAAAATATGAGTGATTTCATTTCATTGTCATTCATTTAAAAAAAATGATTCGAACTTACTGCGTTGTCATTCATTTCATCATTCTGGGCTCGTTCAGCTTCGCGGATATTTTGCAACATTTGCTGATCCGCCTCGAAAATCTCGTATGCAACTTTCGAAATCAACTTCTTAAGCTTCTCTTCCTTGCTTCCAAACCAGTTAGCAATATTTGCTATCGGTGACGTAGGTGAGTTATCGTTACTCTTTCCTAAAATATAATAACGTGCCAAAAAGACGTCATGTGGGTAACGAGTAGGGTAACCAGCACGAGAAACTCGAACAGCTTCAAGCACTCCACCGCACCTTAGCTGTTCAACAATATTTCGAGGCTCAAACTTATTGCAGATAAGATCGTCATTGGGCTTTAGACAGCGAATATAATGAGGAGTTGTCACATCAATCCTTGTGCGAAGAGTCTTCAGCTGAGCTGAGAATTGAGATCCTACAGACTTGGTGACTACAGTGCCACGCCCTTTGCGCCCCTCGGAACGAACATATTTTTGGATACTTGTCAACAACTTGAAGTTGGAGTTCTTAAGCAATTCTGCAGATTTCATCGGAAGTTCATCTTTGTTCTTCTCCAACCAATTTTCAGTATTGTACTCTACATGACCTGCATAATGGTTTATACTAAACATATAATCCACTCGTTGTGCCGACGAGGCAGAAAATCTCTTGTGAACATCGCACTTCGAGTAAAGATAGCGTGTGAATTTTTCATCCGTAGATTGAGGTACAATACACTGCTCATCTAGAATTGCAAGGATACCAGTGTGCTTTTTGTCAATCAAATCAAGGACGTCTTGGTTGTCAGGGAAGGCTATGTACTTCCAGAGAATGCCTTCCTTCTCGTATTCAAGCTGTTCGAGCTTGAACACATATTTATTGAACTGTTGCTGGAGGGCCTCATTTGTGTAGTTGATGCAAAGTTGTTCGAAGTTGTTGCTAGCAAATGTTTCGAAACCGAAAATATCCAACACTCCTATCGAAGCTTGTCCTTGGTGAGCTTTATCAGTAGATTCATGAATGCTGGAGTTGACTTTCTTAACTATGAAATCAAAAGCAGCACCATAAATCGCCTTGATCAGGGCTTCGCGTGCCTTCTCCGCTTGCACTAGAGTGAGTGATTTTTCGATTTGTTCGTGAACAGTATTGATTGTTCTTGATGTTAGAGCGGATGCCAAGTCTTCAAAGCTCACTCCCAATAGAGAGGCAGCGGCATTTGCAGCATAATCTTCGTCAAGAGAACACGAATCATCGCTATGGGCGGTAAAAATCATGTTTCCTGCAAAAAGAATTCCTACAATCAACCTCATCAAAGATTGAATCTGTTCTGGGCGGAAACCAACCATGCTCTTTTCATTCCAAAAGTATAGAACGTGAATTAGTTTCATATTGTCTTAGTAAAAGATTTCAAAAGGGTAACATAAAGAGCAATCACTCACCATAGCATCAAGCATAAGTTCATGGTTATTATGATCACTAACACCATCTCTTCTTCCAAACTCTCCAGTTTGACTTAAAATCCTGAAATCCTCTGCTGTATAATCATCTAAACCAAATTGCTCTCTTTGTTCTCTTGATGCGCCAGCCAAAAACTCGTAAAAAATGTGATAATTTCTCTCATTCACACCAGGGTGAATCAAACGAACTTTTTCCAGGAGATAAGTTTCAATACTAGCTCCAGTTAACTTTCCGATGGAGCTAAAACGAATGTCAATGTATTTTCCGAACCTAGAAGAGTTATCATTGCGAATTGTTCGGGCGTTACCGAATGATTCGAGGATTGGGTTGGACTGAAGTACCTGTTGCTCAATACAGATGCCATCCTCCGGCGGTGGAACTTTGGATCCTGGTGAAGACAAACCAGAAGCAGAGGCAACTTTTGAAAGCATGGCAAGATAGTTCAGGACAATCTTGGTAGTAACTGTCTTTCCAGCTCCTGATTCTCCGCTAACAAGGATGCTTTGGTTTGTAGATGAGACATCCATGGCACCATTTCTTCCTCCATGCATGAGAACTTTATTTTCTATACCTCGTATCATGGCGCGGTATGCATCATCGGCGATTTGATATGCATGAGGTGGCAAGCGTTTATTTGTAGCCTGACCCATCTTTTTAATCAGAGCATCATTGGTTCGTCGTTTGAAAGGAGTCTGATGTTCTGACAGGGCACTCGCATTCGTCCCTTGCTCTCCCTGAAGACGGTATTGTGTCATAACTTTCTCGGTGTATAAAGGCATTTCCTTGAAAGGATTAACAGCGATCAAGATCGGTCCAGTGGAGGTATAAATAATATCAGCGTCATAACGAAGTCTTAATGCATGAAGAATGGCAGGTTCATGTAAATGTGTAAGACCAATCAAATCGTCAACGCCTCCCACGACATGATCCTCCTCTTGTCCAGTTGCAGCAGATGGAGATCTATATCCGGCTCCATGGTGGGGATGCTCCTCACCACCGTTGAGCTGGTAAGAACGGGACAAATTTCGAAGCTTGATATCCTTGTGATCACCAGTCTTGATCTGTTCTGGGTCGAGA
>Ga0213868_10006058_pt1 | contig 10736 bp, 11 predicted proteins | sample PICome_9_FD_160087 | JGI IMG/M metagenome (GOLD analysis project Ga0213868, IMG submission 160087) | Coastal seawater microbial communities near Pivers Island, North Carolina, United States - PICO127 | ecosystem: Environmental > Aquatic > Marine > Coastal | place: USA: North Carolina...
TGTTCAGTTTGGAAGACACAATTGCCCATCCACTGGACAATTGCGAATGAAACCTGTTCTTGTTCATCAGATTCTATGTCTAAGTTAGCCACTAGCAATGGCGAGGTCGGTTGGCGATTCCCTCATAACTTAGCATTGCGTCTTTCGACCCAACGGCACTTTGAATAATCCACATAGAATAAAATATCATCAAAGTTGGTAGTGTTTTAACCTACCCGCGGTTTGTACATTTCTGTACGGTAAATACTAGTCATTCATTACCTTTAGAGTAACGAATGTTAAAATACGAAATAAAATTTGTGGTTAACGAGAAGCAGTGTCGGATTTCACCCAACTTGTCTGAACGTATGTATAATATACGCCCTCAATCCCGAGTCGGCATCCCGACTAACAGTTCCACTATGTATTGTTTTATTGTAATCATTATTAGCCTTTGGGGATTTATATTAGAATTAAAAATGTTTTTTTGAATCGATTTGTATTAGTTATGCTGACCATACTAACATAGTGGAAAAGGGATGTCAACCTTTTTTGTAACTTTTTTTGTATTTTTTATAAAATAGGTGTTCCAGCGTTTTTACTGAGTTCAAAGTTGTCTCTAACTATCTCATTTAGATAATCTATATGATTGGCCGGCATCTCGTGGAGTTCTGATATACTGACGCCACCCCTCATGTACCAAGATAGTTTATATAAAGTCTTATGTAGATTATCAAGTTTTTTTAGATAAGACTCTTGCTTTTCTACTATTTCCTCGCCGCTGGCAGTCTTTAACCAGCCTAGGAAAAATTTACGGGGTTTAACTCAAACTTTATTTTATCTCGGTGGTCACAAGCATCACAAGTAAACTCAAATGTCGTTAAGTCTTCTGGTTTTTTGGTTACCAATTTTACTCTGTCATTAACTTCTTTGACAATTGTCGCTGGAATATTGTTCATAAATTCCATAATACTTTCTTCGTCGGACACTGTCTCATCTGGCGTCTCAATTCTGTTTATTGAACTAATTAACAAGTCTACGTTTTGTTTTGATACTTTTCTAAAACTAATTGCAAATTGTTTTGCTAGTTCCATTTCAGTTATATCATCTTCGCTCACTGCTTGTATGCTTTGCAAAATACGTTGTTGCTCAACATCGATTAATGCTAGGCGTGTCATACTTTCTATTCTTGGAGGAGTAATATAGATTTTTAAGTCTCCGTGTTTAATGGGCTCAACCTCTTGTATTTCCGGAAACTTTTCAAGCACGTTGTTTATATCTATATTGTATTCTGCTTGTTCTTCACATTTAGTGCAAGTGTGTAAATGTGTAACAGTTTTGCCGTATGTTGCGTATTTGATTGCTAAAAATAATAAGTCTGCATCTATACTACATAGATTTCTTGGGTCGGGAATTGACGGAACACAACTTGAAATAACAGTCATTAGTGCTTCGCCATTAAGAAGTGCATCTGGATTTTGCATTGATATCTCATCGATAGCAGTCATCGGCATCACTGGAATTTCATCTAATATTGTTTTAGGAATTTCTGGATTAAATCTGCCACCTGTTGGTATTTGTACATAAATTGTGGGTTTACGAAAGTATTTGGATAATGGGTTTGCTTGTTCGCTCATTTTGTTTCCTTTGATAAATACAGTATAAGTTAATTAATTGGATAATTAAGTATGAATATAATTATCTTCATTAATATTTATCTTTAATAATAACTACGAAGTTTTAGAATAGAGAGTACTAATGGCAACAGACGAACAAAATGTTTATATAACGGGCTCCAGTCTAGCAGATTGGAGTACAGAAGCAACCCAGGCACAAATTGCGGGTAGTCTAAAGCAGATTCAAGCAGATGGTAATGCCATGATTAGGATGCTAACTCATATTGCTAATGGAACAAAGATATCAGCAAAAGAACTTAAACAAGCCAAAGATTCAGTTAAAACAGGTAATAGAATTGAAGCAGTTAATAACAAAAAAGAACAGACACGAGACAATAGAGTTATCAATAGTCAACAAAAAATAGCAAGTACGGGTCTTGCTACTCTGTCTGCTATGACGGGCTTAAGGTCAGATATAGTTGATGTTGAGAGAAAACAGAAAAAGAGAGATGAGTACTTTCACTCATTACAAAAACAAGGCTTCACTGATGAAGCCGCTGGAAAGGGCGCCGATAGAAAAATACAAATGGACCTTTATCGCAGACTGGGTGATGTTATAGGTGGTTTTACTATTGCCACAGCAGGAATTGCCGAAGCGGCATCTTCCGGTCTACGCCAAGGATTTAATGAGAGATTTGCAATGGTTGCCGAAATGAGACAAGCAGGACTACTCGGAAATATGAGTGATGTCGAAGCGGGTTTTATAGAGATGTCACAGGTGATATCTGCAACTAATTTTAGTTTCGGCGAAGCATCAGAATTCACCAAAGAATTTGCTAGAGCAGTCGGTGTTATGGGAGTTAAGGCCGCATTAGATTTTTCAAACAGTATCGCTGACGAGTCTGGCAGTGATTTTATGAGAAAATATGCATTAGAATTTGGCCAAGTTGCCAACATCGCCGGAGAATATATTGACTCACTAAGAATAGGTGGACAACTTAGTACTATGAGTGATAAAGATATGCGGTCTGGAATGAATGATTTTATGTCTAATGTAGAAATGACTTCAAATGTATTAAAAATCTCAATGGAAGAAGCGGCGGCATTAATGAAGAAAGCAGTCGGACCAACTGATGTAGCATTATTGGCAATGTTACCTGAAGAACAAAGAAAAGCGATTGAGGCTGGATTCCAGTCAGTAAATGCACAAGGTAATCCTATGTCAGAAACACTCGCAAAAAGATTAGCGGCGGGTAGCAGAGGCGCATTCTTACAGACAGCAGAATACCAAGAGATGGCACAAACTGCACCAGGACGAGAAGTTCTTAGTTTCGTTGAACAAATGGCAAATACATTAGAAACAGGGTCAAACGAAGATTTTCAGTCAGCACTAGCACAGGGATTTCCAGAACTTGCAACCAGTCTTATTGAAATGACAAGAGGAACGGGCGTAGGAGTTCAATTACTTAACGACCCACAATTAGCAGGGATGGTTGGTTCGATTATCGAAGCATCTCAAAATTACGGAGATGCTGACAAGGGCACGTCAAAAGGCACACAAAACGATGCAGAGAAAGAGATGACATCTCGTATGATTCAAGTAAGAGAGGCACTTATTTTGAGTGAGGCAGCGTTAAACATACACATGGAATCTTTCATTGATAATATGAGAACAATTACTGAGTCTCAAAGAGAACTAGCAATTGAAACGGCCAAGATGTTATCTACCATGGTACCTGTAACAGACACCCTTTCTGGAATATCAACATTTTACCAAACTCTGAAAAATACAGCATTTACCAAACTTGCTGAAATGGTAACCATTGGCGAAGTTGACCCGTCAATACAGGCTATTATTGATGCACAGAATCTAACTTCAGAATTAAATGGCACAACTTTACCGTCAGTGGTGGAATTTGGAAGCAGGTCTGATGGGTTAAACAGTTCTATAGATACTCGAATGGCCACTTTTAAGAACACAATGAAAGAAATTGATGACAGCGATTTTTCCAACAGTGACAAACTTAAAGAGTTAGAGAAGTTGTATTCGGCATTTAAACTACAAGCCGAAACAACTCAAGCATTAATTGTAAGAAATAATGACGCAATAACTGACAACGAAGGTTTAACCAAAACTTGGGCAGATAATTATCAGGATATTCAAAGATTTGCCCAATCACTTGATGACTTGGTTAGGGAACTAAAATAAATATAGGTATAGGGTTGACAATATATATAAAATATGTTAAGATAGATAAATTAGGATTAAATTATGACTTGGAAAAAGTACTTTAAAACATACGATGGTGTGCCTCGCCGTGCGCCAGACACTGGACCAGCAACAAACAATGCATCCAGTTCAAAATACAGCAGTTGGCTGCCAGAGGTTTATTTGGGACAACCCAATAGGGCTCAAAGATACGGACAGTACGACCAAATGGATATGGATTCCGAAGTCAACGCGGCACTAGATACGATTGCTGAGTTCTCTACTCTCTTTAGCGAAACTACTAAACTGCCATTTAACATTCAATACAATGACGACCCATCATTTACTGAAAACGAAGTTCTTCAAAAATCACTGCGTCAGTGGTGTTCAATGAATAAAATGAACAAACGTATTTTTAGAATTTTTAGAAATACAGTAAAGTACGGCGACCAATTATTCGTAAGAGACCCAGAAACATATAAACTATATTGGGTAAATCCTGCAAAAGTTGAAAAAGTTGTCGTAAACGAAGGCAAAGGTAAAAAGATTGAAGCATATTATATTAAAGATTTAGACATCAATATGCAAAGTCTCAACATCACAGCAGACAGTGTTAAACTATCACAAACAGGAAGTCAGCATATGGGTATTCCAACTCAGACATCTGGCACACAACAAGGATATTCATCTGCTTCGCCACAGGCTGGAAGATTTACTCAAGACCAATCATCAACAGCAATTGATGCCAAACATGTTATTCACGTATCTTTAAGTGAAGGTATCGACCAATACTGGCCGTTCGGCACAAGTATGCTTGAGCCTGTATTTAAAGTATACAAACAAAAAGAATTATTAGAAGATAGTATTATTATCTATCGTGTTCAAAGAGCGCCAGAACGTAGAGTATTTTATATTGATGTTGGTGATATGCCAACTCATAAAGCACGTCAACACTTAGAACGTATTAAGAATGAAATTCATCAACGTAGAATCCCATCTAAAACTGGTGGTGGTGCTAACGTTGTTGACAGTGCATACAATCCACTTTCTATTATGGAAGATTACTTCTTTGCTCAAACAGCCGAGGGTCGCGGTTCTAAAGTTGAAACACTTCCAGGTGGTGAGAACTTAGGAGAAATTGATGACTTGAAATTCTTCAATGACAAACTACTTAGAGGTTTGCGTGTTCCGCCAAGTTACTTGGGTGGTATGGATGCAAATGGTTCTGCGTTTAACGATGGTAGAACTGGTACTGCAATGATACAAGAGTTCAGATTTACAAAGTATTGTGAAAGACTACAACAACTTATTGTTGAAGAACTAGATAAAGAATTTAAGATGTTCTTAAAGCACCGTGGTGTTTTGATTGAAAGTAGTTCATTTGACTTATCATTTAACGTTGTTCAGAACTTTGGTAAGTATCGTCAAGCAGAAGTAGACCAAGTAGCAATGAACGTATTTACAAGTATCGAAGGCGCAGATTACATCAGTAAACGTTTCGCAATGAAACGTTTCTTAGGACTATCTGAAGAAGAAGTCTTAGAAAATGCATCACTGTGGAAAGAAGAACGTGACCTGTCTGACCCACTCGCACAAAGTGAAGATGGGCTTAAAGGTGTTGGAGCATCTCCAGGACCAGCAGGTGGCGACTTTGACAGTGCGGATTTTGATGCAGACGATTTAGATGACGAAGATGATAATGTTTCCGGAACAGAATCTCCTATTTCTGGCGCAGAAAACAGCGATACAGATACTATTTCTGACGATAATACATAAATACAATAAGCGAGGGGCGTAATAATCGTTCTTTAATAATTGTTTATTCAAGGAGAATATAAAATGGCAGTAATACAAACAATAACTATCACTGATGATAGTGGAACATCACACGCTGATATGGATGCATTAATGACAGCATTTCATAATGATTGTACAGAAGATGCGGCTATAGTAGCAAAAATCGAAGAAGCAACAGCCGAGGGTACAGCAGTTGCAACATCTACTCTTTCAGAAGCGGGCGATTCCCTTCATATTATTAGAACATGGTCTGATTCTGCTTGGGCAGAAATCAAAGATATGCCTTCAGCAACTATTGGTGAAGGTTGGACTGTAGCATCGTCAGATGACCAGTAATCGTATTAAGATTTTTTTAAAAGACGGGCAAGTATAATGAAATATATTGAGATAAATGAAAATTATTCTCCAGAAGATGACGAGTTTACAAGTATCGATTTAGATGATACACGTAAAACTCGCTTGACTCTTGCCCATCTTTCTAAACTAAGAAAAATTAGAGAGTATAGGAAATACCAAAAAGGTGCCGAAAAAGCACAGGTAAAACAACAGTATGGTGGACCTTCAGAGGCACCATCAGGTGGCGGCCTAGACTTATAATATACAAGATAATAATAGAATTAAGTATCACTTTATAAAAAGTAATATTTCACTAAATATCTTAACATCCTCTTTAAAACCGTCAAAACCACTCATTTTGCCGTATATTTTCAATATACGAGCATAACTCCCATAAATACTTGTGTATGAAACAAATCATATCTTTTACTTGCTAACTGGTATGATATATGTTCGTTTCTATAACCGCCGCACCTTGTGGCTATGAATAAGATTAATAAGGAGACTTATAATGTCCAGAAGTACACTAGAACAAGTGCTAGAATTGTTAATCAACGAAGAAAATGCAAAAGCAGAATCGCTTTTACACGACTTTGTTGTTGAACAAGCACGACAAATCCATGAGGATTCTCTTAACGAAAGCGACACCGTTGTAGAAGAAGAACTTGAGGAAATTGAAGAATCAGAAGAAGTCGAATCTTTGGTAGATGATATCGAAGAAGATTCTGACGAAATTGAAAATGAAGAAATCTTTGATGACGAAGATGTTTCTGATGAAGAGGCTGTTGATGACTTAGAAATGAGTGATGAAGAAGCACCGGAAGAAGAAATCGAAGACAGAGTTGAAGATTTAGAGTCAGCACTATCAGACCTAGAAGCAGAATTTGAAAAAATTATGTCTGGCGAAGATGATGCAGAAGATGAAGGCGAAGAAGACATGGATATGGACGGCATCGATTTAGATATCGAAGAGCCTGAAATGGAAGAGTCAGTTGAAGAAACTTTCGAAGAAGCAGAAGAAACTGATGAACCAGTTGAAGAAGCGGCATCTGAAGACTTAGACGAAGAAGAAGAAGAGAAGTTGGAAGAGTATACTATTCCAGCAACTGCTAAAGAAGGCGATGATGGAGAAGGTTCTTCACCAGTAGCCAAAGATGGCGGCGCAGACGAAAGTGGTGCGGCACCAGTTGGACAAAACGATGGTAACACATCAGGCGGTTCAGCATCAGCAGAAGATATGAAAACAGGCAATGTAAACACAGTTGGCAATAAAAAAGCGCCAGCGCCGAAAAAAGCCTAAGTAATAAAATCTTTTTAGGAGAAACCAATGACAGTTCTTATTGAAAAATATACACATAATCAAGCAAACGTTAAATCACGAATTGTTAAGAACGAGTCAGGTGAAAAGAATATGTTTATGGAAGGTATTTTTGTACAGGGTAACGTCAAAAATGCTAACCAAAGAATGTATCCTGTGAACGAAATTCAAAAAGCAGTGGAATCAGTCCAACAAAGAATTAAGGAAGGATTTCCAGTTTTAGGCGAATGCGACCATCCACCTGAATTAACAGTCAACGTTGACCGAGTATCACACATTATTGAAAATATGTGGATGGACGGTGCAGACGGATTTGGTAAACTTAAAATTGTTCCTACGCCAATGGGCAACATTATTAGAACATTAATCGAATCAGGTGCCACTTTAGGTGTCTCGTCTCGTGGTTCTGGTGAAGTTGACAATAGTGGCAAAGTGAGCAATTATGAAATTATCACGGTTGATATTGTGGCACAGCCAAGTGCCCCGGATGCATATCCAAAAGCAATATACGAAGGATTAATGAACATGAATGGCGGCTTTGATACATGGAAGTTAGCACAGAGTGTTCAACACGACAAGACAGCACAAAAGTACTTGTCAAAAGAAATAGTTAAGTTCATAAGAGAACTTAAACTTTAATAGAAGAAGGAGAACCAACAATGGCACAAAATGAAATCCTTGCTGGCCTTCTTGAGTCTGATGTTTTGAGTGAAGAAGTTTCTACTCAAATTTCAGAGGCTTGGGAAGCACAAATAAATGAAGCAAGAGAGGAGATAACAGCCGAGTTGCGTGAAGAGTTTGCACAGAAGTTTGAACACGACAAATCAGTGATTGTTGAAGCAATGGATAACATGCTTTCAACTGCAATCAAAACTGAAATGGATGAGTTTAAAACAGACCGTGAAGCCCTAATCGCAGAGCGTGTTGCATATAAGAAAGCAATTTCTGAACATGCATCAATCCTTGAAAAATTCATTACTTCTCAATTAGCAAATGAAGTCAAAGAACTTAGAGCCGACCGCAAGAAAGTTAACGAACATTTAGGTAGAACTAAAGAATTCGTTGTTAAACAACTTTCACGTGAATTGGCAGAGTTCCACGATGATAAGCGTGATTTAGTGGAAACTAAAGTACGCATGGTAGCAGAAGGTAAAGAAATTCTTACTAAAACTAAGAATTCATTTATCAAGCGTTCAGCAGAATTAGTCGAAAAGACAATTGATACTGCTCTACGTTCTGAATTGGCTGTTCTTAAAGAGGACATCCAAGCGGCGAAAGAAAACGAGTTTGGCCGTAAGATTTTTGATACATTCGCAGGCGAATTCATGACCTCACAATTAAGTGAAGGTACTGAAGTTGCTAAGATGTCTAAGAAATTAGAAGAATCCGCTACTAAGATTGCGAAGTTAGAAGACACAATTACTGAGAAAGAATCAGCAATTACAAGCGCCGAAACTGCACAGAAAGTGTTAGAAGACAGAATGGACCGAAACAAGGTCATGGAAAGTCTTTTATCGCCTCTAGGCAAAGAAAAGCGTACAGTAATGGTTGACTTACTTGAAACAGTAAAAACAACTAATTTAAAATCTGCATTTAAGAAGTATTTACCTGCAGTTTTGAATGAGACAGTCTCATCAGAGGCAAAACAATCGTTAAATGAAGGCAAAGTAACAGAACACACTGGCGATAGAGACGAAGAAGTAGTAACTTCAGCGTCACCATCACAGGGTAGCGATGCCAATATAATCCAGTTAAAGAAATTGGCTGGACTTAAATAATAACCAGAAACAGGAGAGAAAGATGGAAAATCTTTTCGAAGGAAATAATTGGGACACTACACGTGAAACTTTACTAGACGGTCTAGAAGGTAACAAACGTGACGTAATGTCTTCAGTTTTAGAAAACACAAAATCAGCACTTACAGAAAGTGCTACAGCAGGTGCATCACAGGCTGGTAATATTGCTACATTGAACAAAGTTATTTTACCAATCATTAGACGTGTTATGCCAACTGTAATTGCAAACGAAATTATTGGTGTTCAACCAATGACTGGTCCAGTAGGACAAATCCATACACTACGTGTAAGATATGCTGAAACTGTAGGTTCAACTACAGCAGGTTCAGAAGCACTATCACCTTTTGATATTGCTACAGCATATTCTGGCGACGGTACAAACGCTCCGGCGTCTACTTCGTCAATGGAAGGCGATGCAGGTAACAAAATGTCAATTCAAGTGTTAAAGCAAACAGTTGAAGCGAAGACACGTAAGTTATCAGCACGTTGGACATTTGAAGCGGCACAAGATGCTAATTCAATGCACGGTTTGGATGTTGAAGCAGAAATCATGGCAGCACTTGCTATGGAAATCACTGCTGAAATTGACCAAGAAATCTTAACATCATTAGGTAACCTAGCAACAGGTTCTGCGTCATATGACCAGACTCAAGCAACAGGTACTCCAACATTTGTTGGTGACGAACATGCGGCACTTGCAACTATGATGAACAGAGAAGCAAACTTAATTGCACAACGCACTCGTAGAGGCGCGGCAAACTGGGCAGTTGTTTCACCTGCGGCACTTACAGTGCTACAGTCAGCAACTACATCAGCATTTGCTCGTACTACTGAAGGTACTTTCGAAGCACCTACAAACACTAAGTTTGTTGGTACTCTAAACGGTACTATGCGTATTTACGTAAACACTTATGCCAACGATGCTACACCAGTACTTCTTGGTTATAAAGGTCAAGGCGAAATTGACGCGGCTGCGTTCTATTGCCCGTACGTTCCATTAATGTCATCAGGCGTTGTGGTTGACCCAGGCACTTTTGAGCCAGTAGTATCATTCATGACTCGTTATGGTTATGTTGAACTAAACAACACTGCATCATCACTTGGTAATGCGGCTGACTATGTTTCAAAAATTGCTATGTCAAACCTTTCATTCCTATAATATTTTATTATATTATAAATTGAATATAGAAAGCCACCTTCGGGTGGCTTTTTTATTGCCCGTTTGCCTGCTATAAAGATAAATACAATTAACATTATAAAGTTTATTTTTTTGGAAGAATACAATGGCAGAACAGATTAAATTTGGTGATAAATTATTTCTCAAAGGCGAAACATTAATTTTAGATAACGGCGCAAGTAATGCCGTAATCAAACCTAAAAATGGTACACTAAAAATTGATGGTAATCTGACTGTTTCCGGAACTCAAACTGTAGTAGAGTCCGAAACTGTAACGATTGCTGACAATATACTCCTCGTCAATTCAAATGTAACCGGTACACCAACAGAAAATGGTGGTATCGAAATTGAAAGAGGAACAAGTGATAACGCATCTATTCTTTGGAATGAAACTGCCGACAAATTCGAATTAAAAGTTGGCTCTGCAAGTGCAGACCTTGTAGCAAATGTAATTACTACAACTAATGTGATTGGTGCATTTACTGGTGATTTATCTGGTAATGTTACC
>Ga0213868_10006059_pt1 | contig 10736 bp, 6 predicted proteins | sample PICome_9_FD_160087 | JGI IMG/M metagenome (GOLD analysis project Ga0213868, IMG submission 160087) | Coastal seawater microbial communities near Pivers Island, North Carolina, United States - PICO127 | ecosystem: Environmental > Aquatic > Marine > Coastal | place: USA: North Carolina | collected...
GGGGGAGAGGGAGGGAGGGAGATGCGTGCTTTTCACGCGCGCAACGGCGGAATTAATGATCAATGATGATGATGATGTTTGAAGAAATTGTTTTTGAGTGATACGAAACTTGCCTCCAAAATTTTTGAATTCACAAAGAATGACAAACAACACACAGCAACACAAAAAACAGTTCTACAAAACACACATAAAAAACCCACGACAGACGGACGGAAACACACGCGTGAATGAAAGGTGCGATGGAATAAGAGACGCAGGAGAAAGATGACGTGCACTTCTCTCCGAACTTCTCTCCGAGCGATGATGATGACGACGTTGCACAGTAAATCGTCGTCGCTAAGAATTTCGGGAAAAGAAGAAGCAAAAGAGAAGAGCGCGAGTGGAAGAAGAGGAAGAAGAACGAAGTGTATCGCAGGAGCGCGTCGGCAGGGAAAGGAACGAGAGGAAGTAGTAGAGGAAGAAGAAGACAACGAAGGAGATGATATTTTGCTCTCAACTCTGCAAAAATGTTTCGTGGACATCAACCGACCGCCGAAAGAAGCGGAGAAAGTGGTTGAAATATTGAGAGAAAACTGGTTCGACGATATCGACGCTTTGATATCGCTCGAGGACGGGACCGTTTTAGTGAAACCAGAAGAGTGGATTGCGATGAGATTACCGATGAAGTTGTACAATGCGGTGCTGGCGCGCTCGATGAACTCAACGGAAGCAGTTCATGATGATTATAATGAGGAAGAAGAAGAAGAAGAAAAAGATATAGATACCGTAGTTTCATACAAGAAATTCGAACACATCGAAGGATGGATTGGAGGTGATATTCCGCTCGATGCCCGCGTGCCTTTACAGTCGAGATTATACTTTGAAGAGCACAATACCGTCAGTGACGATAGTAAAGATTCTCACAGGAAATTATCGACAGAGTACAGAACGAACAGACGACCGGACGACGTACCTTTGAGCGAGCAACGCGTGACCTCGCGTCGACGTTTGCCGGATTACGCAATCAGCGAGAAAAGTCTACCTAAAACCCTCGAGAAAGAGCTCGATAAATTCGTTCGAGATTTGACGACGCGACGCGTCGGGCAAGAAGGCGTGCCAGTTCGCGCGCAGACGGTGAAGAATCATCGCGATGTCGCTCGAGCTTTTTGTGGGTATTTGGTGAATGTAAAAGGTTTGAATGAGAACGCTGAAAACTATAGCTTGAAGGACGCGTTCCCATCTTCAGATTCAGAAGGTGCGCAGTACGCTATCGAATACATGCAATGGATGGTTGAAACGCGCGGGATACTAAGCTCTACGGAAGATGCTTACGTTCGTTCGCTCATTGCCATTGCAAAATGGCTTTATCCGCCGTTGATGAAATTATCATCGGCATCGGCATCATCACTATCCTCGGGATCTGGTAAAAAGAAGAACTCTTCGGCGGCGTCTTCATCTTCTTTACTATCAAGTGCTGGTGAAGAAGTTAACACAGATGTCGTGAAGGAACTTATGCGATTGCAACGCGGTGCTAGAGCGCGCGCGCGAGTGGCCCCGAGAGCAGCAGATGAAGCTAAGAAATGGTTAGATTGGCCAAAATATCTCATTCTCGTTGAGTGTTTGAAGCTCGAGTGCGCCGGCTTTGATAAGCGCGGTAAGCCTAGGAATAAAGCGGACATTGCGAGAAGCATACAGCTTTACCTCATGTTCGCAGTTTTGGCGTGCATACCCGATCGTCAACGAACGTTGCGCGAGTTGGAACTTAACCGAACGTTGTTTTACGATTCGGCCACGAAAACGTGGTTTATTAAGCATAACGCCGCCGATTATAAAACCGGGAACGTGTATGGCACGCGTCCGAATTTAGTGCTCGACTCGCGCGTATATCCAGCTTTGGAGCTTTGGTTGAACGAGTACCGCGCAGCGTTCAATCCAAGACACAATTTAGTCTTTACGAGACCAAACGGTGAACCGTACACGGCGTCGGAACTTTCCCGAGCATTCTCCAGATGCGCTTTGCGCGTGACTGGCCAAAAAGTTAACCCGCACTTGGTGCGAGATATGATCATTACCCACGTCAGAGGTCAAGGCGTGGCTTCTGATAACGAGTTAGAGGCGTTGGCTATGTACATGGGTCACTCATCTGCGATGCAAAAAGGCACTTACGACCGAAGAACAACCTCGCAAAAGGTAGCGCCAGCGGTGAACTTGATGTCCCTCGTTAACAACAACAACAACAAGAAGAAGAAAAGTAATGATGGAACGAAGGATGCGTAGCGTTTCTAGATTATGTAGTTAGAGCATTGATAGTCTTTAGTTTTCTAGATGTAGTAGTCAGATTTATAACAGAGTTCAAATAGTCCGACATTTTAGCGAAAAACCAAAAATGAAAAAAAGAGTCGTTCTTTCTCTGACGATGCTAAAACTAATTCTTTACAACTTCGCGGGGGAAGTCGAAACTCGCCCCGGCTGCTCGACTCCTCCTGGAAGAGCGCCGCGCGTGTGTGTGAGAGAGAGAGAGAGTTTTCGCGCTTATTCACGCTGCCTTACGAACTTGTCAAAACACCAACGCATCAAACACCTAAACTTCTTCTCCCCTATTAAAGGCAGAACGAGAAAGAAAGAAGGAATTTGGTAGAGGTGGCGTCTCCTCTGGTCTCGTGTGATCGAATTCGTCGTCCCCACGCGCTTGCATCTAATATTATATATTTACTCTGAGTCAGAGAAGACTATCCAAATATAAAATATGACCGTCACGGCGAAAGACCGATTGATCTTCACGCTGTCCGCCTTGAAAGGCTACTCGGTCGACGTGCAGCTCACGTCCGGAGTCTTACTCAACGGTGTCTTAGCCGACACCCGAGAGATTGAAAAACACATCGTTTTAGCGTACGCGTGGACTCGATTTCTTACACCTCGAGGACCGAATGGAGAAGAACCGAAGAAAGCGCCGAGAAAGAAACCGGAAAAGTTAAAGAAAGTTCCGTTGGAAGACATCGCGTGGATTCAAGCGTTCAACGTCGGCATGTCCGACTTGGCCTTGGGGCCGTCTCGAATGAACGACATGAACGACTTCACTGACGTGGGGATTTCCAAAGGCGCGACGGGGCAAAATCGAACGCTGGTCGCTTGGACGCCCGGTGACGACGACACCTCGGCTAACGTTGGAGGTTTGGAAGATGGGCAAGGAGGAGGACGGTCGAGTGGAAGATTTGATACCAAAGGCGGCGCGTGGGGAAGGAAGGCACCGCCCGGACAATGGGATCAGTTCGCCGCGAACAAACAACTGTTCGGGGTGGAAACCAAATTCGACGAGTCCGTGTACACGACACAAATCGACAAGTCCAAAATCCGCATCTCCGAACAAGAAGCCGCACGAATCGCGAGAGAAATTGAAGGTAAAGTGTCTTCGAATCCGCACGTCGCGGAGGAGAGAAACCAAAAACTCATCTCGGACTTTGACGACGACGAAGAGGCGAAGTATTCCTCCGTGTCCAGAGCGCCGGGTAGTGAAGGCTTCAAAGCAGCCCCACCACCGTCGAAGCCGGCGTGGGGATCAACAGCTGGTAAAGTTCCTGCTAGTGTGGCATCCATGGCGGACGCGAAGAAGACGGCGACGGAATCTACGGCAGCAGCAGCAGCTCAACAAGCTCCCGCCGCTCCGGCGGCGGAAGCGAAAAAAGCGGCGACTGGTTCGAAATTATCCGCAAACGCGCCTGCATTTTCTTTGTCGGCAAAAGCTTCTGCGTTCGTCCCGACAAAGAAGCCCGCTGCAGCCGTTGCTGCACCGCCAATGCAAGCGCAGGACGCCATTAGCGCCGCGCAACGAGCGGCGATTATGAACTACCAGGCGCAAATGGCGCAGATGAACATGATGATGGGGTATGGCATGGGCCCTGGTGCTCCGTACCAGAACCCGATGATGCAATACGCACCACAAATGCACAGAGGCGGGCAATTCGGAGGAATGCCACACATGGGTGGTGGAGGATACCAAAGAGGAGGTTTCCAACAACATCAACATCAACAACACTATCAACAGAGGCAAAATTTTCAACCGCCGCAGCAACAACAACAACAACAACAACAACAACAAATGAAACAAACGCCTCCTCCAGCAGCAGCAGCAGCGGCAGCAGCTGAGCAACAAGCTCCTTCCTCCGATTAGCGGACTTTTTTGGGAGCGCTATGCAAATGAGAGAGAGAGAGAGAGAGATCAGAGTTGAGGTCATGAGGTCTTGAGGTGTAATAAAAAGAAGAAGAAGTTTTTCCTCGTCATAAAATTTGGCATGCGGTGCAGCGCCTTTAGGAAGGCGCTCGCTCCGTCCTCGCCGTATTCCGTTTTCGCTCGAACGCATTGCCGACGAATACTCTCCTCTTTACGTTCTCTCCCTTCTTTTTCTTTTTCTTCTTCTTCTTCTTCTTCTTCACAAGAAGAAACAACTGTTCCTAGAGTGACTTTGAATCGAGTTCCAAAAGAAGAGACCGAACGAATCGCAGAGATATTGGAAGAACTTGGCTACACAGACTTTGCGCAAGTGAATGACGACGCGCTCAAAGGTACCGATGACGAAGAAGAGATTTTCTACTCCAGAGATTCGAAAGGGAACGATTGGATCCACAAAAAATGGTCGTTTAATAACGTACAGTTGTATTTTAGCAAAGAAGTTCTGGTGAGAGACGTGAGAAAAGCAGTTAAACAACTCGAAACCTATTTAGGACCGCTGAACGCTGTTTACGACAATGTTGACGCGAACAATTGGCAGAGTGTGATATTGGACTCCTACAAAGACATCGTCGTAGACGACGAATTTATCATACGATGCATGAAGTCTAGCGATGAAAATCAGAAACAGAAGAACAAAACATACAAAACGGAAATAGTACTGACGCCAGGCGTGGCCTTTGGCACAGGGGATCACCCGACGACGCTTTTGTGTTTGCAGTTTCTGAAAAGACACATCAAAGCAAGCGATGAGGTCGTTGATTTTGGTTGTGGAACGGGAATTCTCGCGATTGGTGCTCTTAAGTTAGGTGCCGCGAAAGCGTATGGAGTAGACATTGATGCTATAGCGGTTGAATCGGCCAAGTCCAACGCGCTCATCAACGGCGTCCAAGACAGATTCAAAGCTGTGCTCGGCGACGGGATGGAACCTGACGCCGAGGAACCAAAAGACGTGGACGTACTCGTAGCAAATATTCTGATAACGCCAAATCTAGAACTGTCGTCCAAGTTTGTTAAAATGACTCGAAAAGGAGGGAAAATAGGATTGTCTGGTATATTAGCCGGAAAACAAGCGGAGGAAGTAATTGAAAAATATTCTTCGGAAGGCTGCGCAGAGTTTGAAGTTTACGAGAAGGATGAATGGGTATGCATAGAATGCACCGTGCTGTGATGATCTAGAAGTCAATTAAATTATTTCTCAGTGCTATTTCGCAAAATGTAATTCTACTTATAGTTTATAGCCTTGTGTTGTGTTTTTATTTACCCCCGCAAACTTCTTCGCCTTCTTCGTCGCTCTCGTAGCTCTCAACGAGCGCATCCGTCGGACGATGGTCTTTCTGAATCGAGTAAGTGCCGCCTAACGCTCGCTGGGTCGAATTTGAAATTAATACAGCTTGCACTTCGTCGCTGTCTAGCGACATCCGAGGTCTGCGATTACCTCCACCTCCACCGACCGAACCTATTAACAGAGATCCTTGTATCCCGCCATCTTGCGAACGCAAAGGTTGTTCGTGCGTTGTCGTTTGTTGCGTTGGAAGGTGCGTTTTATTTAGTTGTGCGGTCGTATCCCCGACTTCTGTCGTTGCACCTGCTGTTCCGTTCGGATTACTCTTCTTCTCGACGTCTGCGTTTAACAACGTTTGACCGTGATCTCTATCGTAGCCTTCTGTAATTTTTTCTCGCACGATGCCTCCGAACGCGGCACCGGGTTCCGTATCCATCGTATTCCTACCGCCTTCGGATTCGCCTTCTACTTCAGCTTGCCAAGTTGTCGTTCGCACTGTCGTCGCGTTCATTCCAACGGGTGCCTCGTTACCTGCGGCATCATTCGCCGCAAACGCGTTTCGCACCACCGCAGCATTTTGGATGCCGTAATCAAACTCATGCTGTTGCTGTTTTCCGCGCATGGGCAATAATTGCTCGGAACGCGTTTCAATTTCTTTCCGTAAAAGTTCAAAATCAGCTTTCGTATCCGCTTGTTCCTCGATTTTTAAAGCCTCGTCGCAATCTGCGAGCGCGTTTTGGAAATCGCCTTCGGCTAAGCGAGCCTGCGCTCGCGCTTTTAGAGCCGAAGTATTATTTTTCGAGTTGTTTAACGCCCTCGAGGCTAAGTCACCCGCTCTTGAAGGATCTCCACGCTTCAAAGCACACACGGAAGCTTCAATCAAACACGCAACGGTAAGTTCACTCTTTGAAACGAGTTGCAGATCTGGATTACTTCCTTTCGCGTCTGTTATTTGTTTCTCTACGTTCTCATCAACCGGGTTCGAGGCGAAGAGAGACTCGTGCTCGATAAAACGCAACGCCATACCGTATGTTCTCTCGGCGTTATCAAATCGCCCTTCGTTTTGATACGCATCAGCGGTGAGTTTCAGACTTCTTGCCGCTGGAATCAACTCTGCCGAGGGAATATCCCATGGTTCTTTGTATTCGTACTCACTCGTCGGAGGGAGCGGAGCGGTTTCGTTTACAACCGCCGCAGCTTCCTCGGAGGTGTCCATTCCATCTTCGTTATTATTATTATTCGTGCTACCAACATGACGTTGCCGTCTTTGTTGTCTTACTGCTTTCTTCTCTTTAGATTCTACTTCAGGTCTACCGTCGGTGTTTGCATCTTCCGTTCCATTCAAGCTTCCCGCTTTAGGAGCGCCGCCTCCTTCTACTTCTTCGGAGTGCAAACTACCGCTACTTCTCGTTGTTCTCGCTTTGTTCTTCTTATTGTTATTATCATTTGCTTTGTCCTCGTTGTCTCCATCGCCGTCCTTGTCGTTATCTTCGTCGTCGTCTGTGTTCTCATCGTTCGTATTACCTCGGGTACCGTTGGAATCTGCCGCCGATATGGACGGTTTAGCTCTGTTGTTTTGCGTATTTTTGCCTCCTCCTTTCTCCGCGTTCTGCTGGTTTTGTTGTTGTTGTTGTTGTTGTTGATTTATCGTTGACGAGGAATCTGTTGCTCTTTGCGCAAACCTCCGCGTGGTATATACGGAGTTCTGCATCGATGCTCCCGGGGCGGCGACGTACTCATTATCATTACCACCACCACCAGTACCATCGACGAATGGATTCGACATCGCCGCGTGCATCGGTCTCGATGGGGGAATTATTGGATGAATCTCTTTTGCGTCGTTGTCGGTTGAAAGGGTGGTGTCGGCTCCTCCTCCTTTTCCGTTGTTGTTGTTGTTGTTGTTGTTCATGGAGAGCGGCGGTGAGAGCGATCCACCGCCTGACCCTTCCAAGTCCATTTCTATTCTAAATCTGTGTCTCTCTTTTACGTGTTTGTGTGTGTGTATTTGCGCGTGTCCCTGCCTTCCTTCTACTCGTAAAAGAAAGTGTGGGGTCGGTTGTTCAATCACTCAGAAAGAAAGGAGCTCTTCTCTTTTCCAAGAAAGACCAAACTGAGCGAAAAAGAATGCATGAATCCTTTCGCGCGCAAAAGAAAAAAAATCGGAAGACGAGTTGTTCGCCAGAAAGCGACGCGAATATATGGCGAATAACTGGGCTGACGATACCGAAGAGTTACCACCGTTGGGAACTTTGAGTAAAGATGAATCGACAAAAACAACGAGCACTCCTGCAGCGAGTGCAGGAAAAACGTCTTCGTACGTTCCACCGCACTTGAGAAATCGGCAAGGCGGAGGGAACACTGAAAGAGGAGGAGACCGACGAGATTATGGCGGTGGTGGCGGCAGACGAGATTATCGAGGTAGGTTCTTTTCAGAGAAATAAATCGTGATTTTTTTCGTTCGAAACGAATAAAGCGCATAGTTTTGCGTGGAATTCGCGCATCGCAATGGATGCATAACGATCGCGAGAGTCCGCCGTTTGAGCGCGCGCAGTTGTTGAAAAAATTTAAATCAATCGACACAACGTGTGCTCGTGACGGCGCTTCAACTTTTTTAATACCACCGCAGAATGTGAAAGAAAGAATGAAAGAAAGAGAGGCATTTTATTGCTCCGCAACGTTCGCGGGAGAAACGTTCCCACGCTATCGCATTCGCTCTTCTCTCTGCGAGCTCGATCGATCGATCGATCGATCAAATACAATGCTAAACGATATCAAAATATTTATTGATTTATTGATTTCTTCCTTCATAAAAACAGATGACAGAGGTGGCGGTTCATTTCGCGGCGCAGGATGGGGTGGTTCATCCCGGGGAAATAGAGAGGATTTAGATTACTCGAACTCGTCGTTTGGGAGACGAGACGATGACAGAAGAAGAGATGATGGTGGAAGACGAGGCGGATGGGATACCGGGAGGTCGTCTCGCTTTCGCGAATCTGATCCATTCGCTCAAATGGAAGCTGAGGACAAAGCCAGAGCGGAAGGTGCGGATGCAGAAACAGAGATGTTCCAAACTGAGAACCACGGTTTAAATTTTGATGCGTATGAAGACATTCCAGTGGAAGTGTCTGGTAACGACCCGCCGAAACCGATCGAATTCTTCAAGGACGTGGACTTTGGGAAAGAAATCAACGCCAATATCGAAAGATGTAAATTCAAAAAGCCGACTCCGGTGCAGCGTTACGCAATTCCGATATCTCTCGCCGGTCGGGATTTAATGGCATGCGCGCAGACTGGTTCCGGTAAGACGGCGGCGTTTTGCTTTCCAATCATTTGCGGCATTCTCAATCGCGGCCTCTTGACTGGAGGCGGCGGACAGAGAGGCAGAAAAACGTTGCCATTAGCGCTCGTGTTATCACCAACGCGCGAGTTGGCTATTCAAATTCACGAAGAAGCGAGAAAGTTTGCGTACAAGACGGGATGCAGAGCGGTGGTTGTCTATGGTGGCGCTCCAGCTGCCGAACAGTTTCGAGAAATGGAGCGCGGATGCGACATTCTCATCGCGACACCAGGGAGATTGATTGATTTAATCGACCGAGCCAAAGTCGGATTGGCCAAGTGCGAATACTTGGCATTAGATGAGGCGGACAGGATGTTGGATATGGGTTTTGAACCGCAAATTCGACAGTTGGTGGAGCAAAGAGACATGCCTCGCACGGGCGAGCGTCAAACGATGCTCTTCTCTGCGACGTTTCCAAAGGAGATTCAAAGAATGGCATCTGATTTCTTACACGATTACGTTTTCTTAACCGTTGGTCGCGTTGGTTCTTCTACCGAACTCATCAATCAAACGGTCTGCTATGTCCCATCGTATTACGACAAGACTCAAATGCTTTTGGATTTGACGGAAGCTGTCCCGGGTTTGACGCTTGTGTTTGTTGAAACGAAGAGAGGCGCCGATCAATTGGAGGACTTTTTGTGCGAGCAAGGTAAACCGGCGACATCCATTCACGGTGACCGCACGCAACAAGAGAGAGAAGCTGCGTTGAAGTCGTTCAGAGCCGGGAGAACTCCAATCTTGGTTGCCACGGATGTCGCGGCGAGAGGCTTGGACATTCCTCACGTCACGCACGTCGTGAACTTTGATTTACCGACAGATATCGACGATTACGTCCACAGAATTGGTAGAACTGGACGCGCTGGTAAGAAAGGTCAAGCGACTGCTTTGTTTGGGGATAAGGATGCAGGCATTGCCAGAGCTCTCATGGACGTCATGTCCGAAGCTGGACAAGAAGTTCCATCCTTTCTCGGCGGTTTTGCGTCCAGATCTTCCTATGGCGGTCGATCTAAAGGTCGCTCGGGTGGTGGTAGCAAATATGGGGGGAGAGATTATCGTAACCATGGCGGCGGAGGCGGCGGTGGAGGCGGCTACGGTGGAGGCGGCTACGGTGGAGGCGGCGGGGGCGGACATGGAAGCCGTACGAGTTGGGATTAGAAAAATGAAAGAGACAAAGAGTCAATTAGCAGTGTTATTAGTTTTTTTTGTGTGCGTTGTGAATTTAAATATTATACAAGAGAAATATACTACATTGTATACCTCTTCCGCAAATGCTGAAGTTATTTATCGCTGTTGTTGTTGTTGTTGTTGTTGTTTTCGAGCGTCGTTTGCGTCGTCGGTATGGTGAACACCGATTCTTCTTCCTGTCTCAATTCAAAAGTTGTTGTTTTTGTTGTTCTATTCTTGTTGCTATTCTTCTTCTTCCTCTTCCTCTCGGCTACCCAGCCTTTCAGTGGACTGGAGTCATCGGTTATGGATAAACCAAACGTCCCGGCTACCACACCACCGATAAAAAACGGCAAGTTCTCCGATATGACCTCGAATATGTCTTCTTTCTCGTTGTTGTTGTTGTTGTTGTTGTTGATGTTTGCAGACGAGGATGACGACGACGACGACGACGACGCGATTCTCTTTGAAATCGAACTCCGTCTCGCAGCTGTCGTCGCTGAGCGATGCAATCTTCTTTCTTCTCCTCCTATTCCTCTTTCTCCTCCTCTAAAAGACGTCGACGTTGATGACGCGAGGATGGCAGAGATGACCACCATATCGCGGTTTGTATTTGCGTGAAGAGAAATAGTTTTATGAACGAGGAAAGGTGTGAAACGAGGAAAGAGGGAGTTGATTTTTTTGATTTTTGCAAAAAAAAAAAAATTGTCCAAGAACGGAAGGTTGGGGTGGTCCTTTCTTTCTTT
>Ga0213868_10006060_pt1 | contig 10732 bp, 10 predicted proteins | sample PICome_9_FD_160087 | JGI IMG/M metagenome (GOLD analysis project Ga0213868, IMG submission 160087) | Coastal seawater microbial communities near Pivers Island, North Carolina, United States - PICO127 | ecosystem: Environmental > Aquatic > Marine > Coastal | place: USA: North Carolina...
GACCAAGTAATGTATAAGGTGTAAGGGCGCAATAGGAAAATTCCTGTCAATTATTCCGAAAAATATACCAACACGTACTGGGTACATGTAAACATAAAAAACGGCATCTATTCATTACACAATAGAATGGAGGAACAGGGAGACGAAATCACCGTAAGCGGTGAGAAGACTTTGAAAGAATCAATTCCTTTTGAGTATAACATGAGTAACTCAAATAATTGCGGATCTCGTGAGCCAAGTTCACACAATGTCCATGGAAATGGTAAAGCGTACGGTTCAACCAGTGATCAAAGTCCAAGTCATTCATTCACAAAAAAACTTAGAGCAAGAGATGAACCTAGTCCCAGTGAACAAAGGTCCGATAACTCTAAGGAAACACTCAATGATGCAAGTAAAATCATCCCTAACCTTGGTAGGAGAGGGGACCCGAGAATGCACAGAGCGGTTGCCGTTAAGAATGCGAATCCTGATCCTAATTTCTCTCTTTTAGCTGCCTTGAGAGATGGAGGGTTTAATTATCCTCATGATGAGGAGATATCAGGGAAATCAGACCGAGAAATTTTCGACGACGAAGGTGTGAAACTCAGCCAAAGAAAAAATCAGCTCACAAGAAGACTACGTCATATCAGGAAGCGTTCAAAAATAGATTCTGGTTCTAGTGGTTCTGCTGATCAAAGTTCTGGAGGGATTTCATCTCATGGTGATCGCTTTGGCATGGGTCTGATTGATCAATTTGTCAGTTACCAAAATATGCAAATGTTGAACTTTCCTCGAATTCAAGATAACTCAAATGTTCCATTTCAGGCTCATTACACTACCAGTGTCCAAGATCATGTTATGAACGACAACAGAGATGTCTATGCTAATAAAGACTCTTTGTTACCTAACGATTTATCAAGATTTTTGACAAGCACGTTGGGTGATATGAAGATCATGTCATCTGATCAGCAAGTACAAGTTCGTATCAACTTCAACAGCCAACCTGATAACAAAAGGATGCAATTGGCCACGCAGTACTACTACTTTGAGAAACAAGATCTTTTGATTAAATCGTTGCTAAAGGCTGGTTACACTTCCAAAGAGATTGCTGAATCTCCCACTCTTGTTTCTCAATTTGAGGAAGAACTAGAGAAAAACCTGTTTTCCAAACTATGACATACTGAACCTCAAAGTGATACTTTTCAAATACTCAAACATGCTATGATGATTGTTCTGTGAAGAAATCATCCTATATCTACCATTAACTATTTCCATTGTTTAAAGCTAAAATCGTTCATGGTATATCTACCATTAACTATTACAATGTTTAAAGCTATAATCGTTCATGGTAAACTGATGTTTCATCAATTACAAATCGTCACACTCTTTGGAATGCTTCATGAAGTTTCAAAGGGATCTGAAATAAATCTCGTAAAAGCCTTTTCCATTTTTTGATCATGATCGATATGCTCGATAAATCGCATTCGTGGATCCATTTCATCAAGTCCAATATGATCCACAATCAAGACACCTCGGTCATGGTCTAATTCATGTTGAAATGCCCTTGCAAGTTCTCCATCCAACGTAATTTGGCGGAAATCGCCATCAAAATTTTGATACTCCACAGTAACAACGGCGTCACGCAAAAGGGTTGCCCTAAAGGTCGGTGGTAATACTAAACACTCTTCTGTCCATACCTTCATATCTAGTTCCCTAGAACGATTGATAATTCTAGGATTAATCATGACTATTTCACCATCTATAGAATTGGGGTGATCAAGAAATATAATGCTTGCATCAATTCCACTGAATGAGGAGAATGCATGAGTGCAAACAAACCATAAAAACCAATCCAAAGTAGTAAAGAAGAAACACAAATCCTCACCATTGTTGAGCTGCAAGTCCAACAGCCGCTTTGTCTCGAGCGGTTTTACGCAATTTCAAACAAATATTTTCAAGATCCGTCCGTTTCATCTGTCGGAAGTCCACCGAGGAAGCCGTCCGTCTCAATATTGGATCTGGCCAACGACCGAATGGGAAAAGATCGTCTGTCCATTTAGCTGCATCCTGTGCTGATATAACCTCCAAAGCCGTCCCTACCCAAGTATCACTATATTTATAGTTTTGAAGATTAGAAACAGGTTCTGCAGATGCTTGACTGATACTTGTCATTGTAGATACTACAGCGATAGTTCTGAGAAATCCTCTTCTGGATGATTGTGAAGGCGTTGAAGACATAACGCCATGATCCAGAATGGACCTGAATAACGCATACGCGTGAGCAACATGTTGATGAAAGAGAAAACATATTATTGTATTATAGATCCAATAGTTGTATCGCATCCTTATATAACCATTATATATCGGTAGCGTAGAGCGTAGATACAGGATTACAGGATACCGTAAACAACGTACGTAATAACATAAGTGCAGCAGAAAAAAGTGAGACCAACGTCTAGTTCATCAGACCAACTCATAGTAGTTGAAAATGGACAATGGACGATGGACGTTAAACAATAAATAGGGAACAGGCCACATTCAAAATTACTTTAGAACCCAATTATCGTTCTACCAGGAAAGATTAGAATAGAATAGTTGATTATCTAACTATCAGAGTTGCTAGATTTCGAAGGATTTTTGGTTGGTACCATTGGTAGTGTAGAGAGAGAGAGAGTCAACCATTGGAAATCTTTCGATTGTAATATATATATATTTTATAAAATGTCTTACGAACCCCCATTCGATGATGATGAACTCATCAACGATTACAACCAAGAAGACATTCCTGAAGAATATGAAGATGAATATTTTGATGAGTTAATGGAAGAAAATGATCCTACTGAAATGGAGAAGGATGAACATCAAAATAAGATGACGGATTTGAACTCAGATGGCGAAAATGTCGAAGAGAGTGCACAAGTCGAAAAGACGGATGCTTTTACCAGTACTGTGATTCTGTCCAAATCTGAAATTGTGGAAAGGGATTTATATAGTTTTGAAAGGTTAGTTTTAGTTTTTTTTCTCCAGGTACTTACTTGATGTTCCAGCAGGTATTTCTCACCTTCTTGTCTATAAATAACAACAACACACAGATATGAAGGCTCAAAGAACTGGAGACAGGAAACAGATGTAAAAACGAATGGAAAGGGTGATGTCATGCAAGCGGTAAGCTGGAAGATTGAAACTGATACAATCCGAAATCCAAGAATGAACTTGGGTTACATGCAAAAAATCAATGCTCCAGAATCTCTGTTGGTTCAATTTTGCGCCTTCGATTACTCATGTTCGGATATTTGTAATAGCCGCAGATATATGACTCAAGCACCATCTATTCCAATGGAGAATGAGGATACTATTCCATTGACTCTTTCGACTGGGCGGAGATTATTTATAAAAAAAGCTGCAAAAATTGAGCACAAAAGCAATGTTGAAGTTGATGGGACACTTCTTGGAATCTCTATGGATGAGCTCAATCAGCGAGCTGAAGCGAATGATAGAAAGAGAGATCGAAGTAGAAAGAGAATGAAAGTGAATCTTAATGATGAATCTTCTGAAAGGGTCACTGACACGATAGTCCAAGGTGCTAAAAATATTGAAACTGATCGTTTATGGGTGGATAAACATGCACCATCGCACTTTTCAGATTTACTTTCAGATGAGCGCATCAACCGTGAGGTTCTTCGCGCACTACGCCAGTGGGATCCATTTGTATTTGGAAAAGACGCTCCCGTACGACAATCATATTTCAAAGATGACGATAAGAAGGATTCCATTATGAAAACAGGAGAAAAACAAGCCAATGACACTCGCCCAGATGAACGTAATCGTGTGATTCTGCTGTGCGGACCACCAGGTGTTGGAAAAACGACACTTGCTCACATCATTGCTAAGCATGCCGGTTATCGACCTCTAGAAGTGAATGCATCCGATGAAAGATCTGCCACTGTCTTGACAGATAGAGTTACCCGAGCCATGGAATCATCCACGCTGATAACTTCAAATGGCGGCGCGTTGGCTGGACGACCAAACTGTTTGATTCTTGATGAAATTGATGGTGCTGATGCCAAAGGCTCGATCAAGGCGATCGTAAACATTATCAGAGCTGAGAAACCACAGAAGGATGCAAAAAAGAAAGGGAAAACTACTTATCTGCGCAGGCCTATTATTTTTATTTGCAATCACAAACATGCTCCCGCATTGAAACCTTTACTACCTTATGCGAAACAATTTGATGTTAAGGCACCTCTTACTTCTCGGCTCGTGTCTCGATTGAAAGCTATTCTAGCATCAGAACGAATGGCTCTAGTGGGAGGAAATTCGCTTTTGCATCAATTGGTGGAAATATCCGGTGGAGATATAAGATCATGCCTCTTCACACTGCAATTTGCGTCTGCTCGTGCTAAGGAAATTGCAGCGTACAAGAGAAGAAACGATGAAAATTTCGACAAAAATATAAGCACTGTAGATATCACATCTGCACTAGTTCCATCGTTAAGCAATGAAACGGGGTCAAAAGATGAACGCAATGACTTCACTGGGACTCTTACTTCCATTTTTCGCAAGAATAAAAAAGGCGGAAAAGGATACAATTCTTCGAGCGTTCAAAACAAGAACCAAAGAGATGTGGAGAGAATTTTAGAATCGGTCGATTGTTTCGGGGATAATTCAAAAACTCTCGATGCGCTCTTTCTCAATATTTTGAGCGTGTCCTACGTTGATCCAACCTTGGACCGATGCTGGACTGCACACGAATGGTTGTCTTCTGTGGATGTGTATCGATCATATACATCATCTGTAGCAATGAACAATTCTTCTGAACATAGAACAATGCAGAAGTTTCATCTCCCAACTGCTGCGGCTGCTATTCATTTACTTTGTCGTGTGGAGACGAAATCTGATTTGATGTATTCACTCCGACAATTATTGGATACTTCTTATCAACTAGAGGCCAATGAGAGTCTCGTGGATAAATTCTTAGAAGGATTACCTCCTTCTGTTCGGTCTGCTTCTCAACGAAAACATTTAGTGTCAGATGTGATCCCGTATTGTATGTGGTTATTATCTGCAGGTGCTGGAAGAGGGGCTCTCAATCGTCCAGTCTCGTCATTCGATATATTGACCAAGGAGGAGAAATCTTCCTTCGAAACACACGTTGACATTCTGCGTTCACTTGGATTAACTTATGTTTTGTCTGAAAACGGGGATACTGCAACTAGCTCAATGGATATGTCGATGCGTTTGGAACCAGAAATTGATAAAATATCTCTGTTTAAGGGTTTCAAAACAAAGAGAGAAGTTATACCAAACCTGGTACGTTTTCGTCTCATTTACTTTTTAAAACCGTAACTTTCGTACAAACTGCGTCTAACGTCTCAATCTGTATGACAGCTGAAAGAACTTATTGCACATGCTACTACTGTCGCATCGATAACGGGTGAGAACAAGGTGGAGAAAATGAAGAATGAAGACAATCGGTCTGAAACAAATTTGAACCCAGAAAGTGAAATCAACGACACGGCGAGGGAAAAGGACATTCCATTGGTAGAACAAAATGCGATGATAACTGAAGTCTCTGAATCCAAATCTGTGAGTAAATATGCATACATGTATATACATTCAAATATGTCCTCCTCAAATTATTTTCTAAATCTATTCCCATGCTATCAACAACACAGAACTTTTTAGGAATCGGTGCTGCAAAAGCAAAAGCAGCCAGGTCAGCTCGTAAGGCTGCTGATGTTGGTTTTGATAGATCCAAAAGTAGGAAAAAACTGTCCAACTCTGGGTCTGGACGTTCGATTGACCAAGTTCTTCGTTACAAATACCAAAAGGGATTCACTCAAGCCGTTCGCCTTCCTTGTTCTAAAGATGATTTGCTTCTTTGACTAAATTAAAAAAGGAAAGGATTATGGGGTATATATATATGTGTGTATATGTAGTATGTAGTTATTGGTTGCTTGCCAAGGCATCTACAAGTTGTGTTGCAATCGTTGGATCGGGTATTCCAAAAGCTACTGTTTGTTCATCATATATTTCATCTCTTTCATTTGTTTGCCATTCTAACACTTGAGAGGATGCAATTGCAATGGCATCACTGTAAGGGAATCCTCTAGCTCCTGCTCCAATCAAAGGACATGCAACCTTTTTCACATCATCAAAACTAAATGCTAGAGTTAAGGATGAACTGTAACATTGTTTCAGACTTTGAAACGAATCTACATCATTGTAAAATGGTGGTGATGTATGAATGATTCGCGGGTACATCCGTATCAAACTATCACTTCCTTGGGTAGTAACTACGGCTTGTCCTGTGGGACATCCTCCTTTTAAAGTTTGAATGAATTTGCATTCTAGTGCAAGTTTAGTTCCACCGATGTTGTGCACTAAACCATCAACGACAGACACAGGATATAACATTCCAGACCCTACCTCCATTCCACCCCAACTCGTAACATAGCCAAGTGGCTGCCAATCTGCATGCATGGATCTTGGCTTGATCTTTGGAACGGGACCTCCTCTCGGAAAATAAGGAAATTGACGAACCCCAGTGAGGTCTGGATTGGCAGGATTGATCAGCGCAGAACATGACACCTTACCAAAGTTGGTGACGATACATGTTGTATTCCATACCTCCAGTGTTCGTTTGGTGAATTGATTATGAAATGAAGCGATTAGTTTAGGTGGTGAAGACGAATAAAATGCTGTGGACATGTCATGTGTCGATAACTCTCCTTCGTTTCTTGTGTTTTCTGTGAAAAGTGAAAAGTATGAAACTATGAAAATGTGAGTAAGAAAGTCTCGTGCATTCGTCGGTCGCGTAGTTCGTCGGAGGGTAAACCAATATCCTAAAAGAGTAACAAGATCACACTTGGAAAATAAGTTGTCAAAGTAGTAGTGAATACCATCACATATATCTCATATTCCACCTTTCGGTTTCATTCATAGCATTCCTTAACTCTCTATTCATGAGTTCTATACGGAAACGGAGAGTGTCAGAAGGAAACATTTTAATCTTAGTAGTCTCCATCATCTTCATGATGATACTACAACTACCCGACGAAACGGAGGCTCTTGTTCCCTTTGCCAACAAGGCAAGTAAACTGCAGATACACAACCCAAGAACAAACATTCACAAACAGAACAAACACATATTTGCAGAAGAGAACAGTGACTTTTCATTGGACATTGATTCAGATGAAGTAGTACATAAACATCCACTTTATGACATTTATTCCATTGTTCGAGGTGGATCTGCTGTACTTGATCACAGCAGTAGGAGAACACGAAAAACTCTCATCATGTCCATCGCCTTGTTTACCACGTACTTTTCAGTCATGGGTGCGAAGTGTGCTTTACCTTCAACATTTAATCTCATCACATCAAAATCATCTGGATTGAATTTCACCAAAGATCCACAATCCATGATGTCAACAGTATTGATGATTAGTACAAGTTCGATAGCATTAGGCAAATTACTACTTGGTCCAGTCATTGATAAATTTGGTGGTGTATTGTGTTTAAAGGTTGCTTTGACCACTCTATTATTATCTTTAGGGATTATTGCACAGACAAGTAGCTTTCGGATATTTGCCATTAGTTGGGTAGTTGTTGATTTTGTATTTAGTTCATGTTGGGCAGCATGTCTGTCATCGATACATTCAACCTTTGATGAACAAGATTGGGCAGGGAAGATTGGATTGCTTGCTGTAGCGGGGAGAATAGGGAATGCCATGTCCTTTTTTGCATTTGCGTCAATACTGCAATCTTTTGCCACAAGTGCTTCGTCTTGGAGATTGGTATTTTGGTTGTCCTCTTCGCTTCAGCTTGTGCCACTTTTTATGTTCATGTTATTCAGTCATGTCAGTAAAGATGATATGATTGATAAAGATACTGATTCCATGATACATAATGAGAATCAAGAAAGTATAGAAAATACATCCAATTCAGCCACTACGTCGATGAAAGAATCCATTCGAATTTTAATCCAAGAAGCACAATTTCCTGCCTTTTGGATGCACATGATCGCAAGATCTTCTCTCATGATAATTGCATCTTTTCTACTGTTTGTGCCAAGCTATATGTCCACTGGTTTTGGCATGTCAAGTGCAAATGCGTCTCGAGTAGCAGCATTGTATGCGATTGGTTCTATGCTTGCTGTATCGTTTGGCGCAAAGAAATTTTCATCCTCGGACGTGAATCGGCAGTGTATCGCAATAGTCACCATGCTTGGATCTTTAATTGGAGTCTGTGTGCTTCAAATAATGCACATATGCGGAAAACTATCACTAACTCCAATCATCGGTGGTGTCTCCATGCTTATTTGGGGATTAGCCTTTTCAGTTCCATTTTACATTCCATGTTCCATGTATGCGCTTCGTGTTGGAGGGCGAAAATCTGCCGCAACGATTGCAGATGCATTTGATTTGGTAGGGTTTAGTATGTTGGCTTGGTTCAATGGCTTCGTTGCGAGAAGGTCGCAGGATCTTTTGGTGTCATGGTTGAGTCCGTTTGCCATTCTCGGCGGATTTGCATGGACTGGGTTAGTGACACTTGTTCTCGCACTAAAATTAGATCAAAACAATACTTAAAAAGATATTTGCCTTCATTCAATCGTCGATTCAGATTGATCTTATTGTAATTCTAAGATGAGGAATGAGATAGTTTTGAATCTATCTAAGTAAGTACATTATTCTATGAAAAACGTTTTTACGACAAGCCACCAGATGACGGAATCTAATTGATGCTTAGTGTTATAGAATAAATCTAATCAAGACTTCTTCACAACGTCTATGAATGAACGTTTACTTCCCCAGGTAGGAGGTGGAGTATTGGAGTGTTCTATTTCTGAAACTTTCGAAGCGTTGTTTGTGTCGATTGCATTATTCGTGTTCATAGATGTTGCAGATGATCCATGGCTTGTTTTTTGGTTAGGAATAGGTCCATTTTGCACATGACCGTTTCCTTCTACGATTGATTCTTTTTTGGATGCAGTGGTATCTTGTGGATTAGATGATGCATCTTCGGTGACAGAATTTGAAGAATGACCAGGGTCCTTGTCTGTAATAGTCAACTCTTTTATACGCTCCACTGCCTTTTCTTCTTCCTCTTCTTCGATGATTCTCTTTTCGTTGCTTCTTCGCAGTAAAGCGCTGGCATAACCAGAAAAACCAGAAGAATAAGACGAATGTTTTTCCAAATCGTCTTTTCCAGAGGAAAGAGCTGGGAAATCATTTACGTTCAGTGTTACTTCTTCATTCCGCCGATCATGATCACGTTTACGACTGTTATTCTTTCTCTTGTTCTTTTTCTTTTCTCCGCCGGACGAGTCTGACATTTCATTTTGGGATTTAGTACGATTCAATCCTTTGGAACTGTTTCCATCTCTCGATTTGAAGGATCCACGGGATTGTCCTACGATATTCTGTTCCATTCCGTTGGATGACATGGTTTTCTTGTCATACTTATTGTTACGACTTGGAGTGTTTCCTTCAGGATGCTCTTTTCCATTGCTAGTTGAGTGCCTCATTTTATGTTTCTCATTGTAAAACGGGACTTGATTGCCCACAGGCCGCCCCATTCCCGATTGGAAAAACGGTTGCTGTCCTACATTGGCCCTGTACGGTGGAATACCACCGCCAGGATACATGTGTTGATATTGCATGGGATGACCATGTCCAAGATTCGGATACATATAATACCCAGATGATCCATTGGATGGAGGCATGGGGCGGTATGGGTAATTGTATATATATCCTGGATTCATCCCTTGTTGCTGTGGCATAGATACCATCTGTGGCATAGGATTAGCAGCATAGTAGTTAGGCATCATGTGAGGTTGATGTGAGACAGATGCAAGGCTCACATGAATATCATGACCTTCAATATTGAGTTCCTGATTCGATTGAAGAATTTGTTGGGCATCTTCCTCCGAAGAAAAGGAGACGTACCACACATTCCCAGCATCCACTTTGGCATTCTGAGGTACGATTTCTCCGGATGTAAACATCTCCATCACTTTATCGGGCTTCATATCTACCGGCATGTCACGAATGACAAGTGTGTTCAATGGCTGTGGTGGAGGTGGTCTCATATCGGGCGCGTAAGGCGGGACACTTCCCGTAGTACTCGGTACGGGTCTGACCTTCACAGTAGGATCAAGAGGTGGAATGGGTAACAGTGGAGAGATCCAAACAGCATCAGGGGACACGGCCACAATTTGACTACCATCTAGAACATTCATTAGCAAGCGCGGATCGGCGGGAATGTTGGAATGGACCATACCTAACTCAGATGCGCATAAGTTACGAACTTTTGGAAAGCTCGCAATGACAGATAGAGGCACCGCGGCACCACCGTAGGCTGCTAACATATTCCGTAAGTAGGTATCTCGGGCAAGGTTCTGGGGACTGAAGTAAAATTCAATCTGAGTACGAAGACGGGTCCTGAGAGTTTCCGGAATGTTGCTCAAAGGCTGAAGACCGACCGTTGAAGGTGTGGCTTCAACCCCTTCTGCTTTCTCTTGTACTTGATGCTGCATGTTCAAGAAATTAGGAGATATTCCGTCTAAGGTAAGTAACAAACTACTCTAGCAATATCTCAATGTAAGATAGAGAGAGAGAGAAGAGATGCAACTATGCACGGTCGATACGTAGTACCTAGTACGTAGTACCAGTTGCACTTTCTCTACGGTAGCCACCCACCGCTAACCGCTAACACAAACAGAGGGCTTACTGCTACACAATGTACGACGGGG
>Ga0213868_10006066_pt1 | contig 10723 bp, 8 predicted proteins | sample PICome_9_FD_160087 | JGI IMG/M metagenome (GOLD analysis project Ga0213868, IMG submission 160087) | Coastal seawater microbial communities near Pivers Island, North Carolina, United States - PICO127 | ecosystem: Environmental > Aquatic > Marine > Coastal | place: USA: North Carolina | collected...
AAGAAGTTAACGTCTACGCCAAAACTTAAAACCATAGCAATCTTTTACACTATAGCATTAGTATTGTTAATATCAAGAATTCCTTGGAGTGCTTGGTTAAGTTAGAATCAGGCTATTTTACTTCTTTAATCAAATAGATGTAAACAGGAAAGTGGTCACTAAAACCATTGCTAAATCCGCTATCATTCCAACTTCTAAAAGGATACCCTTTGTATTTCCCTTTAGGAGTAATTAAATAGTTTTTATTAAATATTCCAGCTTGGTAATATCTAAAAGAGGTGTAATCTTTTTCAAGTAAAGTTTTAGAGACTATAATTTGGTCAAATAAACTCCAATTGTCTCGGTAAGCAGTAGTTCCTAGACCATCCCTATAAAATTTTTCGAATGGATTATAAAGACCTTTAAAATCAACTTTTTTACGTTTTTTTTTCGCTTTTAGAACATTCTTCACGCTTGGGTTTGTAGGGTCATCATTCAAATCTCCCATTATAATTAGTTTTGCATAAGGATCATGTGCATGAAGCGAATCCAAAATGCGTTTATTTAATTTGGCAGCAGCAACACGTTTAGGTCTGCTTCTTGCTTCGCCACCTCGTCGAGAAGGCCAGTGATTCACTATAATATGAATTAAATCACCTTCAAGTTTACCACTTACCAATAGTTGATCTCTTGTTGTTATTCGTTTTTGAGTTTGGGTATCATAAATTTTTAATTCATGAGCGCTTGAACTTATTGGCGTGAATAAACTTTTTTGATACAATAAAGCCACATCAATCCCTCTTGAATCTGGAGAATCAAAATGAACAATACCATAATTTTTTTCAAGTAATGTAGAATCGTTTACAATATCTTCTAAAACATCTTTGTTTTCAACTTCACAAACCCCTAAAATAGCTGGTGTATTATGAGTTGCATCCTTACCTATTTCAGCAATAACTCTTGCCATATTTGTTATTTTTCGTCTATAGGCATCTCCTCGATTTGTTTTTAGCTCCATAATGGGACTATAATCATCAAACTTCATTGGGTCATTTATCGTGTCAAATAAGTTCTCTAAATTGTAAAAGGCAAGTGTGTGAATTTTGAATTTTTTGTCTTGAGCATGCGAAGAAATAAAAAGACTCAAAAATAAAATAGATATAATAAGTTTTAAAAAATTCATTCAGTCAACGTAAAAGATTAAAATGGCTAAAACACAAAACCTAAGCCAAAGTTATGATTTTAATTTTTTTTGTAATAATTTAGTTACGTTTTTATATTATTGGTGCCTTAAAGATAACTATGAATAAATTAAACTTCATTTTGTTATTCGGATTTTTTACAATGTCCCTATATTCTCAGCAAACTATTGTTAAGGGAAGTGTTAAAGATGCAGTTTCTTTTCAGCCCATTTTAAATGTCGCTATTTCTTTAGAAGAGACTAACCTGTCTACGCTTACAGATGCTCAAGGTGAATTTGTTTTCGCATCAAAGATTCCTTTAGGAGAACAAATATTGAAAATTTACAAATCAGGGTATATCATAAAACGTTTTCCAATAATTGTGAATGAAGGCAAAGTTGTAGATATAACGGATATGACTTTAGAGCGCGATTTATCTCAAAGTCAAGATTTATTTACAATTACACTTTCGGATGATGAATTAGATAACGATGCCAGTGGTGCAGATAATATTACGGGTTTACTATCGGCTTCTTTAGATGTGTTTCATCGCACTGCCGCTTTTGAATTTAGTCAATCATTTTTCAGGTTAAGAGGGTTAGATTCGGAAAATGGTTCGGTACTTATCAATGGTATTTCTATGAATAAACTCTTCAACGGGAGGCCCCAGTGGAGTAATTGGGGCGGTTTAAATGATGTCATGCGAAATCAAGAATTAACTTCAGGCTTAGCGCCTTCAAGTTATAATTTTGGAGGTGTTTTAGGAACTACCAACATCAATGTAAGAGCTTCTCGAGCTAGAGAAGGGAGCCGAATTACGTATTCTTCCTCAAACAGAAGTTATTCCAATCGATTAATGGCAACTTATGCATCAGGACTTTTAGAGAATAATTGGGCATATACTATTTCATTAGGAAGGCGTTGGGGGAATGAAGGCTATCAAGATGGGACACTTTACGATGCGAATTCCTTCTTTCTATCTGTTGAAAAAAAACTAAACAATAAGCATAGTTTAAACTTCACTGGGATGTATGCGCCAAATCGAAGAGGGAAATCTTCACCCAACACTCAAGAAGTTTATGATTTAAAAGACATAAAATATAATGAATATTGGGGTTGGCAAGATGGAGAAAAGCGGAATTCAAGAATTAAAGAAGTAGAAGAACCGGTTTTTATGTTGAATCATTATTGGGATTTATCTTCAAAAATAGCTATTAACACGAATGTTGCATATCAATTTGGAAAATTGGGAAATAGCCGTTTAGACAATAACGGCACAGATTTGGTAAATGGGTTTCCTGAAGGAGGAGGCGCTAATCCAAGCCCTAGCTATTATCAAAAATTACCGAGTTATTTTGAACGAAATTTTCCGGATGATTTACAATTTGCATACACTGCATTACAAGAGTTTCAAGATAATGGACAAATAGATTGGAATGCATTGTATCAAGCCAATATTTCAAATACTCAAACCGGAGGAAATGCTATTTATGCTTTATATGAAGACAGAGTAGATGACTCACAATTTACATTTAATTCTATTTTAAACTCTGAGGTAAATGATAATTTAGTATTCAATGCAGCATTAAATTATCAAAGTTTAAAATCGGAAAATTATGCCCAAGTTTTGGATTTATTTGGGGCTGAAACCTATTTGGATATCGACCAATTTGCTACAGATATTGATGAGGCTCAAAATGATTTACAAAATCCAAACAGACTGCTAGTTGAAGGCGATACCTTTAAATACAATTATAATCTTTCTGCCAATATATTAAATGCTTACGCGCAAGCTGAGTTTACCTTTAATAAATTGGATTATTATATATCAGGAAGTTTTACAAACACTCAATATCAAAGAGAGGGCATATACCAAAACGGCGCTTTTCCTGATTCGTCTTTAGGTAAAGGTGAACAATTAAACTTTACAGGTTTTGGCGCAAAAGGAGGGATGACTTATAAAATTTCAGGTAAGCATTTACTGAATTTTAATGGCGGGTATATTACTCGGGCACCATCACTCCGAAACACCTATTCAAATTCAAGAGAAAACCATAATATCGTTCCGAATATCAATGAAGAAAAGATAGGGTCTACAGATTTGAGTTATATTTTTCGTTCACCAATAATTAAAGCTAAAATAACTGGATATTACACCAAAATACAAGATGCCAACGAAATCTCTTTTTTCTTTGCGGATGGTATTGGTGGTGATAATGTGGCTTTTGTACAAGAGATTTTACAAGGTGTCGATAAGCAACATATAGGTGCCGAACTAGGTGTTGAGGCACAAGTAACACCAACCATAAAATTGAAAGGTGCAGCCTCTGTGGGGCAGTTTACCTATGCCAATAATCCAAATTTATATTTAACTACAGAAGCTGATGAAGAATCTGTAGAAGCAGGCTTTGTGAACGGTTTTAAAGATTTTGGGGAATCAAATTTAAAAGATTATAAAATATCAGCAGGACCGCATCGGGCTTATTCCGTTGGGTTTGAATATAGAGATCCTGACTATTGGTGGTTTGGTGCTACCGCCAATTTCTTCACAAATACATATATTGATATAAGTCCGTTAACGCGTTCTTCAAATTTCACAACCGATTTTGATGGCAATGCATTTAACGATTATGATGAAGATTTGGCCAGAGAATTACTAAAGCAAGAACGTTTTGATGATTATATGGTAGTGAATTTGGTAGGAGGGAAATCATGGAAAATTGGAAGTAAATACATTAGTTTTTTTGCGAGTGTAAATAACCTTTTAGACGAAGTATTTAAAACAGGAGGTTTTGAACAAGGGAGAAATGCTAATTATAGAGAGTTGAGAAATGATAAAGCGCTGGATACACCAGTTTTTGGTTCTAAATATTGGTATGGTCGTGGTGCGACATATTTTTTAAATGTGAATTATAGGTTTTGACAATTCAGGGAATTGTCATGCTGAACTTGTTTCAGTATCTAAATATATATAAAATGAAAAAAATTAATAACAAAATAGCATTTATCTTGATTGGAATGTTACTGATTTTTATGTCTTGTGTGCAAGATGATGATTATGGTACGCCTAATATATCAGATGAAGAACCAAATATTATAAACGAACAATTAATCACCTTTAAAGCTATTAAATCTCTTTACGAACAAGCCATAAATGGAGGAAATACAACTGCAGTTATAAACGATGCTGTTTATATTGAAGGCTATGTGGTGTCTTCGGATAAAGCAGGGAATTTTTTTGAGGAATTAATCATTCAGAATAAAATAGATGATAGTAGCCCTGATAGCGACCCAAGATTAGGATTTAAGATTGATATTAATGTGAGCAGTTTATCTGACACCTATCAATTTGGTCAAAAAGTATACGTGAAATTAAATGGATTAACTGTTGGAGAAACTAGTGGTGTGGTAACGATTGGTAAGGGTGAAGCCGTTAATGTGGAACAAATTCAAGCAGCTGAATATAAAGATATTGTTTTGAGAACGAATGAAATAGTTGATATAAAACCTAAGATTTCTGGTTTAGCAGATTTAACTGAAAATGATGAAAACACTTTGATTCAGTTAGCTAATATGCAATTAAACCGATTTGAATTGGGAGCAACCTTTGCAAGTGAGTCTTTTGATGAATTTGATGGTTTACGTTTATTAGAAAGTTGCGATTCTGGTATTCAAATGATTATGCAAACTAGCACGTTTTCAGATTTTAAATCCTTGATAGTGCCTCAAGGAAAAGGAACTGTAACAGGCGTTTTTAGTCGCGATTTTAGAGATAATTTTAACGTACTAGTCATCAATAGTTCTGCGTCTATTAATTTTGATAGTAATGAACGTTGCGACCCTTTGGAATTAACCTGTGGTTTAGCTTCAACAATAGGTACAGTAAATTTGTTGACTGAAGATTTTGAACCTCAAAAAAATAACAAACCTATAGTTATTGATGGTTGGGTAAATTATATGGAAACAGGCACTGAGGCATGGGAAGGTTATTCCTCAACATCATCCAATGCATCTCTAGGTCGCTCTGCTAGATTTCAATCAGGCAGTTCGGGTGATGCAAGTAATATAGGTTGGTTGATTACACCTGCCATAGATTTGGATGCTCAAGATGGTGAAACCTTGCGTTTTAAAACATCTAATAGTTTAGCAGACAGTAGCTATATGGAAGTATTGTATTCTCTGGATTGGGATGGTATTGAAGCTAATATAACTTCAGCAACTTGGGGTGTGTTATCAGCGGCATATGTAGTAAAGGATTCTGATTCTTTTGCGCCTTGGTTTAGTTCTGGTAATGTTGATTTATCTTGTGTTTCAGGAATCATTCACATTGCATTTAAATATACAGGAAGTGGGCAAGGTACTTTTGATGGGGTTTATGAATTGGATGAGATTAGTGTTGATTATATGGAATAGTAAAACATTAGTGATACCTTTGAGCTAATTAATATTTTATGACCACATTCGACTCCCTTTTCTTTCGCTTTTTTCAACATTACAAAACCAGAAAGAGCAAAAAAGCAAATAGCATTGCAACATTTTATATTACGTTTTTACAATGCAGTTTACTATTACTTTTAGGGGTGTTTTTTGCAGGCTTTTTTAGGCAAATGCATGTGGATACAATGTCGGCCGGTAAGGCATGGACATTATTTGTATTAGTTACTATTTTTATTTATTTCAAAAATTGGATGCAATATGGAGGCAGAAAACGAAAAGTTCTAAATGCTAAAATAATTAAAAACAAAAAATTGTCTTATAATATTTGGCTCCTTTGGTTGTTACCTTTTGTTATTTTCGGTTTAACGTATGTTCTTTTTCAAGCAACTTAATCACTTCTTAAAAATGGTATACACTGGAAAATGATCACTGTATCCACCTTTATATTTAGGACCAACATAAGTTCTAAAAGGTTTGCCTTTGTACCTTCCTTTAAGCAGTTTTAAAAAGTCATTATCAAAAATATTGGCTTTGTCAAAACTTAAAGTATCAGGGGTAGCCTCAAAAAAGTTGGTAGAAAAAAGTATTTGGTCAAATAAATTCCATTGGAAGTTATAGGTGGTGGTTCCTCTAGAATACGTATGTAAAACTTCCATAGGATTAAATAAACCTAGACTACTAACCATTCGTTTAATACTATTACTGCTAGGGTCATCATTAAAATCGCCAATAACCACTATTTTAGGATTGCTATATTTAATATTCAAATTATTTATTATTTCTATAACCTTATCGGCAGCAGCAAAACGTTTATGTTCTGTTTCTTTGGCACCTTCACGTCTAGAGGACCAATGGTTTGCAAGAATATGAATTTGTTCGCCATCGAGTAATCCAGAAACTAATAAAATATCTCTAGTGTAATCAGTTTCGCCATCATCCCTTGTAAGATGTACCCTAAATGATTCGGAGTGTTCTACCTCAAAAGCATCAGAGTCATACAATAATGCTACATCAATACCGCGTTCATCTAAAGAGTCATAATGCACATAACCATAATTAATAGTTTCTAAATGTTTTGAAGCTATTAAATCTTCTATGGCTTTAGCGTTTTCAACTTCTGCTAAACCAACAATAGCAGGATGCTTTCCAGTTTCCTTTTTTCCAATATTAGAAATAGCAAACCCTAACTTTCTTAGTTTATTTTTGTAACGTTTTGGCGTCCATTTTTTTTCAGATCTAGATAAAAAATCATTGTCATGAGTATTTGGATCGTCCTCAAGATCAAATAAGTTTTCAAGATTATAAAATGCAATAGTTTGCAAATCATCACGAACGGGAATAGCTTCTAAATCGTCTGTCATAAATCAAAAATAGGCTTAAAAATATTAAAAATAAAACGCTGACAATTATGTAACTTTGTAATATGATAGAAAAGAAAGATATTGCTTTAGAACGCGCTGTTTTAATAGGTGTTATCACTAAAGATCAAAATGAAGAAAAGTCTAAGGAATATTTAGATGAACTAGAGTTTTTAACCTTTACAGCTGGTGGTTATGCGGTAAAACGTTTTACGCAAAAAATGGATATGCCAAATCCCAAAACCTTTATAGGAACGGGTAAAATAGAAGAGGTGCGTAAATATATTGAAGAGCACGATATAAGTACCGCTATTTTTGATGATGAATTATCCTCAGCACAAGAACGTAATATTAGTAAAATCCTTAATGTTAAAGTATTAGATAGAACCAACTTAATTCTCGATATTTTTGCACAACGTGCGCAAACAAGTTATGCAAGAACTCAAGTAGAATTGGCCCAATGCGAATATTTACTTCCACGATTAAGAGGAATGTGGACGCACCTTGAACGCCAAAAAGGGGGTATTGGAATGCGTGGACCTGGAGAAACCGAAATTGAAACAGATAGACGTATTGTTCGTGATAAAATCACACTATTAAAAGCCCGTATAAAGACCATCGACAAGCAAATGGCAGTGCAACGTGGGAACCGTGGTAAAATGGTTCGTGTTGCACTTGTTGGTTATACCAATGTTGGTAAATCTACCTTAATGAATGTTATTAGTAAAAGTGATGTGTTTGCAGAAAACAAATTATTCGCTACACTTGATACCACCGTTAGAAAAGTAGTTATTCAAAACCTTCCTTTTTTATTAAGCGATACCGTTGGGTTTATTCGTAAGCTTCCAACACAATTGGTTGATAGTTTTAAAAGTACCCTCGATGAGGTTAGAGAAGCCGATTTGTTGCTTCATGTGGTAGATATATCACATCCTAATTTCGAAGAACATATCGCTTCTGTGGAGAAAGTTTTAGGTGAAATAAAAAGTGGCGATAAACCAACAATTATGGTCTTCAATAAAATTGATGCTTATCAAGCAGAACCATTGGAGGAGGATGACTTAGAAACAGAAAGAACTGCAAAACACTATTCTCTTGATGAATGGAAAAGTACTTGGATGAGTAAAGTGGGCAACAATGCCTTATTCATTTCTGCACTAAATAAAGAGAATTTAGAAGATTTCAAAAAACGTGTTTACGATGAGGTTCGCGAAATTCACGTTACGCGTTTTCCATACAATCACTTCTTGTACCAAGATTATAATGAAGAAGGTGTAGTAGAATAGTATTTGGGCGTTACCACAAGGGTCGGGCTTTCACTACTCGCTTCCTCCTGCGTCGTTGAGCTCAAACAAACCGTTCAATCCCTAACGCAAAAAATGCGCTTCCTAGAAAAAGGAAGCGCATTTTTTATAAATTTTATTATTCCTAAAGTGGATTAAAACTTATAGCTTAAACCAATGGTATAGTATGTTTGTAAATCATTGTCAACATTACCAAAAGTTGGCTCAGTTTCAGTTGGTACAGCTAAAGGATTAAATTGTCCTAGAGCATAGTTTAAAGCTTCTTGTTTGTTGCTTCTTAAACCAAAATCAAAACCAACACCAATCATTTTCCAAAGTGTGTAGCTAAATGAGTTAGACCATGTCCAGTTAGAGAAGTCGCTAGACTTATAACTTTGAAAAGCAGATAAGTTAGTTTTAAAATTAACAGCACCAATTTGTCTTGTATAGTCTGCAACAATTTTAGCACCTAATGATGATTCAAAAACAGAATTGCTGTCAGCAAAAACAAAGTTGTAGTTTAAAGGGTGAACAACCACTATTAAATTTTCAATAGGTGTCCATGTAAAACCAACACCAACGTCTAAGTAACCTGGGTCATTAAAATTGGTTAAAAGTGTTGTTCTGTATTCTGCTAATGCAGAAACAGCTATGTTTTTAGCAATATTTCTACCGTATAAAGAAGAAATATTAAACACATCAGTAGTTGGTTCAAAACTATTGTCGTCATCAATTCCGTTGTCTTTGTCATCTAGTTTTACCCAACTCAAATTTGTAGTTAGTGAGTTTCTCCAAAAGAATTTATCTTCAATTAAATTAGCAAAAGCATTAACAGTAAAACCAATATTCCCAGAAGCATTGTTTGGTTTGTCTTGAGCGTACCAGTTGCTAAAGTTAGATAAGCTTCCACCCATAGTACCAAAAGCACCTTTTTTCCAACCTGGTAGAGCATCAATTTGCGTTTGTAGAGCATTTGCTTCGGCTTGCGCAGCATCAGCAATAGCTTGTTTTTCAGATTTTTGAGTCTGTAATTCCTCTTTTGTTTGAGCATTCATCGAAACCATTCCGATAAGTAATGCAAATAATAATAATGTTCTTTTCATTTCTTTAATTTTTTATGATATAAACGTTTAAAATGGGACTATTTAATGCAATTGTAAAACTGATTTTAATTTAATTATTTATTTTGATTTGTGTATTTGACACTTATCTTAAACTAAAGTCACTTATAATATTATTTTTTTTTGAAAAGAGGTACAGAAGAGCAAGCCTCTCCATACATGATAGACTTAGCTAATGGCTTTAACTTATTAGAAAGCATGATATACGCATTTTGTGGAACAGGTTTTTTGGAGCAACCTTTTATTATAATAGGTTTGTCTTTGAAGTCTGAGATTTCAAGGTCGTTTATAATGTCTTGGTAAATAGAAGTTTCTAAATTATCAAGAGTTCCAATAACGATTTTTTTAGCGTATGGCTCTAGTTGAATACTTAAAAGCATATATGCCCAACCTGGAATTATTGCATCTGTGCTGCAAGTTAGAGCAACAAAATTATTTTGATATTGACTCCAATCAAACTCCGCTACTTGGTTTCTAAAGTCTTTTTCGCGAAGCACAAAACCTTCAAATAGCCAGTCTTTAATATCAAACAATACACGCTTCCCTTCGAGGTAAAAATCTTCTAGGTCAATGGTAACTAATTTGCTACTCGCAACACGATTTATTATTTCGTCTTTCAAAAAGTAAAATATTAAGTTGTTTGTACGTCTCTTATTAAGTTGAAATAGTTTTGCTGTCTAGAGCATCCCTAATTCTAACTTTGCTTCTTCGCTCATCAACTCTTGAGTCCAGGGAGGATCAAAAGTAATTTCTACTTCGGCTCCTTTTACAGCATCTAATGATTTAACTTTTTCTTCAACCTCTAATGGTAATGTTTCTGCAACTGGGCAGTTAGGTGTTGTTAAAGTCATTAAAATTTTAACATCAAAATCCTCGTTTACAAATACGTCGTAGATCAAGCCTAATTCGTAAATATCAACTGGTATTTCTGGATCGTAAATCGTTTTAAGTACGTTTACTATTTTTTCACCTAATTCGGCAGTATCTATTGTATTACTCATCTTAATTTAGCTGTGTTTGGTATGCTATAGCATACATTTTTAATTGCTTCACCATACTTACTAATCCATTAGCTCGTGTTGGTGATAAATGCTCTTTTAAACCAATTTTATCAATGAAATCCATATTTGCATCAATAATATCTTTTGGATGTTGATTTGAAAAGGTTCTTATTAAAATGGCGACAATACCTTTTGTGATAATAGCATCACTATCAGCAGTAAATTCAATTTTATCATCTTTCATTTCAGCATGCACCCATACTTTACTTTGGCAACCTTTAATAATATTACTATCGTTTTTATATTGGTTGTCAATTAAGGGTAAATCTTTCCCTAAATCAATCATATATTGGTAGCGTTCTT
>Ga0213868_10006070_pt1 | contig 10722 bp, 9 predicted proteins | sample PICome_9_FD_160087 | JGI IMG/M metagenome (GOLD analysis project Ga0213868, IMG submission 160087) | Coastal seawater microbial communities near Pivers Island, North Carolina, United States - PICO127 | ecosystem: Environmental > Aquatic > Marine > Coastal | place: USA: North Carolina | collected...
CGTCAAGTCCACAACTCGCTCTTGCCCAATAAAACGGCGGGTAATCTCAGCCTTGGCTGCCGTCAACCTGCCTTCAAGTGCCTCGATCTCCGTGAGCAGATTGTCTGCATCAGCCATGGCAATTCTCCAAATGAAACACTACGTTTGAAGTCAGTCTAAACACAAACTTACAAATGGCAAAAACAATGAGCGGACAAAATCCCGTGATCCCAAACGCTGAAAGCATTGCCGCCTCTGCGCGCGCCGCTGCCAAAGGGCGTGGAATTCCTCCTGTGCATTTGTGGAATCCGCCACATTGTGGGGATCTTGATATTCGCATCGCTCGCGACGGCACATGGTTTTACATGGGGACACCGATCGGTCGCCCCGAGCTTGTACGCCTCTTTTCCACTATTTTGCGCAAAGACGGCGACTCCTACGTGCTTGTTACACCCGTCGAAAAAGTAGGGATCACAGTTGACGATGCCCCGTTTGTCGCTGTCGATTTCGAAGTCGAAGGCTCGGGCCAAGCACAAGCGCTCACCTTCACAACAAATGTCGCTGACACTGTCAAAGCAGGTCCAGACGCTCCTATTCGGATCGAGCGCGACCCCAAAACAGGCGAGCCATCGCCCTATGTTCGCATCCGCGCCAATCTAGATGCCTTGATTGATCGCAAGAGTTTCTATCGTCTTGTTGATATTGGCACATCAGAGATCTACGAGGGCAAAGACTGGTTTGGGTTTTGGTCGGGCGGACAGTTCTTCCCGATCATACCGTCAGCAGAACTCAGCCAATAGAGACTAGTGCACCACAAATTCTGCATGAAGCGCGCCTGCAGCCTTAATACTCTTTAGAATATCAATCATATCGCGAGGCTTCACACCCAGAGCATTGAGCCCTGCAATCACCTCTGAAAGAGTCGTTCCGTCGGGCACTTCGGCAAGGCTGATCCCCGGTTCCTCTTCGATCGCCGCATTGGTGCGTGGAACAACCACTGTCTCGCCTTCGGAAAACGGGTTCGGCTGTATTGCGAGTGGCGCTTCCTGGATACGCAAAGTTAGCCCCCCTTGGCTCACAGCAACCCGAGAGATACGCACATCCTCACCCATCACAATCGTTCCAGAGCGCTGATCAACAACAACTCGCGCACGTCGCTCGGGGCGCACCAGAATATTTTCAATCTCACCAATCGCATGCGCTGTTGAGCGCCGCCCCGTTGCCTCGACACTGATCTGAACGGTTCCAGAATCAAGCATCGAAGCGACGCGCTTACCAAAGTTGCGATTGATCGCCTTTTCAATCCGCCCCGCTGTCGTAAAATCAGCCTCACGCAAGGCCAGCCTCAACGTTGTCAGGGAAGAGAGCTCAAACTCAATCTCGCGTTCAACGCGCGCACCCGAAGGAATAACACCAGCTGTCGGTACCCCTTTGACAACGCCTCCAGCCTCGCCTTCGGCCGCCGCCCCGCCTGCAATAATTGTGCCTTGTGCCACAGCGTAGATCTGTCCGTCCGCTGCGTTAAGCGGTGTCATGATCAACGTCCCCCCCATCAGGCTCTTAGCATCCCCGATCGCAGATACATTCACATCAATCGTCCCACCAGCTCGGGCAAAAGCTGGCAATTCGGCTGTAACAAAAACAGCAGCGACATTCTTGGGTCGATATTGCTCGCCACTCACATTGACACCAAGACGCTCAAGAATGTTTGACATAATCTCTTCGGTAAATGGTGCGTTTCGAATGCCATCGCCAGTGCCATTCAAACCAACGACTAGGCCATACCCGATCAGGTCGTTGCCGCGCACACCATCAAACTCAACGAGGTCCTTGATCCTAACATCGCTGGCCAATGCTGCTCCTGAGCAACCCAAGAAAGCGACAAAAATTGCAAAAAGCATCTTCATCTCAAGAACCCCACAAGCGACAGCTGCGATAGCTTTACCGTTGCAGTGTAAAGGCTTTCGAGCCTGAATTGAGTTTCTTCAAGCTTAACAATCGTATCATACGGATCCGCCGAAATAAGCTCTGAGCGCGCAATCTCCAAACTGGTATTCTGAGCGGTCAAACGCACACTCGCTTCTTCAATTCGAGCTTCAGCATACCCAAGCGTCGCTCGTGCTGTCGTCAAACTATCAACAGCGCCAAGACTCAACTCTCCCGCGCGACCGAGCATCTCGGCACGTGTTCCGTTCGAGAGCGCAAGCGCAGGATCATAAGATAGCGCCGCCATAGCCGCCGACTTAAGAGTAGCCCGAAAAACCTCATCATCGCCTTTAATCTTCAAATCAATGCGCTCACCATCGCCCAGATGAAACGCTGACATATCGCTCAAACCACCAGTGTACCCAACTGCTTCAAAGCCGCCAGAAGCACCAAACCATCCATCCATAACCGCCTCAACTCCAGCCAGTGTCGTTTGGCCGGCGAGTGCAGATCGAAGATCCGCCAGGATATCATCAGCGCTTGCCAGCGCCGCACTATCTGTCGCGCTTCCAGAAAAAAGCGCACGACCAGCAACAGAAGTATTGAGCGTGGCCACAAGCCCCTCAATCACGTTGCGACCTTTCTCCGAAAGGTGGCTCGCGGCATATTCCCCAGAGTTCGCACCAAGGCTCAAAATATTCCCGCCCAAATCACTAATGCTGTGTTGCACCTTCTCAAGACTCGCTTGCATCGCCCCAGAAAAGCCCACCGCTTCTGTGGCAGACGCAGCAAAAACACTGTTCAAGTGAAGGCTGCGTTCAACATCAGTGAGATAATTGAGATCACCCCCCAAATGCTTGATCACATCCTGTACCTGCCCGCTCGAAAGTTCACTGGTCAGACGCGACATTTCAGTTTTGAGTTCTGTATTTTGGCGGCGCAAATAGACAGACTGCGCCATGTCACCTAGAGAAATTGAGCTCATCTTAGCGCTCCCATCAATGCATTCATCATGTCATCCACAGTCTGCAAAACGCGCGCATTTGCGGCGTATGCCTGCTCGATCAGCATGAGTCTTTGCAGTTCGCGGTCGGTATCAACGCCGTCTTCCATAAGGAACTGCTCCGCTTCGGTGGCGCGCACTGCGGCAAAGGTCAACTTTTGCTCCGCGCCGAGCCGCTGTGAACCAAACTTCTCAGTCACCAAACTTGCCAAATCAGAGGCGGCCGCAATTTGGCCCGCAAATCCACCAGAAGCATAGCTACGCGTACTGCTCAAAGCGGAAGAAAAAGATTGAAGCAGCTCTGCATTCCCAACTGGCCCGCGTACCGCAGCGCCCAATCCGTCTCGCAAGCGCCAGCTTTCGCCGCCTCGATCCGGATCAACCACCGCATTGACGCTAATCCTGCTCGCCAGCCCAACCTCGTTGGCTGCTTCAACATAGACTCCAGCATCCGTAAACAAACCCGCAGCGCCCGTTGGCGTAGTGGGGTCTAATCCCGCGTCTTGCATCCGCTCGCTCAAATCGCGTGCAACGGCATCCAATTCAGCCTGCGCTCCAACAGCCAAGTCATCCCGTATTTCAAAGAATGCCCCGAGCTGTCCGCCGCGCAAGGGGCCGTGTTCAGGATCAACCGAAACATCAACGCCATTGATTGTAATGCCCGAAAGAAGGCCGCCAGCTTGCGTCATATGTGGCACAATCGTGTTTGCATTGGTAAAGGCGAGCTCGGCAGCATTCCCGTCAAGCAAAAGCGCGCCCCCCTGCGTATAGAGCGCAACACCTTGATTAGGGCGTCGCATTTCCTTGACAGGAACCAGCTCCGCAATCTCACCAATCAACGCTTCACGGTGATCAAACAGGGCCGAAACGTCCCGCTTGGCGGCCGATCCACCAGCAATTTGCACGTTGAGCTCCTGCACTTGCACAAGCTTGGTATTCAATGCGCTGACAGCCGTCTGAATAGAGCGATCCGCCGAAACACGCATATCCTGAATACCTTGGCTCGCCGTGTTCAAACTCCGCGTTATTGAGTTGGCCTCTCGCACCACTTGGTCAAGACGTCCAGACAGGTCAGGACGGCTCGCCGCCGAAACCAATGAGGCCTCAAAGCTTGCAAGACGCGACGTCAACGAGCTAGCGGAGTCTGGCGTGCCAACCAGCTGTTCAAGTTTGCTGTGAAATCCCGCTACACTGCTTTGTGCCGAACGGTCCGCGTTTGCATCGCGCATCTCCGCTACAAGAGCTGGCTCACGGTGGCGCACAGTCGCGACCACACTTACTCCGCCACCTCGCGTGTCCTGCGACTGCAATTCAACATCGCGCCGTCCATAACCTTCCGTCATGGAATTAGCCATATTGGATGAGACAACCTGCGCTGAGCGTGTTGCCGCTGTCAGGCCGCTAATCGCATTGGAAAGTGCTCCGGTTAAAGACATGTCACCACCTTGAATATGTTCAAAGGAGCGCGCCGCATTTTGCCGCGCGCCTTAGGTTTATCGTTTGATATTGGCCGTCTCTTGCAGCATCTCATCCACTGTCTGGATAACTTTTGCGTTCGACGTGTAGGCGCGTTGCGTCTCGATCATCGCGGTCAATTCTCCCGCTACATCTGTCGTCGATTCCTCGCGCGCAAAGGCGACAATATCTCCTGTCGGCCCATCACTCGCATCCCACAAAAAGTAAGAGCCGCTCTCGGGCGAGGGCAAATAGGTTTGTTGGTCAAATGCTACCATTCCATTTGGGTTGGGAACAGAAACAAGGGGGATTTGATAAATTGTTCTCGAAATCCCAGTATCAAAATACGCATGCACCAAACCATTCTGGTCAACCTCAACCGAAGTCATATTGCCAACAGGCGTGCCGTCTTTTGAAATCGCGACAGGTGCGAAGCTATCCGAAAGCTGTGTCAGCCCGTCAGAGGTGCCGGTCGCGCCGATATTGATCGTCATCGGCCCCCCATCCACAATGACCTCCAGATCACCTGACACAGGATCAAACACGCCTCCCGACACTGTTGCAACAGAGGCCAGAGTGCCGCCAGCCGTGCGACTGTCATCAAACGTCAGAGTATATTCTCCAATCACCACACCCGGCGTAGCAGAATCACTAATTAGCATAGTCCATTCATTCGATACCCCTGTCGCAGGGACGGTCGGAGTAAACGAAATAGAAATATTCTCAGACGTTCCCATATTGTCGTAATATTCGACAGAGAGCTCAGAAGCCGCACCCGATGCGCCCGACTCTGTCGACGTAGCAGGCAGGTTCACACCAAGATCAATTTTCGTCGTAGGCTCGCCAGAAAACTGGTTCACATTTACCTGTACAGGCTTGAGACCATCAGATGTATCCCGCGGGTAGGTCGGAATGCTACCATCTGGTAGCGCTGGCCAACCAAGCAAAACAAGTCCCGCTTCGCTACGCAAGTATCCGCTTGAGTCCGTTCGGAACGATCCAGTCGTTGCAAGCAACATTTGGGACTGGCCGTTGCCAGTGTTGATCTCGCTATCCCGAGCAACAGGCAAAAGCCCATTGCCACGCACAGCAAGATCAGTTGGGTTTGATGTCGCAACAAGCGCTCCACGCTCATCGATCAAACGCTGCGTTGTCGTTCTAACGCCCCCCGCCGAATACGTGCCCCCCGTCGACGAAATGACCATCGAATGAAAATCCGCTTCCATCCGCTTATAGCCATAAGTCGCAGAGTTAGCGATATTATCTGAGATCGTGGCGAGCCTTGTCGCATTGGCCGTCAAGCCCGCGACGCCGGCATTGAGGGAGGAGGAAATGGTCATGAATACGCCTTTCTGCTGCATCAAACGCTTATTGAGCAACAGACCTAACGCTTCACACTTAACACCAGGCTAACATCTAAAATTCAACAGAGTTTCAGCGGTCAGACCTCAGCAAAACAATCTCCAGACGGTTGTTGCGCACGGCCATCGGGTTCTTCACTGCGAGCGATTTATCGGCATGACCTGTCTGGCGCTTAAACCTGCCCCGAGCCAGTCCACGGTCTTCCAACATCTCGCGCATTTTATTAGCGCGCTCCGCAGTCAGGCTCCAAACAGGATTGTCGGCAAGCACAACAGGGGCGGCCCGCATATGTGCTCCGATCGCGATATCATTCTCAACAAGCCCCGACACCCGCGCAATCACATCGGCAAGATCCTTAAGCACAACTGTGGGTTTGTCGCTCCCCTCTTCAAAGAGAGCGAGCCCTTCCAGATCAAAAATCTCGATGATCATCCCTTCGTCCGTAACGCGCGTGACAATGTGCTTCATCTGGTCTTTTTCGACAATGCTCTCACCACCAATACCCATCAGGGCCTCTTCAATCTTGCGGTAGGCTTCTTCCATTTCAGCGCCGCCGCCTTTCTCTGAGTTCGCATCCTCGCCATCAGCCGACATGCCCGTCTCGCCACGCGCTTGGACTGACTCAGTCGCATGAAGATTGCTCGCGCCCGTGCCGTTCTTCGGCATTGTCATTTCCGAAAAGACAGAGTCTCCGCCAAAGTTGCCGTCTCCGCCGCCCGAAACGCGGGCAATCGGAACGGTGGGACTGAAGTAATCCGCCACACCTTTGCGTTGCTGTTCTGTTGTTGCGTTTAACAGCCACATCAAAAGAAAAAAGGCCATCATAGCCGTCACGAAATCCGCATAAGCAACTTTCCAGGCACCGCCGTGATGCCCACCGCCTACAACTTTCTTCTTTCTCTTGATGATAACTGGCGCCAAATTGCTCTGCGCGCTCATACTCACCACCTTGTTTTACTCACCCACCCTCAGAGCTAAACTTCAACTCTTACCGGTGCCTTAACAAAACAAGGCATTCCTGTGATCTATAAAGGCTTTATTAAGGCGCGCCCAAAACGCCTTAGCGCATCGTATCTCCAGGGGCGATGCGCGGCGTCAGCTCGATCTTCTCATCAAATTTCACAGCCTCATCGGCCGATCTCGCAAGAATAATCTCCGCCGCCTTACGGCCAATCTCGGCTCGGCACGCATCCATAGTCGCCAACATCTTGGGCAAGCCTTGCAATAGCTCAACGCCGTTAAACCCTGCCAAGCCGATCTGTCCAGGCACATCGAGCCCTGCCTCAAGACAATACAGCAAACCGCCCGCGCCGATCATGTCATTGGAATAATAGATAAAATCAAGATCTGGCGTGCGCTCGAGCACCGCCTTAGTCATCTCGCGCCCCTTGGCCAAAGCCGAACCGCCCGAGTAAAATTCCTGATCAGCCATTTCGATACCAGCCTTGGCCAGCGCCTGCGTAAAGCCCTCAAAGCGCTTCCTTGCGCGGTGATCCAGCGGCATCTTTGTGCCCAGAAACGCGATCCGCTTGTGCCCAGCGGCGACAATAGCTTCGCCCATCTTGCGCCCCGCCGCGCGGTGGCTAATGCCCACGGCCGTATCGACGGGCTCTCCATCCACATCCATAATCTCAACAACAGGGATACCCGAGGCTGCCAACATAGCCCGCGCATTGTCAGAGTGCTCCAGCCCCGCAATGATCACACCCGAAGGCCGCCATGAGAGCATCTCATAAAGCACCTTCTCTTCTTTCTCAGGCAAATAATCGGTGATTCCGACAACAGGCTGCAAGCCGCTGTCCTCCAGAACACTGGTCACACCCGACAATACCTCGGGAAACACCATATTCTTCATCGAAGGGATAATCACAGCCACAAGATTGACCCGCTGGCTCGCCAAAGCGCCCGCAATCTTGTTGGGCACATAGCCAAGACGCTTTGACGCCGCGAGCACTTTTTCCCGCGTTGCATCCGAGACATCGCCTCGGTTTCGCAAAACGCGGCTCACCGTCATCTCCGAAACACCGGAGGCCTCCGAAACATCTCTGAGTGTCAGAGGCCGAACACTGCGCTTCATCACGGTCAAAACCCTCGCCTTGGTGCGCCTCGATGCTAGCGCAACCAGCCCACCCGCCGCAAGCGTGTTCGCAGCCGGCCTGTAAACACTTGCACTTCAGAATGGTTAACGTTAAGCGGCGTTAACCATGCTTGAAAAATCTTGGTTAATATAAAATGATGTGCGGATCGCAGGCTCTAAGCGCGCCAAATCAAGCCCCGCACATGGCTCTCAATAAGACCAGAGAGTGTAGCTCATCACCGCAAAAAACAGCGGTTGAAAGGGCCAATTCAAAAACGCGCTGAAGTGTATTTCAATAACAATACCTGCAAATACCAAGAAATCCTATTTGCAGCAAAATCCGTTTGAGAACATCGCCCGTTTTCACCCGAAAAACAGCCCCCAAACGTGAAAAGAGCGAGCCGAAGCCCGCTCTTTCCCTTACTCCAAATCCCCAGTGGATTAGAAGTTGAACACGATGCCGAAGTCGGCAACTGAACCGTCTGCGTTATCAACATAACCAGCTTGAAGCTTCGCGCCGCCGAGGTCGTGCGAAACACCAATGCCGTATACGTTCTTCACAGTAGCTGTGTTTGTGTCTTTAACAAATGCTGTAAGCGATGTTGCTGCAGCAATGTCAAAAGAACCACCAAGTACTGTTGTTTTGGTGCCGTTGTTGTCGCCATACTTCAAGCCAACGCTACCGTTGCCGAATGCATAGTCAACAGAAGCAACTGAGTAGTCGTCAGCTTTTGCTTTACCGTCTTGCATACCCGCTGCAATTGTAACTGAGCCTGCTGAGTATGAAACAGCCGCTTGTGTGCTTCCTGAACCTTTTGCGTGTGAAACACCCATTGTAAGGTTACCAACAGTGTAGTTCACATCGGCGCCTTGTGGACCTGTACCGTTTGATGAGTACTCATCAAAGCCAGTGAACGCATCTGCTTCAAAGCCAAGACCAGTCAGACCAACGTTGTAACCGCCAGCACCAGCTGTGTACATTTGACCGTAGTTGTTACCAACAACCACTGTCAGACCACCTGTTGACATTGAGAATGTCGGTGCGTTGAAGCCAACACCGGCTGCGCCATCTGTTGAGCGGAAGCGTGTACGTGCGCCAAGCGTGATACCGCTATCGAGTTCAACAGAAGCTTTAACGTCAACCTGCATACGTGATGTGATGTCTGTTGTTGTTTTCTTGGCAACATCAGCAACTTCATCAGCAGTACCGATAGCAGCAAGAGCCGCTGTCGCTGATGCGATGTTCTTGTTTACAGTTGCAAGCTGTGCTGTCGTGAGACCAGTGCCGATTTTAGCTGTTTCGGTGGTAATAAGAGTTTTCAAATCAGCATTTTGGTCAGCAGCAGCCGTTTGGTTGCCAGCATCTACTGCGCTGATTACGGCTGCTTCGAACGCGTCATCAGTTGTTGTTGTCAAAGCAGTACCTGCTTTTGCAGCAGTACCTTTAACGAGATCTGTTGATACAGATTTTACACCAAAACGACCCATACCTGAGAATGTTACGTCTGCAGCTGCGACTGATGCAGTTGCGACTAGCGCTGTAGTAGCGAAAAGAAATCGATTCCCAGCCAGTTCACCCTAATACCTTGTTTTTAGGCCTATAATGGCATTTTCAATCTCAAGCATACTGCTTGAGCGTACCATAACTAGCAGTGCACAAGCATGATTGCACCCGTGCTAACTATATCAACTCAACCCCTTGAGCCGACTGTGCATCGTTAACGTCAATGTAACGTTGTGTCTTACGTGTGCTGTGCAGCAGTTTCCTTACTAAAATCTAAGCTAAATATCTGATATACGGCGATTTTCTTTGTCCGTATGTCAAAACTGCGTAAGTTTTATCGCTTCAAAATGTTTGACAAAGGAAAATCCGATGACGTTCAAAAATTGGCTCATTAACAAACTCGCAGACACAGAAGCAGATAGCGGAGCCCTCACACTCAACGAGTTCTTCTACTCTGAGTATTATCCGCACATTCTGACACGCAAAGAAAAACCGCAGTATGACGAAGGCATTTTCCGCAATCACTTTCACAAGACGCTCGGAACTAAAACGTTTGATGAGCTAAACAAAAAGACATTGGAGAAATGGCTTCAAGATCAACTCAGCAAAAGCATCAAGAAGACAACTATCAATAAGCATATTTGTTTGCTCAATAAGCTGCTCAAAACAGCATCTGAATGGGGACATTTTGAAGCGTTCAACTCTGTCGTTCATAATTTGAACCCACTTCGAACGGGACAGCTGACACAACGCTTCTTGTCTGAAGAAGAGATTGCTCGTGTGTTAGAGCTCTGTGAGCAAAGTAAGCATCCGTTCTTGAAGTATTTCGTTGAACTACTGTTGCTCACCGGCGCAAGAAGCGGCGAAGCGTCTAGTGCACTTTGGCAAGATATCGATTTCAAAAACGCGATCTGGACAGTTCCAAAGAGCAAGAGTGGCAAAACACGTTTTATCTATCTCAATGATCCTGCGCTTGAACTGTTTGCTGCCATAGAGAAACAAGCAACAAACATCGGACTATCAACGACTGCCAGTTGCACAGTCTTCACAAATCCACATACGAAGAAGCCTTATAAGGGATTTCATCTTGCCTGGTATTCAGTAAGAGAAGCTGCGGGACTAAATGACGTCAGAATACACGACTTACGTCACACATACGCGAGCCTCTTAGTGAATAAGGGGGTCAGCCTATATGAAGTTCAACAGCTACTCGGACATTCATCCCCACAGATGACACAGCGCTATGCTCACTTTGCCAATAAAACACTGCTCACACGTTCCAGCATTGTAGGCGATATGATTGTGAGTGCTAAGCAAACTACGCATTCTAAAGCAGTTCAACCACTTGCTGTTTAGCTTGCTTATTCTCTTCTATATATCTCTGTGTAACAGCAAGTGATGAATGACCTGCAAGCG
>Ga0213868_10006075_pt1 | contig 10719 bp, 9 predicted proteins | sample PICome_9_FD_160087 | JGI IMG/M metagenome (GOLD analysis project Ga0213868, IMG submission 160087) | Coastal seawater microbial communities near Pivers Island, North Carolina, United States - PICO127 | ecosystem: Environmental > Aquatic > Marine > Coastal | place: USA: North Carolina | collected...
GATCATGGTTCACGAAGCGCTGGGCGAGGATCGGCGCTTCCACCTTCGGCACGGTTATCATGCGGATGTCATTCGTCCGAAGATGTTCGAACAGTTTTCCGAGGGTTGGCGTGATCGTTGCGTTGCCTTGCCTTGCCTTGCCTTGCCTTGCGTTGCGTTGCCTTGCCTTGCCTTGCCTTGCCTTGCCTTGCCTTGCCTTGCCTGATTGCCCAAACGTCTGTTGCTTGGAACCACACGATCTTGCTGCGGCAAAGTGTCAGGTCGGTCGCCCCAAAGATCTCGATCTCTTGATTGCGCTGGTGCAATCCAAACGGCTTGACCCAGAGCTTGTGCGCGAACGCCTACGCGGCGTTCAGATGACAGAGCAACGCATCCGATCATCGCACGAGAATCTAGATCAGGTAATTCGCGAAGCCTCGAAATAGAGTGACCCCAGTTCAGCGGGGATCGTAAATCTGGATGCGGGAGGTAGGCCCACGATCGTCCTCACCCGCGACGAGAAGGACGCGTCCGTCTGCCAGGACGATCGCCGATTGCCGTCGGCGCGGAATGGGCAGTGCCGGAGCCGTCGTCCACGCGTCGGCATCAGGATCGTAGAGGATGGCAGCCGATGTCGGATGGCCATCCCTAGACTTGCTTCCAGCTGCTCCCCCAGCAATCAGGATCTTTCCGTCAGGAAGCCGAACGATTTCAGAGTGAGGCGACAAGGCCCCGAAGCGAGGCCGGGGAAGCGAAGCTGCTGGAGTCCAAGTGTCTGTGGCGAGATCGTAGCGCTCGCAACTCGCCAACACCATGTCTTCGGGATCGAATCCGCCCACGACTAGCAAGGCGTTTCCAGGTAAGCCCATGGCAAGCGGAGCGACTTTTGGTGAGCTAACGATCTCCCATCGCTCCCTGGCCGGGTCGAAGACTTCCGGTGGGGCAAATTGGCCAGTGCGATCCTCACCACCGATCGCCACGGCAGCGTCACCGGCCATCATGAGGTAGCTGGCACCCTTCCGGGCCACATTGAGGTTCCCCGTTCTCGACCAGCTCCGGGAATCCGGGTCATAGAGTTCGCACTGGTTGAGGAGATTCCCTTCACCGTCCCAACCACCCACCGCCAGCACGCGGCCGTCGCCGAGCAAGAGGCGACTCCCTGAGCGCCGAGCGACCGCCATGGCTCCTGTCCATGCCCAGGACTTCTTGACCGAGTCGTAAAGTTCGCAACTCGTTAGGGCGTTGTCCTCTGGTCCCACGCCTCCGGCAATCAGAACCTCGCCGTGGTTCAACATCACCAAGCCACCGGCTTCCCAGCGTGGGCTGCCAAGCGAACCGGTTGCCGAAATCGCCTCAGTGATAGGATCAATTTCGTAACAGGCCGAGAGTGCCACCGTCTCCTTGGCGTCTGGTGTGCCGCCAGCGACGAGCACCTTGCCGTTTGTTAGGCGAATCGCGTCTTGGTAAACCAGCGCCTCGGGCAAATGGCCCTGAACAGGATTGATTGTTTCTGACAGTGTTGCAATGGGGTTCGCTTCCCAAACCTCGATTGTTCGACCGGGTGACCCATGCAGCAACGCCCGATCCCGCCCCGATGCATCTCGCGCAAACTGAATCCAGTTGGCCGGCTGTTCACGGTAAAAGGAAAGGCGTTCTCGCCGGTAACGTTATCCTGGCTCCGGCTCGATGGGAAAGAGCTTCAAACGATAACCGCGGCTGGTGGCGATCAATGACCCTTCATGTGAGACCGCGATCGCCGTGATCGCACTGTGATGGGCGACAAAGCCCTCCTCCGGAATCTCGCTCCAGGTCGCGGCATCCCACACCCGAACACGCCCATCCTCATTCCCTATGTAAAGACGGCGCCCCTCACGACCGAAGGCGACTGCCGTGTCGTAACTTCGCGGATAGCCCGCTAACCGAGCCACCACTTCACCGGGATCCTCGAAACGATGAATGGTCACGCGGGCGCCAAAGTCCGCGGACGCGATCCATTGACCATCTGGCGAAATATCGTGATCGGTAAAGGCGCCGACACTGGCGCCAAGGTCGCTGCTCCACGTGATCCCGGGCTCGGGACGATTCAAGTCGAGCGTGAACAAGCGTCCCGCTAGCACACCCACCAGGTGCTGCTCATCGCGCGACAGCTTGGCCCGCTCAACGCTATTGTGGTGGGTGAAGGGCACTTTTCCAGGAACGCGGAGGGCTTCCTCCAGTCGGTTCAACTCGTGTCCCGGTTCCCACACTACGATATCCGCCGTTTCATGCTCCATCGTCACGGCCCGGCCATCGGCGAGAACGGCCAAGGGATATTGATTTAAGGCCACGATGTGTTTCGCCGGACGTCGGCTAGCACGCGATCTAGCAACATCACAGATCTGAGTTTTGCCGCGATAGAACAAGAGATGAAGTCCATCGGTTGAAGCCGTGGGACGATAGCAATCATACCGATTCTCAAGGTGCCCAATGCGAACGGCGGGGCGGGGGATCGACTGCCCCCATCGGCGAATCGATCCATCGCCACTCGTCGTGACAAGGGTATTGGGTCAGTCGAAGGCGAGATCATAGACGCGGTCTTCATGCCCCAAGTAGAAACGTGCTCACCCGTCCTGAGCGGAACGGGTGACGAGATCGCGGTGCGGTCCCAGAGCACCACGTCCATCAATGCGTTCGCAGAGTGTTGCGGCTACGTCGTCATCGTAGACTTCTGCCAGGACGCCATCAGGCGCTCCTCGCGCGATGTCATAGACACGCACCACACTATCATCACCCACCAGACCGAGGAGTTGGTTAGCCTGGTCCATCGCCAGGGTGTGAATGGGAAAGCGAAACTGGTGATCGAATACCGTGCGTCCCGCCACGAGATCAAGAACTCACGCGCTGCGCTTCTGGGCGCGACCTGCTGACAAGGCAAGGAACGCACCATCCCGAGAGAGGTGAAGTTCTCCGGGATACTCGTTGCCAGGCAACTGATAAATGGGTTCTGGGATCTCCGAGTAGTCCTCACCCACGCGGTAGCGATGCAGGGAACGCTTCCACGAGGACGGATTAGTAATGACGCGATGCAGCACGAAGAAGAGCCGGTCTGGCGAGACTGCTAGAGGGGCGCACATTTCGGGGAAAGCGATCCGTGGGACCTTCTCCTCTGCGGCCGCTCCTTCAAAGTCGAGGATCCAGGCACCGGCTTCTGGCCAAGGAGGCGCCTTGGCACTGCCATTAAAACCGTAGAGAATCCGATGATCATCGAGCCAATCAAACTGAGGGCTCACGCTCGTTTCTTCGTAAAGCACAGCCATGCTATTGGCATCAAGGATTCGTAAAAGGTTGTCGTTGGCATAAGCGAAGCGTTGACCATTTGGTGAATAGGTGAGCCCGTAGTAGCGGTGCCCAAGCTCCTTCAAGTCGGGCAGGCGCCGAGCCGGGACCAGTTCATTCCCTCCGCTTCCTCGCAGATGCAGAAACCCATCGGCAGAGATGATGGCGTACGCTCCCGTGTTAGGCTCGATCGTTAAGCACTGAGGCTCTGAAGCTTCGTCACTGCCGAGCTGGAACTGATGGATTTCGTCTCCACGACAAAGCCCCTTTAAGAGTCGCCAATCGAAATCGCGAAGATCAGGATCGATGCCGTCCAGCAGTCGACGGGCAATGCCAAACTCATGGTTCTCTCGAGCTGCCAGCGCCTGGGCCAGGGTGGCTGAATACGCCGTCCGCTTCTCAATTTCGGCACCGGTCTGGGCCAGTTGTTCATTGTGGGTGGTTCGACGCCACTGCCATGTGATGCCAGACGCCCCGGCCACGATGACAAAGAGAAAGGCAGACAACGCCGCTGCCCGATAAGGATGTCGGCGGCACCATTTAACCAGGCGCTCCCAGCCGTTGACTGGGCGCGCCATGATCGGTTCGCCTCTCTGCCAACGTTCGAATTCTTCCGCCAACTCGCCAGCACTTGACAGGCGCGCGTCAGGATCCTTCTCCAGGCAGCGCAGACAAAGCGTCTCCAAGTCTCGATCGACGGTCGACTTGATGGTGCGAGGTCGGATGGGTTCAACGTCCTCCACCTGCCGCAGCACGGCCACGGAACTCTCACCCTGATAAGGCATCTGCCCCGTCAGCATCTGATAGAGCACGACGCCAAGGGACCACACATCTGTCGATGTTGAGATGGCTTCACGGCGTCCGGCAGCTTGCTCCGGAGACATGTACTCCGGAGTCCCCGCGACAGCTTGCGTCCGTGTGAGCCTCGCATCCACCTCTTGCAAGGTTGCCAATCCAAAATCCGTTAGGCGCGGTTCGCCCTCTTCATCGAGGAGGATGTTAGCAGGCTTGAGGTCCCGATGCAGGATGCCGCGCTGATGTGCATGATGCACTGCGGAAGCTACCTTGATCATCAAGGCCACCGCTTCGCGCGTTGGCAGGGATTTCTCAGCGAGATGATCGGCCAAATTGCCACCTTGAATGACCTTCATGGCAAAGTAAGGACTGCCCGTCCACTTCGCCAACATGATAGACTGGGGCAATGTGAGGATGATCAAGAAGCGATGTGAACTCGGCTTCCTTTTGAAAACGCACGCGATCGAGTTCCGTGGCAAAGAACACCTGTCGCAGCATTTTCAGTGCCACCGACCGTCCCAAACGTGTGTCCGTGGCTTCGTAGACCATGCCCATCCCCCCGCCGGCAATCTTGCTCTCCACTCGATAGTGGCCAAAGGTGGACGGGAGATCGATCGGAGAGAAGGTCGATTGAACTGGCTCCGAGTCATCGAATCCCAAACTGGCAAAAGCACCAACAAGAGCACAGGCCGTGCAGGGAGAGCCTTCTGTCACTTGCGCGCCACACGATGGGCAGGTCCGTTGAAGTGGAGGATTCAAGAGCAGTTAGGAGGAAAGGCAGTTCACAACGATAAGCAGGAGAACTCAGTGGCATTCTTACCAACAAACGACGGCGTGTGGCTTAATTCTGCATGAGGCTCACCAGGTAGCGAAGCTCTCCTTCGACATCTTCATCCTGCGCCACGGTGTCTCGGATGCCTTGATGGATCTTTTGAGCGAATTGCTCGCGATGATCATGGGCCGCTTTGCCCACGGCACCCTCAGTCATCCCGAAGCGCTCGGCAATGAGGGCGTATTTCTCCACGGCTTCCGGACTCTCCACCGTCAAGCGTAGCGCGGCGAAGAGCGCTGGTCGTGTTTCCCACTTCAATTCCACTGCGGCCATGGATCGCTCGACGAGTGTTCGCGCCCAAACGCGGTCAAAGGCTTGCTCTGGAGTAGCGGCCTCTCCCACAGCCGCCTGCTCATGCCATTCTTCCCAGGGAATCTCCAACCGCTTTTTGACCTGGATCACTCGTTGACCTTCGTCCTTTAACCAACGGCGGAGCGAGACGAGCAGGAAATTGCGAAAGCGCCCGCCCTCTGGCTCAATATTCTTGAGGAACTCCCGTTCCAAGAGGAAGGCGAAGAAACCCTGTGCTTGGTCGCGAGCTTCCTCCTCGGAAGCTCCCCGCCCTCGGAGAAACCCGAAGATCGGCTGCCAGTAGGTCTGAGCCAAATGCTCCAATGCGTCAGAAGACGCCTGATCCTCGCCTTCTTTTGCGGCGAGCACCATGGTCCAACGCGTCTGGGGGAAAGGTTGGTAAGTCAAAGGGGGGATATGAAATGGTACGATTCTGGCGGACCCAAGATGCCCGTCGCACGATCTTTTCCTCAATTTACAAGGCTTCGCGTGTCAAGAATCCAGCGCCATTATGTTACCCCGTACATTCTGTCGCTATCATTGAGTCGTTTCTTGACGGCTACGACCATCTTCACGAAAGCGCCCGGTTTCGTGGCGGTCTCTGCGGTTCAGAAAAGCACCAGTCGCCGTGAGCTGTTAAGCAATGATTTCGTTCACAACGTGACCGTGAACATCGGTTAGGCTTTCCTTTCGGCCTTGATGGAAATAGGTCAGCAGCTCGTGATCGATGCCTAGCAGATGCAGGATCGTGGCATGAATGTCGTGCACGTGTACCTTGTCTTTTACCGCTTCAAAGCCAAACTCATCCGTCTCGCCATAGGCCATGCCGCCTTTCACGCCGCCGCCGGCCATCCACATGCTGAAGCCGTAGGGATTGTGATTTCTGCCGGGTGCGTCTTTGCCTTCGCTGAAGGGCATTCTGCCAAATTCACCACCCCAGACGACGAGCGTCTCGTCGAGCATGCCGCGCTGTTCGAGATCGGTTAACAAAGCAGCGATTCGTTGGTCGACCTCGGCACCGTGTCGGCCATGATTCTTCTCGATCGATTCATGAGCATCCCAGGTCTCTTCCAAATGACCACCACCCGAGTAGAGTTGCACAAAGCGGACACCGCGTTCGACAAGACGGCGCGCAACCAAGCAGTTGCGGCCAAATTCATCGGTGGGCTGTTGACCCACCCCATAGCTCTCTAACGTTTGCGCGGATTCTTGTTTGAGGTCCACCGCCTCCGGGGCCTCTGCTTGCATCCGATACGCCAATTCATAGCTTTGGATTCTCGAAGCCAATTCCTGACCGCCGGGCCGCGATTCGAGATGCTGGCTGTTGAGTTGCTGAATAAAGTCCAACTGCCGTCGCTGAGCTCGCCGATCAAGGTGCTTGGGACCACGTAGATCCAGGATGGGATCGCCTTGTGGTCGAAATAGCGTGCCCTGATAGGTTCCGGGCATGAAGCCACTGGACCAGTTTGGTTGACCACTGATGGGACCACCGCGTTTGTCGAGCATGACGACGTAAGCCGGAAGACTATCGTTACCACTCCCTAACCCATAGGCGACCCAGGCTCCCAACGATGGGCGGCCGATGAGCGGCATTCCCGTATTCATCTGCACCAAGGCGGAGCCATGGGCATGACTATCAGCGTGACAAGAACGAATTACGGCAAGCTTGTCCGCGTGTTCACGCACCTTGGGAAAGTAATCCGAGATCAACAATCCGCTCTGACCTCCAGGACGAAAGGGCCGCCAGTTGGGCGTGAGGTAACCAACGCGTCGCCCACCCGAGTTGATGTATCTCTTGTCAGCAGGAAGCTGCTTTCCCGCATACTTCTGCAGTTCCGGCTTGTAATCAAAGGTGTCCACCTGGCTCGGCGCCCCATTCATCATGAGGAAGATGCAATTCTTCGCCTTGGGCTGGAAATGCGACGACTTGGAGTCTAACGGATTGGTGGCCGCCTGCGCATGACGGGCAAAGAAGCCGCTTCCCGCTAGCAACGACGTCAACGCGGTGCCGGCAAAGCCACCGCCCATCTCCCAAACGAACTCGCGCCGGGTCCGGCCACATGGAAATCTGGAGTTAGTCGACATACAGGAATTCGTTAGAATTGATCAAGCCGTGACAAAGGGATGCGAAGGCGAGAAAGTCAGGATTCTCTGCTGAACGCGCCGTGAAATGCGTTGTCTGTTGGTCGACATGGGTCTTGGCCCATTGACGTTCTTGAGGACTGGGGTCACGCCCCAAGACGCGTCGCCAAGCCAGTTTAATCTGGTCATCGACTTCATCGCTCGCCTGCATCATGTCTTTGGCCAAGCGTTCACTCTGCTCGTGCACGAAGGTATTGTTCAATAGCGAAAGAGCCTGCGGTGCCACCGTGGTCACGTCACGTTTTCCGCATGGCCGTTCGGTGTTTGGAAAGTCAAAGGCTGTCATCAGCGGCGACAAGAGATGACGCTTGGTCATCATGTAAAGGCTGCGGCGTTTCCGCTCCTTTGCTGGCGATGCCTTCCAAGCTTTCTCTTTTGTCGAGAATCCTTCCAACACTTTCGGTGCCATTACCGGATAGAAACTGGGACCTCCCATTCGCAAGTCGAGATCGCCAGTGACGCTGAGCAAGCGATCTCGCAGAACCTCCGCATCCACTCGACGCCGATTCATTTTCCAAAGCCAGCGATTGCTCGAATCCACGGTCGATTGCTGATCTTCTAACGGATGCACGGACGCTTGTTGGTAAGTTTGTGACAAGACAATCTTCCGAATCAACCGCTTCACCTTCCATCCGCTCGCGATGAAATCCGCAGCCAAGTAATCGAGCAAATCCGGATGTGACGGTGAGTCTGCCTTGAGACCAAAGTTATTGGGCGTACCTACGATTCCTTGCCCGATGAGATGTTGCCAAACGCGGTTCACCATCACTCGCGCCGTGAGTGGGTTGCTCGGATCGGTGATGAAGTCCGCCATTTGCAAACGCCGATCGGTTCCTCGAGCTGAGGATCGAGAGCTCTTAAGCGGCTTGTCTAACGTCGACACGAACGACAAATGGCCTGGTTGCACCACGTCGCCTGGCCGATGCGGATCGCCATTGATGAGAAGGTGAAAGTCTGGTGGATCGGTGCGGATGTCCGTCCATCCGAAGACGTCTTTCATTCCCAGTTCATCGGCATTCGGTCCGCCCATGAGTTTTCGGTCTCTGGGCTCGATCGCTCCCGGCCAGAAGGCGGCGGCGAAGCGGTAGTAATCGCGTTGCGGGATGGGATCAAACTTGTGGTCATGACAGCGTGCACACTTGACGGTCAATCCAAGAAAGGCCGTGCTGACCACATCGACCATGTCTTCCAACCGTTCGTATTTGTATTCGTGAGGGTCATTCGGCTCATCATTCCAAGTGCCCAGCCGTAGCATGCCGGTGGCGATGACGGAAGCCTCGGTGCGATTCTCTTGCTCATCGCCCGCTAGCTGTGCCCTGACAAATTCGTCATAGGGCAGGTCTTCATTGAATGCCTTCACCACCCAGTCTCGGTATTTCCAGATGTTGGGCTTCACCGCGTCACGCTCGTAACCATTCGTCTCTGCAAAGCGCACCACGTCCAACCAATGCCGGGCCCAGCGTTCGCCGAAGTGAGCCGATTCTAACAAGCGATCGACCAAGGAAGTGTAGTTAGTTAGCGAGAAACCCTCACGAAACGCTTCAATGGCTTCGAATGATGGCGGTAAGCCCGTGAGATCGAAGTGTAGACGCCTAATAAGCGTGCCTGGATCTGCGGGTCGTGCCGGTTGGAGGTCCTGCGTTGCCAGTCCGGCCTTCACCAAGGCATCAATTGCTTCAACCTCGTCGACCTGACGTAGGCGAGGTTTTTCGAGAGGCTGGAAGGCCCACCATTCCTCGCCACAAAGCGAACTCCCCGTGAGAAAGAAAAAGGCTGCGAGGCGCAAGACCATGAATCACATAGAATCGTAGATCCTGTGTTATGGTCAATACTGAAAAGTGATGGTCTGCCTTGCCGCGCGCGTTGTGCGCTTGGGTGGGCGAACCAATCGTTCCTTTTATAAGCTTTGTGTCACCGATTCGTGATGAGAAGGAGCCATACCGGTAAGGCCTGCGGCAGAGCGTCTTGGGGAATATTAGCCGAGACGAAGATGCTGATTGCACGATCTTTCTTCATTGTGCAAGAGTCTGCCCTTCGACGACCTCCTAATAATGCCCTGACAGATGCAACTAGCTACTATCGATTGGACCTTCATCATTGGTTTCTTTATCATTGCCCTTGGAATAGGTATCGCTGTGGCCCGCAAGGCTGGGTCTGATGCGTCTCAGTTCTTTCTCTCGGGGCGTGGGATGCCCTGGTGGCTGTTAGGCTTCTCGATGGTGGCGACGACCTTTTCCACGGATACCCCGAATTTGGTCACGGACATTGTCCGAAAAAACGGCGTGTCGGGGAACTGGGTTTGGTGGGCCTTCTTGCTTTCAGGGATGCTGACGGTTTTTGTCTACGCCCGGCTTTGGCGTCGCTCTGGTGTGATGACCGACATCGAGTTCTACGAAATTCGTTACAGCGGAAAGCCTGCAGCGTTTCTACGAGGATTTCGTGCGCTTTATGTAGGTATTGGCTTGAATGTGGTGATTATGTCAGCAGTGAGTCTGGCCGCTATCAAGATTGGGGCGATCATGTTCCAATTTTCGCCGTTGCAATCGATTTTGGTGGCATCCTTGGTCACGGTTGCGTTCAGTGCGCTGGGTGGCTTGCGCAGTGTGATCCTGACAGATTTTCTTTTGTTTATTATCGCCATGGTTGGTGCGGTAGCGGCTGCTTGGGTGGCGCTTTCACAGCCTGAGGTAGGTGGCTTGTCAGGCTTGTTCGCGCATCCGAATGTGAAGGACAAACTCGATCTGGTGCCTGCCTTTGATCTCTCCACACCGGAGTCGCGGAACTTGCTCTTCTCGCTCTTTTTGATTCCCATCGCGGTGCAGTGGTGGGCTGCTGTGTATCCGGGATCAGAGCCCGGTGGGGGAGGTTACATGGCTCAGCGGATGCTTGCGGCGAAGGATGAGAATCACGCGGTGGGGGCGGCGCTCTTCTTTAATGTAGCCCATTATGCCTTGCGACCATGGCCCTGGATTATCGTGGCGCTGGCGTCTCTCATCATTTTTCCGGAATTGAGTGACATCCAAGAGAAGTTTCCACATGTGACGGATGACAAGTTGGGTGATGACCTGGCCTATCCCGCAATGCTGACCCTGCTTCCTCCCGGTTTGTTAGGCCTGGTACTCACCTCGTTGATTGCGGCTTACATGTCGACGATCTCGACGCATCTCAATTGGGGATCTGCCTATGTGGCAAACGACTTCTACAAACGCTTTGTCAAACCCGAGGCCACGGACAAGGAACTGGTTCAGGTGGGACGTATCTCGACTGTCGTGATGATGATTCTGGCGGGAGCTCTTGCACTGTCCTTACAGAATGCCTTGGCGATCTTTGACCTTATCTTGGGACTTGGCGCAGGCACCGGGCTT
>Ga0213868_10006076_pt1 | contig 10717 bp, 7 predicted proteins | sample PICome_9_FD_160087 | JGI IMG/M metagenome (GOLD analysis project Ga0213868, IMG submission 160087) | Coastal seawater microbial communities near Pivers Island, North Carolina, United States - PICO127 | ecosystem: Environmental > Aquatic > Marine > Coastal | place: USA: North Carolina | collected...
TCCCTGTTCATTTCATAGTTTAGAATTTTACATTTACTACGCAAATCATTATTCTTTGAGTCAAATCACTATTCACTATTCACTATTTATCCATCTTATATCTACTTACCTAGCATAAATACACATATATAGGACTGAGTAACCTAAGATTCCATTGTTGTGACTATATAAAAAAGATATGAAGAAGGGTTTTCTGTTAGAAAGGAAGATAAGAAAGGCAGACACACGGAACCCTGAGATAAAACAGCGTATAGCTGTGCCATCCGAACAATGCTCCATAATTCATAATGTGAAAGAGAAACATGTTCCAAAGACAGATGGAAAAAATAGTAGCAGCACCCGCACCAATGGTTGGAAGAAAGGTTTTCTGAACAAATCGAATCGCATAGTTCATACCAAAGGGTTCAAAACAAACTCCAAGGCGGCTCCAGTAGCTAACAACAAACTGTCAAGTTCTGAGTTACTCGAACTGGAAAATCATCAACGTGGCAATACATCTTGGACTGACCTGTTGTTACAGAAAAACACGCATTCTACGCAAAAATCTCCATTGATTATGGTACAGGATGATGAAACGAAGGAAATCAAGAGTCATGATCGATCTGAACTTCAAACGATCAATCCAATCACTAATGTCGTAACATCCATGAATCACGAAGAAAAAACACCACTTATACGTGAACTATCAAGCAGAATACTAAGCAGGAGTGATGACAAGGTAATAGATGCAAATGTAGAGACATATGACCAGTATGAAAAGGAAAGCGTCCCGCAACATGATCCAGTGGATGAATCAAGTCTCCCTCTACCATCTCAGACCCTCCCAACAAAATTTTCAATTTTACTTTCTAAATTGGAAAGACTGTACAAAAGCAAGCGTAGAAAGCTTAAATTGGAAAATAATGATGATAATATTCAGGAGGAGTTAGAAGAAGAGAAGAGTTGTCTCGATGTCTTTTTCAAGGAGTTTATAAGTGTGCAAAACAAGGAGATGTCTAAACAGTCCATGTCGAATATTATGTTCGTGTTTGACAATATTTTTACCATAATACCTTCATATTCAAAATCTCAAATGCAGTATAATTGGGATAAAATATGCGATCATATTTTTCCGCCCTGTTTGGTATTGGGCCTTGCAATCTTTGATATTTCGGATCTAGAAGTGTGCCAGTGTCTAGTAACGTTTTGGAGGAGAACCATAGAGTCTATGGATTCTGAGAAATTAAATGATGATTACCTGAAACGAGAGAAAGTAAAACTGATTGGATCATTTATTTGTATAAAGGTTAAGATTTGTTCATGGCATGCTTCAAAGTTGCAAGATTTATCCATGAATGTTGAGCAAGGAAATTATCGTTTGTCGAATTTAGAAATAGACCCTGTGTACGTCCTCTTGAAGAGTGGAATTCCTAGTCTATCTAATTTATTGAACAGTTGTCATATAGATGACAAAAGGACTATTTTGGCTGTGCACGCCTTGGAAACTGCGTTTGTCATAATAGAAGATGCTTGCCTCTCTTACACCATATGTCATGATTTGACAAAATCATCGATGTCGCTAACTATCGAGGATTTGCTCCAAGTTAAGACTTTTCTGCGATTTCAAGAAAAATGGTGGTTAGAAGATCTCGAAACTGATAAAAACCTTAATCGTGGGCATTCGAAGCGTCTTTGTCACAAGGGAATCTTGGCTGATTGGAAACTGGTTGTGAAAGCCGCCGAAGTCCACTACAACAGATCCATTTGCGACAATAACATGGATGAGAACACATCCCACTCTGACAGCGTATATAGATTATCAAAAATGCTTTCTGGTGTATATTTGGATCGTGGTACCAAAGAGAATGTGCCCCGTAGCTATGGTGGTATTGCACAAACAATGTGTAAAGATATTCGGATCGCAAATTCAGATTCAGAACACTATCTTTCCTTTTCATTACAATTGTTATCAACATATATTCATGATTTTCAAGAAACGGATGATTTGGAAATTATAGAGACAGCTATTCTACGTTCCATTTGTTTTTGGATGATTCAGAAGTGTAACGCGGTCGATTGGAACCGCATACAATCAGAATGTCTTCAAACGCTGATTGGCACACTGAAATCGAAACAAAAGAGAAGTATTGATCTTACCACAGCTATCATGTAAGTATTGGCTTTTAACTCATGTTTGTTGTTACACAATCTTCATACTCTAATATAGTGTTTTGAATGTAATTAAGATATACAATTTGGTCTGTATGCACCCCTGCTCATTCAGGATCCGATGAAAATGAAGAGTCAGACCATATGAAGTTGGTCAATGGTTCTTTGAAAACTTTGATTGATGAACTGAACCTATCGACTAATGAAGTTGATGTTCTTTCAGAGACAGAAATCGTTAAATGCATCTTGTGTGCTAGAATCATTCTTGACGGCAAGGGGAACTTTCTCCGATATTTCTTGAGGGTCTCCTGTCTGAATTCATTCAAAATATATGTTATTTTTATTTTGCTTGACTCTGAAGAACTTTCTGTTGAAGATCGAGCACTTCTGGAGGACCAATTGTTAACTTACCTACCGAAAAGTGAATATTTACAACGACGGGTACATTCTGAAGTTATTATCTTTACTTCTATACCCACTCAAAAATTGATTGAATCAATGTTTAATATATTTCAGCAAGAAAATTCATCTTCGTACTTGGTATCTGTTGCTTCGCTTATTCTCTCAAAGATGATAATATTGAGGGTGAGCTTGCATCACAATGAGGTTATTGAAGCGTTTGTCAATATTCTGTCAAAGACCAGAGATCATCAGAATGTGTTCAACAAGTATGTCCGGTCTTGGCGACGCAATTTGTTTTCTGATAGTTGCTCATCATCAGCATATCAATGTGTTATAGAATCTTGTGCTCGAGCTATGTTTCGAGATCCTTCAAATGAGATTATATTAAATATTTTAGGTGGCTTTGTTGGAAGTAGCCAAAATGTTATAAATGTTGATGACTCTATCCGAAATCATATTCGAATGGGGACGGAAGGAGTTGTGTTGCTAGCATCCAACGAGCTCCATCGGTTGAATATGTCCAACACATCTGACGTTTTTGCTCGTCTTTCTCCGTTACTACTTCTTCGTAGAATACCTCATGAGCACTACCAACTTTGTATTAATTACAATGTCTTATCGGATCTAGGAATGGCGCTATCGTACCGTCTTGGGATATCGACTCAATCTGCTAATGTTCTACAAGATACAACTACATCTGATGAGCGGCGACTTTTGGCAGAAGTAGCTGCGAGGTGTATTCCATTTTCATCTGAAATGAGCAAAAGTTGCAAATCGACAGGTTTTTCTATATTCTGTGAAGAAGTTATATTGTCCACGTTATCTTTGATATCAATATCTCAAATCGTGCGATTGAAATGGAATAACATCAAAATAGTGATATATATTGGCTGTCATCTTCTACAGATTTCGCCAAAAAGCTTTGGCAACTATGAAATGAGCACATTCATTATCTTCACATTGATTCTGCTGAACTTGAATGTATCAGTCGAACATGAATGCTACAAATTTATTACTGAAGTTCAATCTGGTTGCATTGATTTTCTGGCAACTTGCATCTGTGTGCCTTATGCAGTTTCTTTATCACTACAAAAACAGAACCAACATTCATTGCGCCATGAGCTTGTGGTCGAAATAGAAAAGAATTCCACTTCGGATTTTGACAAGAGTGCGAATATGTTAGATATTTATGTAAAAGGACTTCAAACCCACATGCTAAAACTGATACGGTGCGAGCCGACTGAATACTTGGCAACCTTTATGAATGACTTCAAAAACCTAGTGCCAGATGATACATATGTAATAGCAAGAAGATTACTTCTTGGACATGAATGGAATGAATCGAGGGTTGACTTACTAAATGCCTTTGTAATTGCTTCTCAGGGATGTCCCGAAGAAGGCATTTTATCGTTTGCATACAGTGGCCCTATGAAAGAGCTATTGTCATTCTTGTTCAGCGATTGTTTGTCATCAACCAACGATTCTGTATGCACGGCTTCTGCTTTAAGATTTGTATTCAATCTTCTTCAGCGAAGAAAGCTCTTTGATGTATTGCACCCCATCGAAGTGGAGGCAAGGGCATTAGCCACCAAACTATTTGATTTATCTATCAGAATCACCAAACATCCCAGTTCAGAATCTGATGCAGTTGTTTTAAACGTTTTGAGAAAAGAAGGACTGAAGCTACTCATGGTTATCATAAGTATTGATCAAAACGATTCGGGTAGGAAAGTTGTGACTACCGGGAATCTGTTCAAGGCGGTTTCTTTGCTGCAGGAATTATCAAACCTTGACACAGACCCTGATATTAGACAATTTGCCCAACAACTTCACACTTGTGTCAGTTAAAAATATTGCAGTATACTGATATATCCCAATGAAAATGAGAAATGCTTATAGAAATATAATGATACAAATGCATATTTACTTAGGAGTAGCTTTTATGTACACTGACGAAAATTTTCGAACATAATGACAGAGCCTGCAACGCCGACATTGAGACTTTCAACTCCATCAGCCATTGGAACATGAACTGATCGAATTTGCCCTGACGAAACTGCCTCTCTTACTTTTACACTTAATCCTGTTCCTTCTCTCCCTAAACACACTGCTGTCGGGCCACTACTTTTCCAATCAACATCATAATGCGCGATACTTTGTGAGTTTGTGCTTCCTTCCATCGTGGCAGCAAAGATTCTATTGTTCGATACACCACATAAGTTCAGAAACTCTAAACATTCATTCCAACTTGACACAGATTTGATGGGAACATTAAACGCCGTTCCCATGGAAGAACGAATGACTTTAGGATTCCATATATCACAGCAATCGGGCAAAAGGATCAGTGCGCGGGTGCCAACAGCTTTTGCAGACCTCAACAAAGTACCCGCATTTCCTGGATCTGATATCCCATCAAGAATAAGATAAAATTTGTTTGATACAACAGATCCATTATCTTGAGTTGGATCGTATTCTTGAGGAATTTCTACAAGTGCAACGACGCCTTGTGGTGTCACAGTATCTGCGCATAGTTTTAAAACACTCTCTGAAGCAAGTCGGACAGAGCATCCATCATCTATTGCCATTTGCAGTGCATCAGATAATTTACTACCTAGTTGATCATGAAGCAGTGCATCCCGAGTTACTAATATATCTCTAAATTTTCGACGGGTCCGTTCATCTGCTAAAGTATCAATGATTAGTCTGTGGCCTTCAAGAATGGTCATCTGATTTTCAGCCCGAGCCTTTGATTTTGATGAAATCTGCTGATATAGTTTCACTGTCTTTGATTTCGTAGATGAAATGGCTTGATCTCCATCCAATAAATCCAATACAGATGAGGACATGGACGCGAATCTCATTACTCTATATGGGCGGATTGTCCCGACTGCAAACGATGAGCATCTCCATCCATGCGATAGTATCATAGTGAGTATGATGCAACGCATCGTTTGAACGATAATTCACAATCAATAAATAAATGAGACAGCAAGTTTGAAAGTTGATAGTTTGTTGTTTTGTTGTGAGTTGTGTTTGCCTCGTTACAGCGAAACATGAGCTTTAATTTAGGTCCCGTACATGATTATCAGGTATGTTACTCGAATCAATCGCGAACCCAAAAGTAGCATTGCGGCAAATACAAATACAAATGTAACTTTGCGGAACTTTGACCCAATACACCGTACAAAACGAACGCAATCACTTTAAACACTGGCGCTGACCTCGAAGTAGCCGTTTGATAGGCTGGAAGAAGTAGGGATGTGCAGATCTTACGAACTCATTCTTTTTGTTCTCATCAAAACAAAATAATGAAACAGAAGTGTTCAAGGGTTTAATCAGAGTATGCACTACTAACTTCGTTATAAATAACCAAGAAAGTAAACAACAATGATTCTCTTGTATTTGGTATTGGGTATTGATTATTGGTACAGCTGACGTGACTTTATCCAAATTAAAGAAACATTAAGACATGTTAGTACTGGTCAGTACAATATCATATATCGTTCTGCCAAGTCAATTTGCAATTTACTATAGGAGATAGGATGTACTTCAATCTGATTGAATATATTGATTCAGTGCTGGAAATGCTTTGAGGTCCCACTTGCTTTCCTTGAGCTTCCAAATCTATCGACATCAGACACTTTTGCGATTCTACTACCAAATTGTATTGCTCGTTTGACTAAACCACTGCAACTCGCAAGTCCAAGTTGTTTGGCAATGATTCTTAAAATCAATTTGTCCCCGACCCCTTGTGGCTTTGTCATATCACAAACCTCCGTAACATCCAAGCTGTTCAAGAAGGATACTACATTTTCATCTAAAAAAGGGAATCTGGCTTCTTTTCCATGTGATGAAATACAACGATCGTCTCTTCCTAGATTTCGAGTCCACAATCTGTCCTTTTCCATACATAATTCACCTCTCAGCGCTTCATAACCACCTCGATTGAAAGTTGTTCTATGACGTCCGTACCCTGCCATTTGCTCATCAGCACCGATACCTACTAATATTATTCTGGATTTGGAATGATAGTGAATATCTTTCTTCTCCTTTTCAACCTCTGTGGACAAAATCGATTTAGAAGTTGTGTTTTGAGAGCTCCGAGTTTTTTGTCTATTGTGAACTGCGCATAAATCCGCTCTTCCTCCGAAATACTGATTGATTGATCGTTGGTATATATTACAACATGGCTTACAAGACGAGAAGCAACAATTGCTATTTGGTTTTCTCTTACATTGAAGCGTGGAACACATTCTTTTTTCGTATTGCGACTTGCAATCATTACCAAATCGAAGACCATTCGATATACCACTCGATTCAGACAATATTGAACCGATTCCCCGGGAAGCAAAAAAGAATGCCGTTGCAATATTAAAGTCCATAGTCGACGTTAACGGTGCAATCAGACTTAGTATATGTGATTCATACTGAAGTACTTCCGAATATTCAATATTTACAGCCACAAACCGCCACTTTCTTTCTGGCCATATATTTTTCATATCTTGATACGATAACAGAGCTGCCTGTCGATCCGGAGATAAACAGAAAGGATCTTGGTCTTGTCCTTCAGTAGAGGAAGAAGCAAACGCAACATTGATAAGATCAATATGTTGCTCAGAGGGTATATGGTAATGACTCAATGCTGCAAGAACAACTGAATCAACCCCACCGCTGAAAAGTATGGCCACTCGTGCTTCATCAAAACCACTTTCAGTAGTATGTGGTGCGTGGATTACTCGACGTCGCACTGCTGTATCCAATTGTAAAAATAATTGCTCCGATGCATCTATAGTTGATTCAGATATATCCGATTCTCGTCGAAATGGTAGTATCGAAGGATTGGTGAGGTGTAATTTATTTACTATGTTGATATCATTCGTTTTGGGGATGAATTCCCAGTCAAGGACCCCCGACTCTAGACTTAAAGAATAAATACGACCAGCAGGTAATTCTCTCATCGGATCACTATAGTCCAATAATGCAGATGAACTCAGAATTAAATGTGAAACGGTTGAACCTTTATCGTCGATGATTGCGTTGCTTGAAATAAGAAGAGATCTGCGTCCAAATGTATCCCTTCCAAAATATATGCAATGGGTTGACTTGGAATAAAAAATGAAAGAGTACTCCCCATATATATTACTAAACATATTTGCCAATGATTGCAGTCGTGTCGTATCATCATGTTCAACATTCTTCCGTAAAGTAAATTGAATTAGTTTCATGATAAGTTCAGTATCTGAAGTATTATCAGTGTCATTTGCGATGTCATACGGCATGATTGACTCATCTTTCATTACCAAACTATGAGAGTAACACTCTCCGTTCCAAAGTAAACATACATCTTCATCCTCATACGGCTGTTGTACGATATTATCACCGCGCATATGCAAGACACTTGCCAAGAGGGTCAATGTCCATTCCACACGTAAGTTTTGATTTGTTTCATGGAAAGATGTTTTTCCCTGATAGTCCGGACCTCTGCTTCTTATTGAATCCTTCACTTTCTGTTCTATCAGTTCTGATGGAGTGGAAGTCTCAAATAGAGTGAGTCCAATTCCACACATATTGGATGGTATTTATTTTCGTGTGTGATCATTTTTGTGTTGGTTTTGTTGGTTTTGAATTTTGATTGGTGAAGCCTAAACGTACTTACGTACAAACATGCTTACGTACAAAGGTACGCATTTGAGCAACAAGCAACAAACAACACAGACATTTCCACTTAGGTGCTTAGGTGAGTCATACAATCCTCTCTCTTTACTCTTTAGCTTAGATAGAACACAGTGTTTGTTCACAATCACATGTACTTACGCCATTTTCGAAGATCATCGACATTTCTTAAGCTCCATTGCCAACTGTCAAACAAAATGAGACTGCCTTTGATTTTCCCAGCTATGGTCGTTTTGGCCAACCAAACATCTGCTTTTTCATCAAAATCTATGCCACCCATAACTTTACCTTTCATGAAAGATCATATCCCACTCGCTCAGAAAGCCATGGATTATTTTGATGCATCACCGGATCCATTCCATGCAGTTCAGACAAGTTCAGATATGTTGAAAGCTGCTGGATTTCAAGAATTGGACTCTATGGAACCCTACAGTAAACAATTAAAGAGGGGTGGGAAATACTTCTTTACGAAGAATAAAAGTACATTGGTTGCGTTTAGTATTGGTCAAAAGTATGTTCCCGGAAATGGGTTTAAAATTATTGGTGGTCATACAGATTCACCAAACTTGAAAGTCAAACCACGTTCAAAGAGGGGTGGACATGGTTGTATTCAGCTAGCTGTTGAGTGCTACGGAGGGGGATTGTGGCACACATGGTTTGATAGAGATTTGGGATTGAGTGGTAGGTGCTTTGTTAGAGCTAACGATGGAACCATTGAGCAACGACTTGTTAAAATTGATAGGGCTGTTCTTCGGATTCCCAATCTTGCCATACATTTGAATACCGCTAAAGAGCGTGAGGCTTTTGATTTTAACAAGGAAGACCATTTAGTGCCAATACTTAGTTTGGCTGTCAAGAAAAGTTTAGAAGGAAATGAATCTATCACAGAGATAAAAAAGGATGATGAAGGACAAGCGACAAAGAACGGATGGACTGAGTTTCAAGAACCACTCTTGCTGAAAATGCTATCATCTGAACTAAATGTCAATGTAGAAGACATTTTAGACTTTGAATTGAATCTGTACGATATCCAAAAGGCAAGTTTTGGAGGAATGTACTCTGAGTTTGTTCACTCTGCAAGACTAGATAACCTTGCAAGTTGCTTCATGGCGATACAAGGTCTCGTCGAATATACTACCGAAGAGGGAAGACTAGACAATGATGAAGATATTTCTCTTGTTGCACTCTTTGATCATGAGGAAATTGGTTCGGAAAGTGCTACTGGTGCAGGATCTCCCATCATGGGTGAAGCTGTGGAAAGAATCTGCAATGCATTTTCGAACAATGACAAAGACGACGTGTATTCTAGAGCCATATCCAAATCATTTGTTCTCTCCGTGGATCAGGCGCATGCAATTCATCCGAATTACGCCAGTAAGCATGAAAAAGGACATGCTCCAAGGATGAACGATGGTATGGTGATCAAACGGAATAGTTCACAACGATATGCCACCACGGGAGTTACTGGTTTGATCGTGAGAGAAATTGCCAAGAAAGCAGGATTGAAACCCATTCAAGAATTCGTAGTTCGTAATGACTGTGGTTGTGGCAGTACTATAGGTCCAATCATAAGCGCATCAACAGGCATTAGAGCGATTGATATGGGATGTCCGCAACTGAGCATGCACTCTATTCGAGAAAGTATGGGCACTTCTGATTTCTCCCATGGTTTGGAACTCTTCAAGGGATTCTTCCAATATTTCCGTGAAGTGGATGATTCTCTCGTAGAAAGGAACTAAACTACCATAGAAGGACAAACTCCTTTGGAAAAACATGATTCATAAGAGGATACAATGGAGACATGAAACTAATACATAAAAGCTGCTGATCAAACAGCAAGTGGCTTCCTAATCAGCGGCTTCACAGGATTAAAATAATATCAATTATAAAACGAGTTCTAATCTAAACTTAGCAGTTGTTCACCTTTTCTCTCGCAGCTTTGAGTAATTCATGTTCTTGCGTAGTCAATCCCCAAATGGGAGCACCTTGAATCTCTAATCTATCAAGACACTGTAAGAACTCGGGAGTTCCAACCAGTTGCTTCATCTTCGATTTGAGCTCAATGGATCGATTGCTGACCTCCTTGTTTTGTTTTTGCTCATCTTGTAACAGACTCTCTAACTCAAGAACCTTATCCATAACATTTGAAATGTACTCCACATCTGAAGCGAGAGCTAACAGCTTCGACCTTTGAGATTCCGTTGAGACGGTTGCATCTATCTTACGAGATCCACCCGAACCGTAAAACCCGCCTTGGCCTTTCGATGGTTGCCCTCCAGAGTAGGTGATATTCTCCGTTGAGAATGCTGCTCTTAAAGATCTGTTCAAAATAAGTCTGGATCCAAAACGAGAAATCATTACTAATTAAACTTATATATGCAGGTGTGGCTTTTTTTTTTCTTCGTTGAATTCGAGAGAACTTCGCAGGTAGGGTCGTTGAACGTTGAAAACAGAACTCTTGTCAGCCTGCTATCCGTGACAAATTAGTTACTTT
>Ga0213868_10006088_pt1 | contig 10705 bp, 11 predicted proteins | sample PICome_9_FD_160087 | JGI IMG/M metagenome (GOLD analysis project Ga0213868, IMG submission 160087) | Coastal seawater microbial communities near Pivers Island, North Carolina, United States - PICO127 | ecosystem: Environmental > Aquatic > Marine > Coastal | place: USA: North Carolina...
TATCGGACCAACGTGAGGTAAAATCAGGTTGCAAGAACCCTTGGACAAAGCGCAAGCCGCGTTCGGCCCCCGCGATAATGCGTTCCCAATTGGCATCGATCGACCCGATGGCGAGCACAAACCAAAGCAGCACGCCGATTTGCAGACCAATCCGCCAGCCCCGATGTTTAAAGATTTGCGGCGGGCGCCTCCAAGTTGTGGGATAACTGCTCATACGCCAAGCCTTGCAATTTCGCGGGCGGCGTCGCGTTCGGCCTGATCATCCTCTTGCGCGCCATTGCGCATGGCGGTCCAGTCTTCGGCGCCGTAAATCGTGGTCAGCACGTCGTCGGTCAACTGATCGGGTGTGCCGTCAAACACCACGGCCCCCGCGCGCAACCCAATGATCCGCTGCATGAATTGCTGGGCCAGTGGCACATCATGAATGTTCACAATCGCAGGCAAATCGCGTTCTTGGCAAATCTCGATCAGCAAGCGCATGATCTGACGGCTGGTTTTGGGGTCAAGGCTGGCGGTGGGCTCATCGACCAACAACAGCTCTGGTTCTTGCGAAAGCGCGCGCGCAATCCCGACCCGCTGGCGCTGCCCACCCGACAGCGCATCGGCGCGCTTGTCGGCATGGTCAATCAGGCCAACCCGGTCCAGCAACCGGTAGGCCCGCTCCACATCCGAACCCGGATAACGCCTTGAAAAACTTTGCCAAAACGAAACGTAACCCAACCGCCCTGACAGCACATTTTCCATCACAGTCAGCCGCTCTACCAGCGCATATTCTTGAAAAATCATGCCAATCCGTCGCCGCGCCCGCCGCAGATCGCCCGCGCCAAGACCCACCAAATTGGTCGCATTCAGCTTGATCGCCCCCGATGTCGGTTCCACCAGCCGGTTCACACAACGGATAAGCGAGGATTTCCCCGCCCCCGATGGCCCGATAAGCCCAACAACCTGCCCCTTTTCAACGGTGAAGGACACGTCCGACAAAGCTTTGTCGCCGGTCTTGTAGGTCTTGGTCAGATGTTCGACGCTAAGCATGGCATTCCCGCATAAAAAGAGTGTCCGGGGCCAAAAAATATGGCCCCCGTTTCAACGTGTTTTCAGAAACTTACTGACAAGCGTAGGAAACGCCGTTCGCCTCATCGATCTGGCGGATCACAGCCCAGTTGTCCTTGAAGGTGATCGGAATAAACGATTCCTCACCCGATTTGGTAAACTCGGTCTGCAAGGTCGTGCCTTCCCAATCAAAGTTGTAAAAGGCGTTCTTGATCTTTTCCTGCAGTTCCGGCGTCAGGTTATAGGCCGTGCCAAACCCGGTCGTCGGAAAGGTTTGCGAGGTGTACAGGATCTTGAACTGATCGGCAGTCACAACGCCACGGTCGATCATTCGGGTTTTCACCGAATTGGCAATCGCCGCTGCGTCATAGTCTTTGTTCGCCACACCAAGGATAGAGTTGTCATGCTTGCCCGAAAAAACAGGCTCAAAATCCGTGCCTGCGACCATCCCGAATTCGGCCTTCAACAGCGCAGATGGCGCTTTGAAACCCGAATTTGACGTCTCGGACGTAAAGGCCATCTTGCGGCCCTTAATACCGGGAACATCTTCGATCCCCGAATCAGGATAGGTGATGATCTCCATCTCATAGCCAAACGAGCCATCCTTGGCGGCCATGATGGTGAAAGGGCGGAACCCCGCACAAGCAACAGCCAAAGGGTTAGACCCTGTGTTGAAACCCGCAATGTGCAGACGTCCCGCACGCATCGCCTCAATCTGGGCAGCGTTATTGCCGACCGGGAAGAATTGTACCTTTTTGCCGGTTTCTTTTTCCATATGGGTCAGAAAATCAGACCAAGCCGTGGCATAGACCGCTGGATCTTCAACAGGAGTATAGGCAAAAATAAGCGTGTCTGGGTCAACCAGTTGCGCTGGATCTGTCGGAATATCGGCAAGCATATCGCCATCCGCATCGGTGTAGCGGCTATCCAAAGCGAACTCCGCCTGCGCGGCACCGGCGCATAGAACCATGGCCGCAGCCGTAAGCATAAGATGTTTCATAATGTCGTCTCCCTTGTTCTGTCGGACACAGATTTGCCTATGTCGGTCACGTCATTGTTTTGCGACAGTTTTGTAACAAGTTTGAGACTGGCCGATAAATTGGCCAAGCGTCAACCTTGGAGTTGACCGAATGATACAAATTTGGGCGGATTGAAAACTTTGGGCCTGATCAGCGGGCAAAGAAACTTGCCGCGGGGATATATCCGGCCAAGCGGGCGGCGGCGCACCACTCCGCCTCTGCGTTATAGGCACCGACCAGAATCGCTTGGTAACTGGGCAAAGATCCCAAAGCGGCCCGCAAAATCGTGCGCTGCACCGCAAAGGGGGCGAAGGCAAAAGGTGCCGCAATGGCATACGCAAAATGTACGGCTTGCAGCATGCCTTGCGGTCGCACCGGCTCTGTCGCAAGGCCGATACGATCCGCCAAAACCTGCCCTAGTTTTTGCGCGGTTTCAGCCGAGACTTGCAACTGCCCTTTACGCATTTCCAGCGCGTTGGATGAAAACAAGACTGCCACGATATCGCGCCCTGTAGTGGCCCGAATCCCTGCATACATGCGGTAATCCAGCAATGCGCCCGCCACGCCCTACCGATTTCCATGCTGGGGCCATTGTTGTGGCCGATCAAGCTCTTATCCCTCGCGCGACCAATCGCGCAGCCGTGCCACATAGCGCGCCATCGTATCAATTTCCAAATTCACGCGATCGCCCAGCGCCACCTCGCCCCAAGTGGTCGCGGCTTGGGTATGCGGGATAAAATTGACGCCGAAATCCGTGCCCTCCACCTCATTCACTGTCAACGATGTGCCATTCAGCGCAACTGACCCTTTGGGCGCAATGAACCCAGCCAAGGCATGCGGCGCGCGAAAGGTCACGCGCGTGCTGTCGCCTTCGCGGTGCATCGCAACAACCTCGGCCACGCCATCGACATGGCCCGACACGATATGCCCGCCGAGCTCATCCCCCACCTTCAACGCGCGTTCAAGGTTCAGGCGCTTGCCAAGTGTCCAAGCAACAATGTTGGTTTTGCTGACCGATTCCGCGCTGATTTGCACGTCAAACCAGTTTTGCGGCTTCTCACCCAAGGCAATCACCGTTAAACACACACCATCACAGGCAATAGATGCCCCAATATCAATGCCGCCGATGTCATAGCCCGTCCCGATCCGGGCGCGCAAATCGCCCTTCTGTTCCAGCTCCAAAACGCGGCCGATATCCGTGACGATGCCAGTAAACATGCCCTACTCCTGAATTGTTTCCCAAGGCCTAGCCTTGCCGCAAGCCCCTTGCAAGCACCGCAGCACCGAATGGCTTGCCATATTTCTGCCGGCCTTTAGGGCCATAGTCTATGGGTGCGGACAGTTTCCCCTTTACCAAGGCCAGAAAATGCTTTGCAAAGGCGAAAAGAGGTCTGATGCGCGTATCTGGTGAAAATCGTCGGTTTTTGTTGCTCCAAGGCCCGCATGGGCCGTTCTTTGGGCAATTGGGTGCAATGCTGACGCAATCGGGTGCGCAGGTTTGGCGCGTGGGCTTTAACCGCGGCGACCGCGCCCTTTGGCCTAACCCGGCAAATTACATCCCATTTCGCGGTAGTGTCGACGAATGGCCCCAAGCGTTTTCGACCCTGATCGACACAATGCAAATCACTGATATCGTGCTTTACGGCGACACGCGTCCGATCCACGCCTATGCGGTGAAAATCGCCCAAAAGGCCGGGGTTTATGTGCATGTGTTTGAAGAAGGCTATCTGCGGCCGCATTGGGTGACATATGAGCGGGGGGGGGCCAATGGAAACTCCCGGCTGATGGACCTGACGCTGGCGCAAATGCAAACCGACCTTGCCCATTGCGACATGGACCTGCCCGATGCACCAGCCCGCTGGGGCGATATGCGCCAGCACATCACATGGGGCGCGTTGTACCATTGGTTTGTGCTCACCGGATTTTGGGATTACCGCAACTACCGTCCGCACCGTGCGCTGAGCGTCGGGCAAGAGTTCCTGTTGTATTGCAAACGTCTGGTTTTGCTGCCGTTTCACCGATGGGAACGGATGCTCGCCAATGTTCGCATTCGACACGGCGGGTTTCCCTATCATCTTGTCTTGCTGCAACTGGAACATGACAGCAGCTTTCAAATGCACTCACCCTTTACCACGATGACCGAGTTTTTGAGCCTGGTCATGGAAGGATTTGCCAAGGGGGCCGCCCTTCATCATCACCTCGTGTTTAAGGCGCATCCGCTGGAAGATGGTCGTGTTCCCGTAGCTCGTGAAATCCGACGTTTGGCCAAATTGCACGGCGTGGCAGGTCGGGTGCATTTCGTGCGGGGCGGCAAATTGGCTTCTCTTTTGAACCATGCAAGATCTGCGGTGACCGTAAATTCCACCGCAGCACAGCAAGTCTTATGGCGCGGCTTACCACTCAAAGTGTTCGGTTCTGCGGTCTATGCCAAGCCAGAATTCGTCTCCTCCCAGCCTTTGGACGCGTTTTTTACGCATCCTACGCGCCCCGACAGCCGGGCTTACCGTGATTATCGGCACTACCTGCTAGAGACCAGCCAAGTGCCCGGCGGATTCTACTCCTCGCGTGGCAGACGTGAACTACTACGACAGGTGGTAGATATGATGCTTTTACCCGACGATCCTTATGATGCGTTGACCAAAGGAAGCGCGGCACCAAGGCAACAGTTGCGCATCTTGAACTGATAAGCGCCCGGAAAGCTGGAATTTTCCGTCATGCTTATGTAGCCTAACAAAAAAAATCTGAGGCAACATCCAAAAAGGAGCCCGGGCAGTGAATCTATCGGTATCAAAAGGGGCCAAAGGCTTGGCCCTTGTATTTATTGTTGTGGCTTTGGCATCTTGCGGCTTGCCGCGGTCCGGGCCGAACAAAAAAGAAATTTTTGCAGGCTCCGTTCTAAAAGAAGGCGATGCATATATCGTCACGGTGAACAGTCGTGTCACGCGTGCCACCTCTGTCACCCCCGCGCTTGGCTTTGGGTCAGACTTCCGCGATGCAGGCGTAGTCGGCTCAGACACCATTTCACCGGGCGATGTTTTGGCGCTGACCGTGTTTGAGAACGTCAAGGATGATCCGCTTTTGGGCAACACCGGGCAACGTGTGTCGGTGCTGGATCAGGTTCAGGTCGACGGTTCGGGCTTTATCTTTGTCCCTTATGCGGGCCGGATCAAGGCTTCGGGTCAAACCCCAGACGGTTTGCGCCGTGCCATCACCCGCAAACTCGACACCCAAACTCCCGACCCACAGGTCACAGTACAGCGCGTTGCGGGTGACGGCTCGACTGTGTCAGTTTCGGGCGCGGTTGGTGGCCAGGGAGTGTTCCCGATTGAACGCCCCACACGCACGCTAAGCGCAATGCTGGCACGCGCAGGTGGTGTTGCGATTGAACCCTCCGTGGCGATTGTGCGCGTGTCGCGTGGCGGCAAAACAGGGCAAATCTGGCTTCAAGATCTCTATGCTAACCCATCGCTTGACATCGCATTGCGGGCTGGTGATCGGATTGTGGTGGAACGCGACACCCGCGCCTTTGTTGCCATGGGCGCTACAGGCTCACAAAACCGCGTGCCATTTGAAACCCAAAACCTTTCGGCGATTGAGGCTATTGCACAAGTCGGTGGTTTGAACACCTCGCTTGCAGACCCCACAGGCGTCTTTGTGTTCCGCAATGAACCAGCCGAAATCGCCAACTCGGTATTGGGCCGTTCCGACCTCGTCGGTGACCAGCGGTTTGTCTATGTTCTGGACCTGACCCAACCCACCGGCATGTTTGAGGCCCGCGATTTCTTGGTGCGCGATGGTGATACCGTTTACGTCACCGAAGCGCCGTTTGTGCAATGGCAAAGAACAATCTCGGCCGTGACCGGCACAGTCGGGTCGGCCAACTCGCTTTCATCGGCTTCAACGAGCAATTGACGATTTTTTGATGAACCGCGTATCAACTCTCAGATCCGCCGGGGAGCATCCTCGGCGGCTTTTCTATTACACTGCAGGGTTTTGGCGCGAGGCGCGGTTACGCCGCATTCTGCAGCTTGCAGGCTATCATTTAAACTTGGGCTTGCCCTCGGCCTCCGATGCTGTCGCTGTTTGGGGACGCAGCCCCTTTGCCTGGCGCGGTGAACATATCGCCAAGAACCGCGGCGCGGCCCTGTTGCGGATTGAGGATGCGTTTCTGAGATCAGTGAGGCCGGGTCGTGCGGGTGATGCCTCCCTTGGCCTGCTTATTGATCCCATTGGTGTGCACTTCGATGCCAGCCGCCCGTCGCACTTGGAAACCCTGCTTGAAACCGCTGATTTGGATGATCCGAACCTTTTGGCGCGGGCAGCAGCAGGTATCGCGCGGCTCAAGGCACTGGATCTGTCAAAATACAACATCCATCACCCGAACTTGGCAGCACCCGCCCCCGGCTATGTCTTGCTGATTGACCAAACCAAAGGCGATGCATCACTGCGCTATAGCGGTGCCGATAACACGATTTTTGACCAGATGATCGCGGCAGCAAAGGCAGAACATCCTAGTAAACGGATCGTCATCAAGTCTCACCCCGAAACCCAGTTAAACTTGCGGGCAGGCCATTATGGCCCCGGCGATGGCCATGCCCTTTTGACTGATCCAGTCTCCCCTTGGGCTTTGCTGCGTGGTGCCATCGCTGTTTATACTGTGTCATCACAAATGGGGTTCGAGGCGATTTTAGCAGGCCACCGCCCACAGGTTTTTGGCCTGCCGTTCTATGCTGGCTGGGGTCTGACTGATGATAGGCTCCCCACCCCTCGCCGTACCCAAAGGCGCACGGTCGAACAGGTTTTTGCCGCAGCTATGATCCTTGCACCCACATGGTATGACCCTTGCCGCGATCAATTGTGCAGCTTTGAACAGGCCGTCGACCAGCTAGAAGCCGAAACCCGCGCTTACCGCGAAGATCATGCAGGCCACACAGCGCTTGGCATGCGCCTATGGAAACGGGGCCGGTTGCAAAAAGTCTTTGGCCGCTACATTGCACTGCGGTTCGCCGAACGCCCTGATGAAGCCGCAGCCCAGGCGCAAAAGGCCGGCCAAGGCCTTTTGGTGTGGGCCGGAAAAGAGCAGCATGACCTTGGCAAGAAAACTGGTTTTACAGGGCCAATCCGGCGGGTAGAGGATGGTTTCCTTCGGTCGCGTGGATTGGGCGCAGATCTTGTCCCCCCCCTCAGCCTTGTTACCGATGATATGGGTATCTACTATGATCCAACCCGCGAAAGCCGCCTTGAACGGCTGATCATCGCCCCGACCCCACCGGGCGGGGCGAAGCGGGCCAGTGCCCTGATCGAGAAGATTCTTCAAGACCGTCTGTCAAAATATAACCTTGGCGGCCCCCCCTTGTACGACTTGCCCAAAGGCCACCGCATTCTGATCCCCGGTCAGGTTGAGGATGACGCCTCGATCAGATTGGGCGCAGGCAAAGTGCGCACCAATCTTGGCCTGATCCAAGCCGTGCGCATCGCAAATCCGGATGCAATCTTGATCTTTAAACCTCACCCCGATGTTGAAGCAGGCTTGCGCCCCGGCAAGATTGACACAGCGACGCTTGCCCCTTTGGTCCAGCATATCGCCACAAGGGCCGACCCGATTGCCTTGCTCGACCTTGTCGATGCGGTATGGACCATGACCTCACTCTTGGGGTTTGAGGCGCTGATTCGTGGCAAAGCTGTCACCTGTCTTGGTGCGCCGTTTTATGCGGGTTGGGGGCTGACCGAAGACCTAGGCCCCATCCCCCATCGCCGTTTGCGCCGCCCCGATGGCACGCCGCAAACTCGGCAAACACTAACCCACCTCGCTCACGCAGCGCTGATCGCTTATCCGCGCTACTTCGACCCGGTAAGTGGCCTGCCTTGCCCGCCCGAAGTGGTTTTGGACCGCCTGCGCGATGGCACCATCCCGCAGCCTTCACTTGCCAACCGTATCCTTGCAAAACTGCAAGGCAAGCTGGCAAGCCATGCTGCGATGTGGCGATAAACCCAGTCTTAGTAAATGTAGCGGATCTGATCGGTCCAATACCGTTCCATCCGTTTCAGCGATTGGTTGATGTCTTCCATCCCCGCGGCATCAATAATCCCACGCTTTTCAAAGCCTTCGGTGTGGCGCGCAAACAAATCATTCAGCAGCGTCCGCACGTTGCGCCCTTTTTCCGTCAACCGCACTCTTACAGATCGACGGTCAATTTCAGACCGTTGGTGATGCATATAACCCAGTTCCACCAATTTTTTCAGGTTATAACTGACATTGGACCCTTGATAGTACCCGCGCGATTTCAGCTCTCCCGCCGTTACCTCGTTTTCGCCAATATTGAACAGCAGCAATGCCTGCACCGAATTGATTTCAAGCACGCCCACGCGCTCACACTCCAGAAGCGCCAGGCTTTCCAAGTAACTGGCCATCAGCGCCTTATGAGAACCATCGAGTAGGTTTGTATGAAGTGTCATCGTCGTCTCCGCCCCGGGGAAATTGATAGGGACAGAATCTGCACAAAACGCAAACATTCGGTAAACTCGCGGCAGTTTCGTCACGAATTAGCCAAAAAAGGTGGCGCGAAGTTTAGGCTTTCAGCCGCGCGCGAGCAAAAATCCCGATTTCTGCGACCAGTTCATCATAGGCCGAGGGCGGCGCAACCTGCCCCAAAACCCATGGCAACAGCTCTTGGTCATTTTCCCACAGCAGCTGGTCATAAAGATCAAGCGTCTTAGGCTCCATGCCCGCCAAATGCACATCCGCAAACGGGCCAAGGATCATATCCATTTCCTTGGTACCACGCCGCCAAGACCGCATCGCCATGCGCTTCAACCGCGCCTCTGCAGTCTCGATCATAATGCAGTCTCGCGCACCAAACCACGCATCCGCTTTTCCAAATGCCCCATATCTTGCGACAGGGCTAGCATTTGCGCCCGCATCCGCGCCATTTCGGCCAATGCTTTTTGTAGATCAGCGCTGCTCGTCTCAACTGGGCTTTCGACACCTTCGCCTTCGCCTGTCAACAACCAGCGCATCGACACATTCAGCATGCCAGACAGCATTTGCAACTTATTGGCGCGCGGTTCGGAATGGTCGTTTTCCCAATTCCGTATGGTCACCAACTTGACCCCCAAATGCCGAGCCATCATCTCTTGGGTCAGATGTGCCGCCTCACGCGCGCCAGCTAAACGATCGCCAAACGTCGCCGCTTCGGCACTGTACCAATCAGATTTGTCCATATCAGGCATTCTTCGGCTCCTTTTTGGGGTTCTTAGCACTTGCTCCGCTAATCTGCGCACCCTAAGACAAACTGCCGCAAAGTTCAAACCGGGGGCCCCTGCGGCACATCGCCCCCATGACCCGGAGCCTGACATGGCCTTTTTGTCCGATACCCTTGCCCGCGTAAAACCGTCACCCACCATTGCGGTGACCACCAAAGCGAATGAGCTGAAAGCCGCAGGCAAGGACGTGATCGGCCTTGGCGCAGGCGAGCCGGATTTTGACACACCCCAAAACATCAAAGACGCGGCCAAGGCGGCGATTGATGCGGGCAAAACGAAATACACTGCGGTCGATGGTATCCCTGAGCTGAAAAAGGCCATCTGCGCCAAGTTTGCGCGCGAAAATGGCCTGACCTATCAGCCAAACCAAGTAACCGTTGGCACCGGCGGCAAGCAAATCCTTTATAACGCGTTAATGGCGACCTGTAATCCAGGTGATGAGGTGATTATCCCCGCGCCCTACTGGGTGTCTTACCCTGATATGGTGCTTTTGGCAGGCGGCACCCCGGTTTGCGTGGCCGCAGGCATTGAAACGCAGTTCAAACTGCAACCCGCCCAGCTTGAAGCGGCGATCACGCCCAAAACCAAATGGTTCATCTTCAATTCGCCGTCCAACCCCACAGGTGCGGGCTATACCCGCGCCGAGCTAAAGGCGCTGACCGATGTTTTGATGCGCCACCCCCATGTTTGGGTGATGACCGATGATATGTATGAACATCTTGTCTTTGACGATTTCGAATTCTGCACACCAGCCGAGGTCGAACCCGGCCTTTATGACCGCACGCTTACCTGTAACGGCGTGTCCAAGGCCTATGCAATGACTGGCTGGCGCATTGGCTATGCGGCAGGCCCCGTGGCCTTGATCAAGGCAATGGGTACGATCCAATCGCAATCCACCTCTAACCCTTCCTCGGTCAGCCAATATGCGGCATTGGAGGGGCTGAACGGCCCGCAAGAGTTCCTCGCCAAAAACCGCGCCCTGTTCCAACGCCGTCGCGACCTTGTGGTCGGCATGCTTAATCAGGCCCAAGGCATCACCTGCCCGAACCCAGAAGGCGCGTTTTATGTCTATCCAGACATCGCAGGCTGCATTGGCAAAACCAGTGCAGGCGGTGCCAAGATCACCGACGATGAAGCCTTTGCAACCGCCTTGCTTGAAGAAACCGGTGTTGCAGTGGTGTTTGGTGCCGCCTTCGGCCTTTCACCAAACTTCCGCGTCAGCTACGCTACTTCTGATGCGGCGTTGAAAGAGGCCTGCACACGTATTCAGGCCTTCTGCGCAGGCTTGGTTTAACGAAGGGGCGTTTATGGCCGGCGATCTGCCAGACTATTATTTCAGGATCCGCGAAAATGGCGCTTTGGTGTTCCGGGTA
>Ga0213868_10006090_pt1 | contig 10702 bp, 9 predicted proteins | sample PICome_9_FD_160087 | JGI IMG/M metagenome (GOLD analysis project Ga0213868, IMG submission 160087) | Coastal seawater microbial communities near Pivers Island, North Carolina, United States - PICO127 | ecosystem: Environmental > Aquatic > Marine > Coastal | place: USA: North Carolina | collected...
TTAAATTTCATCAAATGGATGGAAAAGACTCAGTATATGTTCCAGGTTGGGATTGTCATGGACTACCCATCGAATGGAAAATTGAAGAGCAATACAAAAAAAACAAAAAAAACAAAAATGAAGTTCCAATTACTGAATTTAGAAAAGAATGTAGAGAGTTTGCTGAAAAATGGATTGAAGTACACAAAACACAATTTAAAAGATTAGGCGTTGTTGGAGATTGGGACAACCATTATGCAACAATGAGTTTTGAAGCTGAAGCTCAAATTGTAAGAGAATTAGGAAAGTTTTTAAAAGAAGGAAGTTTATATAAAGGCTTTAAGCCTGTTCTTTGGTCAACTGTTGAAAAAACTGCATTGGCTGATGCTGAGGTAGAGTATCAAGATCATAAATCTGATACAATTTATACAGCCTTTCCAGTTGTAAAAACAAATTTAAAAGAACTAGAAGGAGCTCAAATTATAATTTGGACAACAACACCTTGGACCATACCAGCAAATAAGGCTTTAGCTTATAACGAGGCTCTAGATTATCTAATCATTCAATTAAATAATGAAGGTGATTTTAAAGGTAAAAAAATAGTGGTAGCAGAAGCATTATTAGAGTCTGTTATTAAAGACTGTAATATTAATGATTATAAAGAACTAAAAAAAATTAAGGGAAGTGATTTTAAAGACACAATTTGTAGTCATCCTTTTTTAGCACTTGGTTATAACTATGATGTTCCAATGCTTGAGGCTAGATTTGTTACAACAGAACAAGGAACAGGAATTGTACACTGTGCGCCAAGTCATGGACCAGACGATTTTAATCTTTGTTTAAATCATGGAATTAAAGCAATAGAGACTGTCGATGGCGATGGAAAATATACTAAGAACCTACCTTTATTTGATGGTATTCACATTTTTAAAGCTAACCCAATTGTAATTGAAAAGTTAAAAGCAGAAAAAAAATTGTTATCTAGTGGAGAATTAATTCATTCATATCCACATTCATGGAGATCGAAAGCACCTCTTGTTCATAGAGCAACTCCTCAATGGTTTATCTCAATGGAAAGCCATGGACTTAGAAAGAAAGCATTAAAAGCTTTAGATGACACCACTTTCTATCCAGATAAAGGAAGAGAGCGGATAAAAGCAATGATTGAGACAAGGCCAGATTGGTGTGTATCAAGACAAAGAGTATGGGGAGTGCCTCTACCAATATTTATTCATAAAACCACCAAAGAAGTTTTGGTTGATGATGAAGTAAACGAAAATATTGCAAGCATCTATGAAAAAGAAGGTTCTGACTGTTGGTTTTCTGACAACCCACAAAGATTTTTGGGCAGCAAGTATAAGGCAGAAGATTATGATAAGATGAGTGATATTGTTGAGGTTTGGTTTGATAGTGGCTGCACCCACTCATTTGTTTTAGAAAAAAGAGAAGATTTGCAATGGCCCGCTTCAATGTATCTTGAAGGTTCTGATCAACATAGGGGTTGGTTTCATTCGTCATTATTAGAGTCTTGTGGAACTAGAGGTAGAGCTCCTTATGAAGCTATTTTATCACATGGATTCGTAGTCGACGGCAAAGGACTTAAAATGTCTAAATCTTTAGGAAATGTAATTGCACCTGAAGATATATTAAAAAAATATGGTGCAGATATTTTAAGAATTTGGGTTGCGTCATCAAATTATGCAGAAGATTTAAGAATAGATTATTCAATTTTAGAACAACACGCAGACTCTTATAGAAAAATTAGAAATACCTTTAGATATTTATTAGGAAATTTAAATGATAATTTTAAAAAAGTAGATTTAGAAAAATTAGATTTGAATCAATTGCCAGAATTAGAGCAATACATCCTTCATAGAGTTTTTGAATTAAATAAAAACTTTAATAATTATTTTAAATCATATGATTTTCATAATCTTTACAAAGAACTATTGAATTTTTGTACTGTAGATTTATCTGCATTTTATTTTGATATCAGAAAAGATGCTTTATATTGTGATAGCAAAGACTCAGATAGAAGAAAAAGTTGTATTATAGTTTTAAATATATTGCTTGAGTCTTTAAGCAAATGGTTTGCGCCAATTTTATCATTTACAACTGAAGAAATTTTCAAATTAATTAATAAAGATGAAAAAAGTATTCATCTTGAAAAATTCATGAAATTTCCAAAATTTTTTGAAAACGATCAATTAAATAAAAAGTGGATTGAATTAAAGAAAATAAGAGATGTTTGTAATGTTAGCATTGAAACAAAAAGAGCAAGTAAAGAAATAGGCTCAAGTTTAGAAGCAAATCTTGTAATAAGTCTTAATAAAAACCTGAAGGAATTAACAAAGGATATTGACATGTCTGAACTTTGTATAACCTCAGCAGTAGAAATTATTGAAAGCACAAACAATGACACAACTGTACAAACCAAAAAAGCAGTAGGAGAAAAATGTGTTGTTTGCTGGAAAATTATTAAAAATGGCTGTCTTAGACATAAAAATTAAAAATGATGCAAGTCAATAAAAAGAAACTATTTTATTGTGGAATAATAATTTTAACTATTTTTTTGCTAGATAGGTTTACAAAATTATATGTTTTAAGCTTAGCCGAAATACACAATCATGTAGATATTTTTATAACATCTTTTTTCAACATATATCTAGTTTGGAATAAAGGAATAGCATTTGGATTGTTAAACTTTGAGCAAAGCCAAATATATAACTTAATTACAGGATTGATTGTAATAATTTCCATTGTTATTTTATTCATCATTATAAAAACAAAAGATATGAGGGTTTACTTTTTTTCCTTTATATTTGGAGGTGCAATTAGCAACTTATTTGATAGGTTATATTACTCTGCAGTACCAGATTTCATTGACTTTCATGTAAATAATTTTCATTGGTTTATTTTTAATGTGGCAGATATTTTTATTTCTTTTGGGGTAATTTGCCTTATTTTAGTAGAAATAATTTTAGATAAACATTTAAAAAATGAAAATAAATAATATAATTTTAATTCTTTTAGTTGCACTAGTTGGACTTTCTTGTCAGTCAATCAAAGATGGACTTAGTGGTAAAAAATCTGAAAATAGTGATGAGTTTTTGGTTCAAAAAAAAAGTCCACTAGTTTTACCACCAAAATTTTTAGAGCTACCACAACCAAAAGATAAAGATGAAGAAAATATACAATTAGAGGAAGAGATAGATATAGAAAAAATTTTAAGCATTAAAAGTCAAACTATTAGTGAAACAAATAAATCAAATAAAACGGCAGAGGATTTTGTATTAAAAAATATTAAGAATAATTAATGCTAACTAAGAATATTAATTTTAAAAATTTTAAAAAATTCAAAAAAAACAAGAAAGTTAAAAATCTTTTTAAGAAACTATTAAAAAATCAGCCTTCATTTTTAGAAACATTAAAACCAAATTATAAATATAGTTATTCAAAAAAAACACTTGTTAAGTATAAAAAATTTTCCAATATAAGAATTATTGGTATGGGAGGATCAATACTTGGTTCAGAAGCAATTCATAGTTTTCTAAAAAAAAAAATTAAAAAAAATTTTTATTTTGTAAATGATTTAAAAAATAGTGAAAATTATTTAAAAAATAAAAAAATTAATTTAAATTTAATTATATCCAAATCTGGAAACACTTTAGAAACAATAGTAAATTCAAATACATTAATAAAAAATAAAGATCACAATATCATAATTACCGAGGATAAAAAAAGTTACCTAACTAACCTGGTGGGGCAATTAAAATCTGAAATATTTGAACATAAGAATTATATAGGTGGAAGATATTCCGTACTGTCAGAGGTTGGAATGCTGCCTGCAGAATTAATGAATTTAAATGAAAATAAATTTAAACAGTTTAATAATATTATTAAAAATAAAATTTTCATTAATAATCTCATTAATAACGTAGTAGCAACCTTGCATTTTATTAATAATGGTAAGTTTGCGTCTATAATTTTGAATTATGATGAACAATCAGAAAATTTATTTAAATGGTACCAACAGTTAATAGCTGAAAGTTTAGGTAAAAAATCGAAAGGGCTGTTGCCCGTTGTATCGTCCATGCCAAAAGACAATCATAGTCTAATGCAACTTTATTTAGATGGTCCCAAAAAAAGTTTTTATACTTTTTTTAATACTTTGGATAACAAAGATGTAAAAATAGATAATAATAATATTTTATCTAGCCATAGATATTTAAAAAATCAATCAATACAAAAAATTAAACACTCCCAAATGCTTGCTAGTGAAAAAGTTTTTAATAAAAGAAAAATTCCATTTAGAAGTTTTAAAGTTTTAAAACGAGATGAAAAATCACTAGGTGAACTTTTCTGTTTTTTTATTTTGGAAACAATTTTATTAGGAAGATCTTTAAACGTTAATCCTTTTGATCAACCCTCTGTTGAATTAATAAAAAAAGAAACAAAAAAAATATTAATCTAATTTATTACCAAAGATAATTTTTGAAATACCATAAATTTTACTTATTATGATTTTGAACTCTTTGGGAAATAAGTCTTTTTCCTTTTTATGCCTATGAATTATTATTACCCCATTTTCTTTTAATAAATTTAATTTGATGATTTTATTCAGAATATCGGGCACTTTTTTTTCTTTATAAGGAGGATCCATAAATATTATATCATATTTTTTGTTTAAATATTTAAACGTATTTTCTAAAAAAATATTTTTTTCAATAACTTCTGAAAAATTTTGTTGCTTCATGCTACTTATGTTTTCTTTTAAAATAATTAATGCTTCTTTATAATTCTCAAAAAAAGTAACTGATTGAGCTCCTCTAGATAAACACTCGAGACCAAATGAGCCCACACCAGCAAATAAATCAAGTACATTTGCATTTTCAAGTTTACAATCTAATAACTTTGAATGTTTAATTAAATTGAAAATTGACTCTTTAGTTAAATCCTTAAGAGGTCTTGTTAATTGATTTTTAGGGGATAAAATTTTTTTACCTTTGAGGTTACCTGAAATAATTCTCATTCATTAATTACTTTATATCCAATATCTTTCCTAAAAAAACCACTGTTCCAATTTAGTGCTTTAATATGACTGTATATTCTATTTCTACTTTCCTTAAAGCTAGAAGATAAACTTACAAAGTTCATAACTCTACCACCGTTAGAATATATTTTATCATTAATTTTTTTTGTGCCTGCATGATAAATAAAGTCTCCCTTATTTAAATTAAGTTTATCAAAATTTTCAATCAATATGTTTTTATTATACTCATTAGGATAACCTTTTGAGCAAAGCACAATACATAAACTTTTCTGGTCATGCCATTCTATTTTCAAACTACTTAAGTTTTCATTACAGCATGCTTCTATAATTTCTAAAAAATCTGTTTTCAATTTTGGTAAAATAGTTTGGCACTCAGGATCTCCCATTCTAACATTATATTCTATTAAAAATGGTTCTCCATCAACTATCATCAATCCTGCATACAAAAATCCTTTGTAATTAGAACCCATGTCTTTTAATGCATTAATTGTTGGCTTTATTATTTTTGTTAAAATTTTTTTTTCAAGTTTTTCATTAATTAATCGTGATGGAGAATAAGCCCCCATGCCTCCAGTATTGCTCCCTTTGTCGCCTTCAAGTACTCTTTTATGATCTTGTGCTGTTTCAAAATTTTTAATTTCCTTACCATCACTAATTACAAAAAAACTCATTTCTTCACCCTTGAGAAATTCTTCAATTAGTAAGTTTTTAGCTACTCCAAATTTTCCATTAAATATTTCTTCAATAGCAATATTGCCTTCACTCTTATTTTCACAAATATAAACACCTTTCCCAGATGCAAGCCCGTCTGCTTTAATTACAATTGGAAATGAGGTTTTATTTAAAAATGTAATAGCCTCACTAGAATTTTTAAAAACACCAAACTTAGCAGTAGGAATTTTATAAGTTTCACAGATTTTTTTGGTAAATATCTTAGAGCCCTCAAGCTGAGATGATATTCTGTCAGGACCAAAAATATTTATTTTTGTGTTCTTGAAAAAATCAACTATTCCATCAACTAATGGTTTTTCAGGACCAACTATAATTAATTTTATTTTATTAGAAAGTGAAAATTCTTTAATTCTAATAAAATCAGAAATATCTATTTCAATATTTTCTGCTAGTTCAGATGTGCCAGCATTTCCTGGAAAACAATAAATTTTGTTTACTTTTGAGGATCTCTTAATTTCTTTACATATTGCATGTTCTCTTCCACCGCTTCCAATTATTCCAACATTCATGTAAGAATATATAAACTAAAAATGAATAAAAAATTAGCTAAAATAAGATATTTACCAAATAATTTTGAAGTTATTGAAGAGGGCGATCATGTAATTTGTGCAGTATCTGGCAAGAAGATTGATCTAAATACTTTGAATTATTGGAATGTGGATTTGCAAGAACCATATTATTCTTACGTTGAGGCAGCAAAAAAAAGAGAAAGTGAATAACTTTAAAGAACTCTTATTTCCATCGATTATGAGACCAAATCCATTGTTCGGGATTTTTTAAAATCATTTTTTCTAACAAACCGTTTAAGTTTAAAGTTATCGACTCAATTGTTTCATCACCTGAAAAATTTATTGGCTCATGTATAGTAATTTGGAAATTTGTGCCCTGTATTCTTTCAATATAAACAGGGATTATTTTGCATTTAAATTTTTTAACAAATTGTGCAGGAATAGTAGTTGTAAAACATTCATCATTAAATAATTTAGCCTTAATACCTTGAGAAACTCTTTGATCAATCATGAGCGCTATAGAAGTTTTTTGTTTGAAAAAACTAAGCAATTTTTTAGTACCTGAAATTCCTTTTTTGATTTGATTTTTACAAATATATTTTTTTCTAACCCTCTCCATTATATAGTTAAGAAATTTATTATTAAGTGGTCTATAAATTGCTGCGAGGTTAATTCCTGATTTTTCAATATGTAGAGCCATCAATTCAAAGTTATTGAAATGTCCTGAAACAAATATAACAGGCTCATTATCTTTCTTAATTTTTTCAAGCACATCTTGACCTTTAACTTTTATATTATTATTAAATTTGGGCCCTCTAAAATTTTTTATAAAAACGTATTCAGCAAGTATTCTTCCATAATTTCCCCACATCTTTTTTGAAATTTTATCTAATTCCTCAGGACTTAAATGTGGAAGTGCTTTAAGAATATTTGATTTAATTAAATTTTTAGATCTAAAAAAAGGTCCAAAACTTGATGCAATTTTATTAGAGATAAATGAAGCAATTTTAAGCCCCAAAATTCTAAATAAAAGAAGAAGTGTTATTATAATTATAAATTGAAAAAAATATTTTATTAATTTCATATATATTTTTTTAAATGATTTATTAGCCTATCTTCATTCTTGATATCTAGCTCTACTTTTAAATATTTAATATCATTGCTATCGATTGATTTAATCTTAATATAATCTTTTTCAGTAGTTAATATCTTTAAGTTAAGTTTTCTTGCCTGATATTTTATTTGGTCAATATCCTTATGAGTATAATTATAATGATCAGGAAAAATCATTTCTTTTGCTATCTTAATATTATTATTGATTAATGTTTGTTTAAAACTATCAGGATTACCTATGCCTGAAAAAACAATATATTCATCGTTAATATTAAATTCTTTAATATTTATAGCTTTATAGTTGGTCTCAAATATTTCAATATTAGCATTAAAATTTTTTAATAGTAACTTTAGTTTAGAGTTATCTACCTCATTTCCATTAATAAAAGCCATGTCGTACTTTGAAATACTATTTATTTTTTCTCTTAGAGGTCCAGCAGGAATTAAAAAACCATTTCCAATTAATTTTAAGTCATTGAAGCAAACAATTTTTAGATCATAATTTATTGAGCTATCTTGTAGACCATCATCAAAAATTGCCACATCTTTGTTGTCTAGAATTGCTTTATTAAGTCCATCAATTCTATTTTTTTCACAGTAAAGTATAGTTTTTTCAGATAGTATTTTTTGCTCATCATAATGGCTTTTGTAAAACTTTTTTATAGTGCAAGCATTAATGTCAAGTTTATTTAAAATTTGATAAATCTTTATTGTCAATGGAGTTTTTGCTGTGCCACCTACATATATATTTCCTACACAAATTTTTTTAGGCTTATGATCTTTTTTTTTATTTTTTTTTTTATTTAAGAGAAAATTATTTAAAATTAGAGGAAAAGTTAGTGGCAACAAAATGTATGACAATAAATTCGGACGTTGGTAGTCCCAAAATTTTGGTTTTTTAAATTTCATTTTTTCTTTATATAAAAGTTTATCTCATTTAAGGTTGAGTTTAAAATTTTAGAACTAAGATTTTTTATTTTTAATTGAAGTTTTTTAGAGTTGTTTTTGTTGTTCAGTATCTTGCTAACTTTAAGAGTTAATTGATTGGGTGTGGTAACTTTATGTGATGCTCCACTAGCTTTTAAAAGGTTATAAATTTCTTTAAAATTCCATATATTTGGGCCATGTAATATTTGGCACCCATACTTTGCTGCCTCCAAAGGATTTTGCCCTCCATGTTTAATAATTGAGCCTCCTAAAAAAACAGTTTTACTAATCTTAAAAAAGGATTGGGTTTGTCCAAAAGTATTTACTAAGTATATATCTGTTTTTTTATCAATCTTTTTTTTAGAGTCGTGCAAGTGAATTTTTAAATTCATTTCCTTTATATCTTGGAGAATTTTTTTAACTCTATGAATATGTCTTGGTATTATAATTGTTAATAAGTTTTTATACTTAACTTTAAGTTTTTTATGTGTATTTGCACATATCTTTTCTTCAATTCCATGTGTGCTAGATGCGCACCATATTTTTTTTGTTAAAAAGAACTTATTTAAATTTTTACCTAATTCATTTGTAGCTTGTTTGCTTTGGGTAAATTTTAAATTACCAAAATACGAAATTTTTTTTGCCCCAAGTAATCTTAAATAATTCTTAGACGCCAAGCTTGATGATATGCACATGTCAAAATTTTGAAATATCGTTTTAGCAGAGGAAGAAAAAAATTTCCATTTCTTAAAAGATTTCTTAGTTATTCTTGCGTTAATTAACATTAATGATATTGATTTTTTTTTTATATTTGTAAGCATATTTGGCCATATTTCAGAATCTATAAATATTGCAATAGACGGATCCCAATATTCCAAAAATTTGTAAGTATTATAGTTTGTATCTATTGGAAAAAATTGATGGATAGTTTTTTTTAATTTTAATTTTGATAAAATCTTAGAGGAACTTAGAGTGTTTGAAGTTACTAAAATTTGTTTTATTTTATTATTTTTTTCTAGTTTTTCTATTAGAGGAACCACACTTAAGATTTCCCCAACACTTGCACCATGAAACCATATCAAATTTCCTTTAGTCTTTTTTTTTGAAAAAAAACCTAGCTTTTCTCTAAATCTTGATGGATCTTCTTTTTTTTGTAATAATCTTATTATTACAATTATAGGCGATAAAATAAAAATTAAATTTATTAGAATCCTGTAAAAAAAAAACATTAAATTTTCTTAATTTGTTTTTCGTAGAAGTTTTTATAAACCTTTGAGTTTGCGAGTAGTTGTTCGTGATTTCCTTCATCAACAACTCTCCCTGAGTCAATTACATAAATTTTATCTGAATTTAAAATTGTTGATAATCTGTGGGCTATCACTATTGTTGTTCTATCTTTAGTTAAGAAATTTATAGCATCTTGAATTTTATTTTCAGTTTCTGCATCTAGTGATGATGTGGCTTCATCCAATAAAATTATTTGACTTTTTTTCAGCATTGCTCTTGCTATTGAAAGTCTTTGTTTTTCTCCACCAGATAATCTAGTTCCATTTTCGCCAATAATAGTTTCATACTTATTTGGAAGTTTTTCTATAAATTCACTTGCAAAAGAATATTTTGCTGCTTCCTCAATTTCTTTTTGACTTGCATTTAGGTTTGCATAAGCAATATTATTTCTAATTGTATCATCAAATAAAGTAGTATCTTGACTAACTAGTGAAATATTTTTCCTTAAAGATTGTATGCTACATTTATAGATAGATTGATTATCTATCTGTATATCTCCTGAAATTGCATCATAGAACCTTGGAATTAAATTTAATATTGTTGATTTACCAGCCCCACTATGACCAACAATTGAAGTCATTTTTCCACCTAACATTTTTATACTAACTGAATTTAAGGTTCTGATTTCTTTTTCTTTTTCATACTTGAAAGATACATTTTTAAATTCAATATTGCCTGTATCAACTTTTATTTCAGAGCCATCTTTGTTTTGAATAAGTTCAGATTTTTTGTCAATAACAGGCAAAATTCTTTTTGCAGCTGAAAGTCCTTGGCTAATTGTTATATTCAATGTAGCAAGTGATCTAACCGGTTGATATGCTAGCATCATAGCTGCAAGAAAAGAGAAAAAATTATTTATATCAATCTCATTCTTTAAAACTAACTTTCCAGAGTAAAAAATTAAAACTGCTATCATAATACCTGTTAAGGTTTCCATTATTGGTGATGATCTAACGTAGACAGTTGCAATTTTTACACTTTTTTCTTTAACATCATTTATGAATCTTTCTGCTCTTATTTTTTCATATTTTTCCTGTTGAAATATTTTAATAAGTTTATGATTTTTAAAAAGTTCAATTAAATATGTATTAAGAATTCCAGC
>Ga0213868_10006094_pt1 | contig 10699 bp, 6 predicted proteins | sample PICome_9_FD_160087 | JGI IMG/M metagenome (GOLD analysis project Ga0213868, IMG submission 160087) | Coastal seawater microbial communities near Pivers Island, North Carolina, United States - PICO127 | ecosystem: Environmental > Aquatic > Marine > Coastal | place: USA: North Carolina | collected...
TGGCCCCTTGAGCGAAATACAACCGGGCCTTCTCACCGATCTCTTTGGCTGTATTTCCCTTAGACTTGACCTCCACACAGATTCTAGGCGCCTTGTCAGTGATACTAACATCTCTCGCGGTAGCTAGTTCTTCAGGCGTGAGCCACACAACATCTGGAACCTTGACTCCATCTTCCGTCTGTATGGCGAACTCTTGAAGAGCTACTCCTGGGCTTCTCATGAGAGTCTCCAAGTGCCGCTCGATTGCCCGCTGAAAGGCCGAGTGGCTGTTGAGATGAGGACTCATGATAATCTGCCCACCTGCGGTAGTCTCAACCTTGTAGGGCAAGCCCTGAAACTCGGGACGCCCAACCAGGTCCTCGAACAGTAGTGTGGTCTCGGCACTCATCAATCATCGTAAACCCGGGAATTGTGCTTGTCACGGGAAGGAAGTCTAGCGAGTTCCACTACACTAAATCACTCTTCTTCGTCCTCGGCGTGGTAGTATTTGGCGTACTCTTTGTAGGAGTACGAGCCGTAACCGTAGTCTTTGTAGCCGTAGCCGTATTGATGACGCTTGGAGGCCGAGAGTTGGTTCATGATCGTGCCAAGAACGGTCGCATTGCCGCCCTCCATCTTCTTGAGGGCAAACTTAATCTTGTGACGGTTGAGGCCGTTGTGTTTGCAAACGAAGATGGCTTCCTCGGCATAGTTGGCAAGGAAGAGGGCATCGGGGAAGAGTCCGACCGGCGGCGTATCGATCATGATGACATCGAACCAATGACGCAGGTTGTGGAGAAGAGCTTCGAAGGGCTTGCTAGTAATGATTTCGCTCGGATTGCGCGTCGAACCACCCGCTCGCAGAAGAAAGATATCGTGTTCGTCGGAAAGCGGAACCAACCCAAGATCAGTATCTTCCACAAGCTCCTTGGCAGTTGCTGGAGGGATGCCACCTGCGCGGAACCATCTTAGAACACCGGCATCATTACGACTGCCGACCAACTTGTGTTGAGAAGGCTTGCGAAGGTCGCAGTCGATGACGAGGACTCGATTTCCATGTCTAGCAAAGGTTCCAGCCAGGTTTGCGGTGCAGAAAGACTTGCCCTCACTTGGTCCGGTACTCGTTGTGAGCAGCACTTTCGGCACTGGAACTTTCGAGTGGAGGTCCACTGAACCATACACAACGCGGAAGCCTTCCACGATCTGTTCATCCTGCTCTGAGAGCACACACTGACCGAGCTCCATGTGGCTCAGCTTGGGACGTTCCGGCACACAGCCAAGACATTCGATCCCCAGGAAGGCCTCCGCTTCACTGAAGGACTTCAACCGGGTATCGAGGAACCCAAGGCCAATGGGCAAGCCGAACAGCCCTCCGAGAAGGAGCAGGCTGGAAAGTGCGAGAACTTTCTTCTTATCAGGATCGACAGGATCTTCCGGCAACAAGGCTGGAGTCATGATATCAACCTTGGTGCGTTCAAGCGCTTCAGAGATCTGGGTTTCACTCAGACGACCCAAGAGCATTTCATATTTTCCCTTGAGGATATCGAGGCCACTTTGCATGACCTGGTACTGGACCATGGGATCGTCGTCCTCCAGGGCCTGCGTTTCGGCAGTAGCAATCGCCCCTTTGAGTTCGGCTTCTTCCTGACGCTTCTGCTCCACGCGAGTGCGCAGATCCTGCACACTGAGCGCAACATTGGTGGCGAGCATTTCCAAGAGCGACTCTCGCTCCGAATTATTCCCGATGATCTTATGGTGGCGCGCGAGGTACTTTAGGTCGAGCTGGATTCTATCTTCCCGGTTCTTATCGATCTTCGCTTTGATCTCAGCCACGGATCCATAGGCAGAAATGACAGGAATCTGACTTAATTTGAGCGTGTCCTTGGTGCCAACGGCTTCGACCCCTTTAAGCTGAGTTTCCAACTCAACCAGATCAAAGCCCGCCTGCGCCACCTTGCCATCGAGGGTATTGAACTTCTGATCTTCTCGGCTATCACCATCCTCAAGGTTCTCGACAATGCCGTTGACCTGTTTGTAACGGATAATATTGGCTTCTTCTGCGCGGATTTGCTTCTCCAATTTATTCGTCTCGCCATCCAAGAACTTCCGGGCAGACTCATGAACCAGCTTCTCTTTCCCGCCAAGGAAAGGATTGTAACACTCCACCATGGCGTGTGCCACTTGTCGCGCGACGACTTTGTCAGGGTGCTTGAACGCGACTGTGATAAACGGAGACCTCTTTCCACTCGAGACCGAGAGCGTCTTTTCCCCATAGAAGTGCGTTTGGAACATTTCCTCCTTGCTAGGCAACTCTTCGCCAGGCTTCGGCTCTCTTCCACGCAACATCACATTCGTTAGGCCTTGGTTGTAGGCATTGAAGAAGGCTGGATAGGTCCGGTAAGGAGCCTGAAGAACAAGCTTCGGCTTAGGCTGGGTAGGCGTGGCCGACAAGGTCTTGGCTTCGAGCGTCTCAAGGACAAAGGTGCGAAAGGCGGCACTTTGCAGGCGCTTGACATGGACTTGCATCGCCTGCTCCAACGTTGAGGTGCTCTCCTGGTCAATCGACTCCATGGGAAGAATCTTATCTTCATTGAACTCAACAAGGAGTTCAGCCTTGGCCTCATAAATCGCCGGCTTACTCATCATCCAATAGGCCAACGCTCCGGCAGCGAGAAGGCCGACCGAAAGGCCTAGCATCCAGCGTTCACGCACCATGAAAAAAATGTCACGCAGCGATAACTCACGACCGATGGTAGGCGCCTCATCAGCAGTAAACTCTTCCTCGTAGTAGCCGTCTTCGTCTTCCCTGGAGTGCCGGCGACGATCCCCTCCACCGCCACGACCGCCACGATCATCCCGCAAGAGTGGATCCGGCATCGAATCCGCACGCTGAGCTGGCAAAGCCACGCCCTGATTGAGCTGCTCTAGACTCTGAGCCACAGCCGCGCCGACCACACCAGCATCGACACCCTCTTGGCGCGGCACCTTCACACGCATGGTTTTCAATGCCTCCAGCTCACCATTGATCCCAAGCGTTGGAAGCTTGACCTTCAGAGTCATCAACTCTTGAGCAAGGGGCGTCGTTGGCTCATCCTGATGCTCCACACTGCCACTTATCGCACCGACCTTAGCAGGCGGAGCCATCGACTGGGCTGGCATCGCTGCTGCAGGACTTTGCCCTCCGTTTTGAAGGCTCTCGGCTGCGCGAGTTTGTCTCTCTTTCGCCTGTTCAGGACGACTCCCATTTGTAGGCTTACTCATACCATAGTGCGCCCATCAGGGCGAAATTTCTCTTAAAAAAGGCGAACTAACTTTACTAAAAGTGAAGCCTCTTGTCTTCAAATGAGGCGCTGAGGCACAAACACGACATCACCCGGGTAGAGATAGATTGTCTTGCCCCTCCCACCACTCATCAGGTCCTTCACGTTATGCGTCTCGACCCGCTTGTTGGTCTTCCGTGTGATCCGCACTTTCTTGGTGTTGGCGATGCCTTTGAAATCGCCCGCATTGGCAATGGCGGTAAGTAGATCTATTCGCTTTTGCCCTCCAGGTATCGGGATGTTCCCAGGCCTACCAACCTGGCCAAGCACGGAAACCGAAAGCTGCACGAATTCCGTCACCGTCACCGTCACCTGAGGATTACGAAGGTACTGCTGGCTTTTGTAGGCCGGAGCAATGGCAAGCTGAGCCTCATGGGCCGACTTGCCCGCTACCCGAACTTCATTGATCATGGGCAACGTGATCCTACCATTGGCCGCGACGGCTACCTCAACCGCGAGATCCGGCTCATCAAAGACACTCACTGACACCTTGTCATTAGGAGAAATCTTATAGCTCACCTCTGGCGTATCTTGCGCGAACACGCTCCCCAACAGGAATGTCAGCATCAAAATCGTGGATCTTAGAATGGGAGTCATGAGCACATCGTTAAGGATTCAGGGAAAGACAAAACAAGATTTCTAGAAGTAAGCACAGGAAATCGTCTAAACAAGGTTTCCTCCCCCAACACTGCCAATTCTAGAAGGACATCCGGAGGTTCAGCCCTGCACGAAGGCGGTCGTAGACAAGCTGATCTCTCGTAGAATCCGCATCCTCAAAGGTGACCGAGCCGGTGAGTGCCGCAGATGCTCCTAGCTGCCAAGCGAGTGCCGCCTGGTAGGAGAGATATTCGTCCGAGCGATCCAACCCAAAGTCCGAATACTCCGACTCATTGTAACTGACACCCAGAGAACCAGTGAGAGAAGCACTCAGGGCCATCGCAGCAACCATCCCAAGTTTGGTGGTCGTGCCTGAAGACCCTGTCGACGTCGTGTCGTATCCAATGCCGCTGTTGGCAGCAACCTCAATGCGCTCGTTGACGGCCCAAGCCAGATCAAGATTCACGTAGGGATCTCCAGTATTTCCGAAGGCCGACGACTCACGGATTTGGTAGCCCAGCCCCAGGATGCCGGTGAGCTTGGGCGTCAACTCGCCCTCTGCTTTGATTCGGAAGGTGTGATCTTGATAATCATTGATCGCAGAAGTCTCAGAGTAACCATAGCCAGCGAATATCTCGAGCTTCTCTGAATAGATGTAAACGAAATCAAATCCAGCACCCCAGGTGGTCTGATCCGTGTATCGTGCCGAATCATAGGTGATTTCTCTCCAAAAACTATTGAGACTAAACCCCCAGCGCTCATTGACATTGTAACGAAAGCGAGCACTCAGATTTGCGTTATCACTGGCCACTCGCCCGCCAACGAACCGATCCAAGGTCGAGGTGCTGTTGTAGCCACCTCCCAAAGTCAATTTATAAGGAATCGAGGCGTCGTTCGGATACATGATGCCGAAGCTGGAGTAGAAGTCCTGATAATCGTACTCGCTGTTATCCAAGAACCAACCGAAGCCGCCGCCCACGCTGGCATCGATCCCCAAGAGGCCAGAGCGCCGCGTAAAATTCAGAGTGGGTTTGTAGGCAAGCTCAATGTCTGATTCCTCAGAGCTGTTGCCGTTGATATTGGAATCGTAGAAAGCGGAGACCGCATTGTCGAATCGTAACAGGCCGTCATCCTCGGCGTTGCCCTGACCGAAAAGCGAGGGCGCAACGATCGGCAAGCATACTAGAAAAGCGGCTAAGGTAGGAGGAAAGCGCATGGATCGATGAAGGGGTGAAGTGAATTGGTCTTGCAGGAATGCTGCCGCCAGTGGTCAACCCCCCCCCAGAAAGGAACTCGATCACTGATCAGGCTACAAACCCATTTGAATACTGATAGCTAAGGTAGCCCTTGTCTTCAAGCGGGAACCCGGCTCCAGAGCATTAAATTCTAGAAAAGTAGAATACTCTTATCCCTTTACCACTAAGACTTGCTAACACCGCCCTACGAATAGTAAAGGCTCGGCACCAGAGAGATACCGAACCTTTGGGATTAAAAGGTCAGAAAAGCGAGCCGGAGCTAGCAACGGCGGCGGCCCAGGCCACAGAGCAGCGCCCGGCTCAGGAACAGCAGAGGCCTGCGGCAACGTGATCAATGTGTGAAGTGTCCCAATGCCTCGGAATGACAACTTTCTAATTATCCTAATCAACCTTCTGGCTGACCTATTCAACCAACTCAGGAGGATAGTTCAAATTATCTGGCCTCACTCAAACCAACCATTACACTGACTATAAATTTTAGAATTTTGTGATCCCGTCAGCTCATATTTTCGAACCTGTGAATCTGTCGTTACGGAACATACGCTGGCCCACTTGAAAAATCACCACTTGAGCCCATATCAGGGGCAAACGCAGAATGCTCCAAAGAGCCGGAGGGATCGAGAACCCAATCGTTCGCAACGATTTCATCAATCCAGTATTGGATGGGTTCGGATTCTGCAACTGGGGCACCGATTCGCAGAGCCATACGTTGCCGCAGACCCTTTGCTAACAGTTCCTCCATCAACGCATGTCGCGGTGTGCCGCGTTCGACGTAGCCATACAACGCCTCCTCCGTGTCAGGCGAAATAATTTGATAGCAAGCAAACCGGTGGACGTCCTCAAATGCGAAGTTGTAGTAGTCTGCCCGCCGTACAAAGGCCCGAACCAAGGCTCCATCGCCATCACCCTGCATGAGCGCGTTCCAATGCATCGACGCTGTTCTAGCATAGGCATGCCAATCAATGGAAAGGCGCCCCGTTTCCGGATCTGTATGGATAGCGATCAAACGTGAGCTTCCGTCTCGAAATCGAATACGAGAAGCATGAAAGGAATGACCCCCTGAACGCCCATGCCCTAGCGATTGCACGTAATCCACTTCAAATTCATGGTCCCAAACATTGGCAAAGTGCTTGCGCGCAGCATCCGCATCTGCCGGATCTTGCAAAAGAGCAATCTTCTCTTCTATGGTCGATGCATTCGCAAAAGCATCCACGGTGTCTAACGGATTGGGCAAGCCCCTCAAGCGCACCTGCGCCTCCTCACCGGCGCCTCGTGCGTTGATCGTCCAGTGACCAGTCATGACAACGAACACCACAAGAAGGCAGGAGCCGCCGAGAAGCACACCGATCCACTGAAGCTTGTTGGAAACGCTCAGAACGTCACTCTCAGTCTCACTCCAGGCCCTTTCAGTTTTAGCGTCAGAGGGACGGCGCGATCCGCTAGAGGATGCCCGCGGCATAGGTTTGCGAAAGCCGCTAGACAAACTAAATTTGGAAGAACTGCGTGCGGCAACTTCAGAAACTGATCTTTCCAATGGGGCTTCCAGCCTGCGTGGTCGCCGACTATCACTAGCAGGAGGCGTCACTTGACCGTCTGCGAGCCCCATCTGATCTTCGACCTTTAGCAAGCTTTCCAAGAGGGCATCCGACTCATTTGCCGGAACAACAGACGGGGCACTTTCGAAAGTCGCTTCCTGGGGCCGAGGAGACGGCAACTGCAATGCTAGAGAGAATACCTCGGGATGCTCAATTAAGATGTAGTGGAGGGCCGAAACCAAATCCGTTCCAGCTGGAGCATGCAGGCGTTCGCGAAACTCTAACATATCATTAAGACTTTTAACGAACCCTGCCCGCAACTCGTCACCGCGAACTCCCGGGTGTTGCGCGTGCCGCTCAAGAGCCCGTGCAATTTCGTCTACCGACACAAACCCAACTTTGTGGACTGTCCCAAACGCAGGAAGACATTCCTCAGCTCTTTTCAGCAATCCTGCCAAGGCCGCGCTTGACAGTCCCTGCGGAAGTCCGCCCCCGTCCACAATGACATGCACCGCTCCCAATGCCAATGTCTGCCAGGCAAGAACGATCTCCCGCGCTCCTCCTCTTGAGGCCCGCCCCAACTCTAGTAAACATTCAACTGCGGCCCAATGAATTCCTGGGTAAGCGCCAGACCACTGACGCAGCCGAATAGCATCTTTCCAACTAACAGGTGCCCCACCCGGCCAATTCCGACGCACCTCGTCCATGTAAAACTGAAGACGTGGCTCGAAATCATTGTATGCATCAACCGGCAGAGCCGAGGCACCATCTTTGGAGCGCGGGGCGCGGGGCTTGAGCTGAAGCCGATTGGTTAGGGAAGGTCTGGCCACCGTTCAGGATCAATTTGCGAAATGAGGGGAACTATTGCCCTTCCGCCGACCCTTGAGGTTCTGATGCCTGTCGCGCCTTGTCAACGCTCAAGGCCTTCTCGTGGCAGAAAGCGTAAAGAGGCCCTGCTTCTCCTGAAGCAACGTCGTGGCAAAAGCGTAGTAGGTTTGCCCCGTAACGACCACAAAAGTCACCGAAGTCTCTGTCTCTGGTTCGCCCGTCGTTTGCACAACGGTCTCTCCATCGCTATTGACGATCGCCAAATACGGGCGAAATCCACCTTGAGCTGGGTTCGAAGTCAGCGTAACACCAATGGTTTCACCCGAAAACGGCCCGATGATCTGGTAGGCTTTTGAAAAGAAATTTCCTCGGAAGTCACTGCTGTCATCCAATTGGCCCTGAACGGGTTGGCGGTCCAACTCGAGAAAGGTCAACACGTTGAGAAGCAAGGGATAGTTAAACGTGAAACGTCCCATGGCATTCACTCCCACCGAGGTAAGCACCACTTCATAGACCTTCCCTTTCTCAGTCGTCACGTCTCCCTTGAGGATCGGTCCGCCATCTGAACTCAATTCGGCCAACACATCCCCCGTGGCATGGTCTAGCCAGCTTACTTTGGGCGCGAAGAATGGTGCCACAAAGTTGAATCGTGTCTTTCCTGTCACCAGCCCCTGCACGAGGTAACGTTGTTCAAATTTGCCCGTATCTGGATTGGTCAATCCACTGGCGTCTCCTTTAAGATAGAGCTCAGCCCCCGCAGCACGCCCAATTACCTGAGCATTCGTCTGTGGAAAACTACGAGTTCGTAGAAAGTGATTAGGATAGTCATCGAGCGCATAGGGGCTTGCCACAGTGAGATCGATGCTGACATCACCATGAGGCTCACTTGAGACCACCTGGGCAGAGTCTACAGGCGCCCAATGACGCAAGTCCTCGGAAACTTCTACTGCGTATCCAGCCGTCTTCCGATGGGCAAAGCGAATCACAGGGCGACCATCTTCTTGAATCCGAGGGGCGATTAGCGCTTCAGGCCGATTCGGCAATCGCGGATCAGCAAGGAGCGCAAATTCCAGGAAATTGTCGTAGCCGTCGCCATCGGTATCCTCCCAAAGAGACTCAATCCCATGCTCGCCCCGCCAAGCATCAAAGGCTGGGAAGACATGTCCCATCATCCACGGGCGGTAGAACTGAAGATTGGTGTAGACCGCATACCCCTCGCAGCGACCGACGACATAGCTAGCGATCCCGCACAGACGGAAATCGCCTCCCTCGGGAGCGAGAAGAGGCCCACCACTGTCACCATAGCAGATTCCTGCGGTCGACGAACCAGCGTAGACTGGAAGGGCATCGAGGAAGAACCCTTCGCCCGTTGCTTGCTGCGCTTCACCAAGCTCTAGCAAATCCATCGAGATCTCAGACAAGGCACGATCGCCACCATCAGCCCATCCCACAACGCGAGCTGCTACGCCGCGGTCAGGCTCTCGCTCAAGCAATCGCAGCGGTTCGTATTCAACAGGCGTCGCGAGTCTGAGTAAGGCAAGATCACCGTCATGCTGCTGATCTCGGAATAGGTAGCGGGGGTGGATAATCATCTCCACCACACGGCGCCGTTCGCCACCTGAGGCACCGAGCGAACCTAAGCCGAAGGCAACTTCGAAATCGGTCGTCGCCCGTTCGAGGACACAGTGTGCTGCGGTTAGGACCCAGGATGGATGAATCAAGACGCCATTGCAGAAGGCAGAAGATTCCGGAGCATTACCCTCTCCGTTTAAAAGACTTACCATCCATGGATAGCTCGCACTTTCGGCTTCACTGCCGCCTGAAAGCGCTTTGGCCGTCGGACTCACGAACCCAACTAACAAACAGCTTAGGCATGCGGAGACCCATCGGAATTTCAAGAAATTAGAGTTTCTTGAAATTGTGGAAAAATTTGCTTTTGGGAATAATTCCAGAAAGGCCATATTCACACTAGTAAACTGAGTTTGAGCACGTGACTGAAACACTATTTCCGAATTCCCCCTATGACAAACAGCTTGATGGCACTTCTGGCCTGCTCAGCAAGCGTCGCGGCTGCGCTGGCCTCCTGGACCTTGCTTCGCTCGGGCCTGGTCGCTTTCACACCCGAATCCAGTCCGAAAGAGCGCTACCGCAAATCCGAACTTCAACTCATCCCAAGAATCGGAGGCGTCGCCATTGCCTTTGGATTTGTGGTAAGCTGGATCCTTGGGTTCAGCATTCTTGATCAGGTCAATGGTGTCCTCAGGTCCTTACTTCCTTGCAGTTCGATGCATGTTTCTCCTCGGCCTCTGGGACGACCTCCGTCCGCTTGGGGCCAAGACAAAGTAATAGGACAACTCACCGTTGCCACAGTTAGGGGAGACGCGGTGCATATCCACCACCGCCTACTAGACAGGGATCACTCTACCCGGCGCGCCGTCTTCTACCTCTATCTGCTTTGCCTCACGCATAGCCTGGCTGCTCTCGCGGTTTTCTGGACCCACGGCCATGCACTACCGCTTGTGGCCGCCGCCCTATTTATCGGCATTAATCTCGCTTGGGCGCTATCTGGGAATTGGCAAGGAGTTGTCCAACGTCCGGAAGCAAGTCGCGCAAGCCTCTGAATGGCGAGGCACTGTGCGCCGATCCCATCGGTTGGGAGAGTATCTGCAAAGTGAACTGCCGCACTGCCGAGACGCACCCGAATTCTGGCGACTCTTTGACCATTCAGCAGAACGCTCGGTTTTATAGCAGATGCACGCATTCGGGAAGAAACTGCCGTCGTTTCCGTGCTGACGAAAGGCAACCCAGCTTTGTGTCTTCGCTATCCAGAAGGCCGTCAAAAGGAGAACTGGTGGGGCATGGTGGAATGCCTCTATACGGCGTTCGCCGCCGCGACACTCCGTTGGTCTCTTACCGAGGGCGCCGCTAGTCACAAATCTGAAACGAAAAGCTGGAAATACTCGACAATGGCCATTTTTATCCCCTTAAATTCGGGAAATAAATAATCCGTCTTTGCATTATTGGAATAGATGCTCTAGTGTTCTAGACAAGTTTAAAAAGGTTAGAACCCATTACTATGCAGAGACACCTCAAGATTCTTTTCACCGGCGCGTTAGCTCTGGTCGCCATTCAGGCAAGCCAGGCTACTGTTACTTTGACAGCAAACGATGGCGTATGGACACGC
>Ga0213868_10006096_pt1 | contig 10698 bp, 8 predicted proteins | sample PICome_9_FD_160087 | JGI IMG/M metagenome (GOLD analysis project Ga0213868, IMG submission 160087) | Coastal seawater microbial communities near Pivers Island, North Carolina, United States - PICO127 | ecosystem: Environmental > Aquatic > Marine > Coastal | place: USA: North Carolina | collected...
CGCCGCGATGACGTGCATCGGGATCTCAATGCGCCTTTTGAAACGGTACTCACTCATATTGAAAACAATCCTACAGACGTAATACTGTGCAAGAATCAGGATGAACCAGTAATAGAAATGTGAACCAAGCGCAATGAAAAAGTATTGAATGTCACATGTGAGAGTGCTGCCAGCAACGATGCCCTCATAAGCTGTGTAAATCATATCTTTCGGCATGGGCAGGGTCGAAAAGGCCATTGCAAGAGAAGTGATCAACGTCGCGACTGCTATACTCATGATTCTTCGATGATAAACTGAACTTAAACGCTTATCGGATCTGAGCAACATTACAATTAGTGCGATTGATGAGATGGCGGATAAGACAGAAGAGAAGCAGTTAAGACTGATGCCCAGGTTACTGGTGTAGACTGTAGACGAATTCCTCCTTTCGTCGTCCATGATGTCTTGCAGTGCATCTTCGTTCATGATAGAACTTGTAGTAGTTGTTTTAAATGTTCTGACTGTAATATGTATTATGTGTGTGTAAGATTTCTGTTCTACGTTGTTTTAGCTTAACCGGTGGAGATGCTTGCGGGAAAAGAAAATTACAAATAAAACCCCCTTAAGTAAAAGTTGGCCATTTTGGTCATTAAAAAAGGGGCACCTTTCGTGCGACATTAATCCGGCCGATCCGATTGAGTCCCAAGCTAATTCTATGTAAATAGCCAATTTTTTGGGAGCTCTTACTTGGTAGTTTGTGATGTCATTTTTCGTTGTTGTCTCTTTCGTGAGCTATTACTATCGTGAGCTTTACCGATAGATTCAAAGCTTTGTAAGAGTTCTAAGTCTTGCTTACTAATGGTGTCTGAAGTATGAATTGTTCGATCAGTAACCTCTACATTCTTTATCTTTTTCTTGTATAGCAGCATGATTCTTCCCTTCTTGAGAAAGCTTATTTGCATATCATAGTTGCAGCTTTCAATCATGTGATAAAATTCAGGCCAAATTCGTGGGGTGATTTCAGTAAATATGAATAATGATCCCTCTTTCGCCTTCGCAAACAAGTCTCGGAAAAAGATAAACTTGCTGTTTCGCAATAATTTGGCATTTTCCGCAACGCAAAATTGACATACCCATAAATCTGTTGTAGAAACAAGTTCTCGACATGAATTATTATCCTTATGCGACATGCTTTGGGTGATATCGCACTTTCCTCCCCAAGAACATGATGATTCTCCTGTTAATATATTTGATGTAGATATGTGCATAGCCTCAACCAAAGAGCTCCATCCCTCCTCATAGTCCAAGACAACAGTGTTGATTTTCGAAGCATTTTGAGACTTTTCTTCAAACCCCACTATTGAGCAAAAGGAAGCTGCTAGAGTTGCACCTACAAAGTCAAAGCCTGGACCACCGCCTATGGATGTGATATTGTACATTCTGATGTTTTCTCCTTTACTAACTAGTCCACCCAACAACGGAGACTCATTTATGTGTTCCTTCCAAAAACATGGAAACGAATTCATATCATCATCCTGTGTGTCTAGAAATAAATCAGCTAAGCTTCTAGCCCTTGAGAAAAATTCTAGAGAATATCCTGCGCGTGCTCCAGGATCTGAGAACGATGGCATTCTTCCCTCGTCTGCCGCAACTCCCAGGTTGAAAAAAAGAGCTTCAAATGCAGCTTTGTCGGGTAAGTACGGAAGGTTCATAAACAAATTATAACGAATAGATTCAATTGCTTTTGAGGACCAATTATTCCATGCTTTTTTGTACTGAACTGACCCAGGAGTTCGATGTCTATACTTGAAAGCAAGTTCTTTTAAGTCATCGGAGCTTAAAACGTTAGATTGATGTTCATATTTCCCTTGTTCTTGCTTTTGTATAAAGCTTTTCTTCCCAAGCCTTTTCCTTGGAGTAGTATTAGAAAGTGCGTCCACGTGCAATCCGAAATGAGTATGAATCAGTAGTAGTACGAAAGTGCTCGATTTCATCTAAAAAATATGTGTGAAGAAAACGCGCAGATTGCAGGTTTTAGAGATATTGCGTTTTGGTAAAGATATATGGAAATGATGTTACTTGTGGAGGAAAAAAAATGTGCTACGCTTTGAGAAAACAATGAAGTCACGAGATAGGGTTTCCCTCATGGAAGCGATATCGTTTCAACGAATTGATATTCATATGGCTGTTTTGGAAATTTCTTAGTGAAGTGAAAAAATCACATGTCTTGATAATGTTTCTGAAACTAAGTAAGTATATATTTTATGCAGCTTCCTCAACGGGAGGATCAAATGGATCTTCTTTCTGTAAGGGCATAATCACTTCAAATCCTCCATTACCACTACCATCGATACCATCTTCAAAGTTGAAAGTGGGCAGAGGAGGAAATATTTCAGAGTTTTCAACCCTCTCTGTACCAAATAAGGGCTTCTTCACAGCGTCGCGAATTTCTACAAACTCCCCATTTTGTCCAGGAACAGGTCCTTTGAGATAAATAAGATTGCGTCCTCTATCAACTTTTATGATGCGTAGATTTTGTGTAGTTACTCTTTCTGCACCCATTCTACCAGGCATTTTCTTCCCTTTAAAGACTCTACCAGGGTCCTGACATGAACCAGTAGATCCAATCGAACGATGCGCGCGAGAGGTTCCGTGTGAAGCAGGCATACCAGAAAAGTTATGCTTTTTCATACCTCCTTGAAATCCTTTTCCTTTCGTAATACCAGATACGTCGACATTTTGTCCAGGTATAAAATGTCTAGCATGAATCTGAGTACCAGGTTCAGGCAAAAATTCTTTATGGGATACTCTAAACTCTCTGACAAGGTAAGGAGGGCTTTCATCCACTCCATACTTCGCATAGTGCCCCATCAAAGGTTTCGTCACATTCTTTTTCTTACGTTCTCCAGCTCCAATTTGCACCGCCAAATACCCATCTTCTTCCTCAGTAAACGTACGAATTACAACATTGGTATCAAGATAGAGTACTGTACAAGCATGTCTTTCTCCCCATGCGTCCCAAACGGGCATCATACCAACTTTAATACCTAGGGCTCCGCTTCTCTTATTTAGCTGTGGTTGCCATGTAACTGGTTTCCCTTCATTTTCAAATGCCTCCAAAGTATGAGCAATAACCAAAGGGCGTTTACGGTATCCGGGTTTCCAGTTCTTGATGGTCTTCGCTTCTTCTGCTGCCTCCATATTGGCGAGCTCCTCATCCATCATTTTATTAATTTCTTCATCCGAGAGGTCGGAATTAGCCTTTTGGATTTTCAGATTAGGAATTGTTGTGGAATAGCATCGTGTAGTAGTATTGGATGTTACAGAAGTCAACGATCGCGTGGCTCCGACAGTACGCGCTAGTGTCGGTACTGTTCTAATAGATGCTACTACAAGACGATACATTTAATTTGGAAAGTCTTCTACAGTGATCAAACTTACTCAGCAGATACAGCTCTATAGAGAGCTAGAGTGCATCAAGTTCAATTGTGTCTGATTGATGAGTTGATATTTGATTGAATGATTTGTCTTCTCGTCCACAGGTTTTTGGGTTTCTGTTGGCGGATGTATTTTTGCGCGAAAATTTGCAGTGATCGCCACCAATCTTTTTTTTTTTTCAAAAAAATCACCGGAAGTGGATTCCACATAGCGTTGAAGAAAGTAGACATTTCATATTGGCACAGAATCTTGAATTGTGTAAATTGTAAATTTTATACCTTTTCAAATATAGAAGTGACTTCTGAATCAAAAGCGAATGAATAATATCAAGAGTGGGGGTATTTCAAATCCAAATACTGCACGACGAAACCGTCATGTGTTAGTGACATCAGTCATTCTTTCCTTTCTGATTGGGAATATCACAATACGAAGCACCGATTCTTTTATACCAACAACATGGATAAAATATATGGATCTGCATCCATCTACAACCTATAGATATCCGTCCTTGATGCACGGGAAACCACCAAGTCAACAAGTACGATTGTCCTTATCTTCTACCGCAACATTTCTACAGGAGTCTTCCACTCAAGAAAATTCACCTATGGATCCAAGTGAGCTAAGTAGCAGATTTCATTCATACGCAATAAATATAAGTAGGACCAGGAAAGGGATTAAATCAATCACAGTGACACAAGATATACAGGGAGATATTACGAAAAAAACTGTACCATTAGCACCTTCACCTGCTTCATTGTCAGCTGTAAGATCTTTGATATATATGATGAATAATGAAATTCAAGTATTAAGTAGATTTGGAGGAAAGACTCTTATATCAGATCAAGACCATTCTTCTCTTGTTTCAACGCTAAATAGGGCAATAATACAAGCGACGCGTGCATCTTCTGACAATGGCGATTACAATATGATCCTGAAATTGATAAACACCACAATCGAATATGCAAATGCAATAGAAAAGTTTTATGGAGTGAGCGTTCTCGATGCTCGTATTTTTGGTGAAGCCATCACCGAAATGAGCAAAACAAAAGCAAGTTATTCCAAGCTGAAAAGATTGTGGACTGTCATGATGGAAGCTGATCCATTACTTTTCAGAAAGCCAACATCATATGAGTTGAATGCAATAATATTATCTCATATTGGTAGACGAAAAATTCGAGGGGCTCTGGATTTTTACAAAACTTATATGCAAGACTATGGTCGTGACGAGTACACAGCAAGTTCCTTGATGAACTTGCTCGCTGATTCAATAACATTCAACGAGCCTAACATCGCCAAAGACATTAAGAACTGCACTTCAGAATCCTCTCCTTGTTGGCAATGGAATGAAGCTGACTTAATTTTGAGTGAATTTGAAAGGCTGTCTCTTGTCAATAATCAAGTCTACGCGTCTGCATTGAAAGTCAATGAAAAAGCTATGGAAATATATAGGACTCCGGGAAATCGACATTATGGCGCAAAAGTTGCCATGTCTATCTTTAAGCGTATGCAGGCAAGTGGAAAGTGTTTTAACATTATCTCTGAATTTCTTGAGAAACTATCTAACTCATATTGTAATCATCAAAGATGCGTAAAATATGCCCGGACGTTATCACATGCAGTGCAGTTATGTCAGCTTTTGACAAGGGTAAGCAATGGAAGGCAGCTAAAGCTTTGTTAATCGCTATGGAGAAATCTTTTTTGAATAGCACGAAGGTCGATGACACTGAATGGGTACTTCCATCTCCGAATGAGTTTACATACGCATCAGCTATCTCATCGTGTGCTCGCTGTAGTCAGTTTGAAGAAGCTCTTGAAATCCTTGATCGAATGAGAAATAATGCCCAGAACTCCACTATTGAAGACAGCCCCTCTCCGAATAGATGGGTTTATAATTCAGCTCTGGCAGCTTGTGTGCCTCCATCTCAGAATTGGCTGGGTAATTATACCGAGCGTTTTCATACTGCAGTCGAAATCATTCGCCGAATGGAAGAAGATGCTCTTCTTGGACACGATACAGCCCCTGATACTATTAGCTACAATTCCGCGTTAGCCGCCGTCACGGGCCTCGCTCGTGAAGTAAGCAAACGACAAAGCACTGTTATGAACGACGATGACATTGATACTATCGTTCAATTGGACGAAACTATGATCGAGCAACTACTAGATGAAATGTCTGAGAAAGGACTAAAAAAGGATCACGTGACTTACCGTAATGCCATTGTTGCTTGCAGATCTAATCCAGAAGCTGCACTTCGTCTACTAGATCGTGCGATGTCAGATAAATGTGTCACAAATGTGCCGAGGACGGTTGCAGAGTCAGATGGTGAAATAAGAGAATACTTAATAAATGCAGCTATATCCGTTTGTGCATCGAACGGACGTATGGATCTCATTACCAAGCTATTTGCATATTTTCAGCAGTTTCAATTGTTGGCTGATTCTCGAACAATGGTATATTTGGTCAAAGGTTTATCAAGGTCCGAACACTATGAAGATGCGATGATTTTATTGAATGCGATGAAGGGAGATGGTGTGGCAAACGCGCAATTTTTGGAAAAGCACAATATCAATGTGAGAGCCAGCGCCAATATTACAAGTGAAGCTCCTATGATTCAAGAAGGACATTACTCTGCAGCAATCGCTGGAAGTCTACGCCGAGGAAAACTGTTCCAAGCATTGAAAATTCTAAATGCTATGAAATTGCATGGACTAACGCCGAATGACTCATCGTTGCGAGGTATCATCCTAGCGTACTGCAAACTTGCAACAGATGAAGCTACACATGAGTATCGTTTAGCTCGAAGAGAATATGCATCGAAAACGTCTCAGACCAGGGGTCCCTTGTTCAAGGCAAACACGGATATGTCGCGTTCTCGAGCGGAAGCTGCACTAGCCATGATGCAGGGTTTGAAGGTAGTGCCAGTAAGATTACAGTGTGTAGTCGCAAGTGCATGCGCTGCAACAGGAATGTGGGACGAAGCAAAAGAACTCCTGTGGAAGATTCATATAGCAGCAGTGATTGAAAAGAGACACGAGGCAACTGCCGAGGCTATCAATGTTGATCAAGGTAGTGCTCTTGCCGAGCTTCCGAAGTTACATAGGTCATTGCTAAAACTTTGTGCAAGGAGTGGAAATATCAGAGCTGCTTTGTGGTACACCGATGCCATTCAAGATTTAAAATTAAAACTGGAGGGCAAAAAATATAGAGAAAGAATAAACGATTCAGATGAAAGCTTAGAAGTGATGCAGAATTGGGATACAGCGACTGCATCCTTTCAATATGGAATCGGGATGTCTGGAGAAGACTGGAAATTGCTCATGATTGCTGCATCAAAATCGGCTCATTGGAAAGTCTGTCTTGGTACACTTCCATTCATTCAACCATTTGTAGAAGCTACACATCCTCGACACGCATCCACATCTGTCGATTCAAAAACACCCCTTAGAACTCTAAATAGAGAATACGAGAAGCTATCAAGAGCACTTACAGCTGCTATTCTTGCCTTTGAGATAAGAAGTCAATATGCTTGGGCTGTAAGGGCCATTGATGATTGGACTGAGTGGAGTGGTCGGCGACCTCCGAAGGAAGCTCTGTTTTCAGCCTGTCGCGTTCTATCATCGAGGGGACAAGGAGGACAGGTCACAGCATTAGTCAATCGAGTTCTTCGCATTAAACCTCATTCTAAAGTTCCAAAGAAGAATATTTCGTACGAAACCTCTTATGAAATGGCCGTTTATGTTGAAGCAATTACTGCACTCGTAAACAACGGTCTGTACGATAGCGCGGATGAACTTTACCTTGAGGCTTTATCTCGAGGCTTTTTACCCTTTACCATCATCGAAAAGACATCAAACAAACAACTAAAACTAGATTTGCATGGAATGACCCGCGCGACTGCTCACTCTGCAGTGCGAGTGGCACTTCAGCATTTAGTACAATCGTCGAATGGAGAAGGTCTCAATCAAGATATTCTAATCGTTACTGGAAAAGGTAAACGGTCTGAAAAACATTTACGTCCTGTTTTAAGACCAGAGGTACAGAGAATGCTCATGGAAGAGTTTTATCCTCCCATCAGTACTTTTTCGGTACCCAAAAATACTGGCGCATTGATTGTTTCATCGGGTGATGTAAACGCTTGGCTCGAATATCAAAAGCAACAAAGAGGTGTTCGATTTTTAGCCGTCGCTGACATATTGAAGAATATAACTATGGGTACACGACTGAGGAAGATCTTGGCTGAAAATTTGAAGGGTAAGGAGTAAATAACCAAATTTTCTACTATTCATTTGTAATATTCATAAAAGATATCCACATGTTTTAGAGAGTTGTTGTGAGCCACGCGCGAAGCCCGCATTTGTCTGTGGCCTTTGGAATTTGGAACGTTCGACGTTCGTGCGTATTTCCTGGGTTCCCTCATTTCCATGTTGGTACCCGTGTATCGATGTTCAGAAACGACACGGTTTGGATGACGTGTTATATGCAAAGGCGGAGAAGGTAAAAGGGAAAATAAGAACCCTAACCCTAACCCTCTCTTGCTAGAGAGATCAGTGAGAACGAAAGAGAAATCGATTGTCGATTGATTTGTTCATTACAACCACACGAAACTATCTAACCATCGTAACAGAGAAGTTAGTTAGTTTAACATGGAAAAATTCAAAGCAACGACCACCGACGATGGAGTTGAGATTGTAAACGTTGTCGAGAACAAAAAAGATGATGCCAAGAAGGAAAAGGAAACTGGTCCTTTGGCCCCTGTAAATCACGTGTTTTCTTCATTCGGAAGGACGAAGAAAGTCTCTCTCTATCGTACTCTTGGTATCATCTGTGCGATGGCATCAGGATCTGTTTATCCGTGCATGGCCTTTTACTTTGCCAAGAGTTTCGAGAGTCTTGGAGCTCAGGCATCTGATGGAAATTACCTAAGTAATATCACTACCATGGTTTACACGTTCCTTGTGCTTGGAAGTGTTGGCTTTTTCTTCCTTGTTTCTCAATCCACCTTCTTGGAAATCTCCGCTTCGGAAGCAACCCAGGATTTCAAAATTCAGTGGTTCAATGCACTTTTGCGACAGGATATGGCTTATTTCGATATCAAGGATGTTTCCTCTCAAGCTACGGTTGTTGCCTCCAATGCCGCCAGATTTAAGAAGTAAGTACCTTAAAAGGTCTATTCATCCAGGCTAATTTTCTTCATTTTTCGAAACCTCATTTGCTTTATCTGTCACCGTGATAGGGGAATCGGACGAAAGTTGGGAGAGGGAGTTCAATTTACCTGCACTGTAATCGGAGGATTTATTTACGCCTTTTACGTTTCATGGAGAGTCTCTCTCCTCATCTTGGCAGCTGTACCACTCATGGCTGGTGCGGCTTTCTTCATGATGACAATTACTACTAAGCAGACAGAGCGCAAGAGCAAGACGTATGCCGAGACTGGCGGTATTGTGTACACGACTATCAGTTCTATTCGCACAGTGTTTTCCCTGAATGCTTCTGAAACCATGATTGAAAAATTTAAAGCTGCAACTCAGAAGGCATACGACTCTGCAATTGGTTTTAATGCTCTTGTAGGACTTGGAAGTGGTTCAATGATGGGTTCTTTTCTCGTTTCCTACATTATTATGGTAAGTGATGAACTGAGTTCCTGATGCGTTCTGGCCGTACCATTTTACTCATTTTTAAAACAATTATGCAACAGACCTTGTATGGATCGTTTTTGCTTTACTCTCAAGTCAGAAAGGAAGGATGTGACCCGTCAAATACTCTCGACTCTTCCAGTCTTTTCGAGGATTACGATGTGGAGAGTTGTTCCACTGTTGGTGCGGACGTATTTGGTGCTCTCATGGGAATCTCTTTTGGAGCCATGGGACTAGCTCAAATCAGTGCCGCTGCTGAAGCTTTCATTGGTTCTCGAGCTGCTGCATATCCAGCTCTAGAGGCTATCAACCGCAAATTTGATCCTAATGATGATAGTGCTTCTGAGAATATTGAGGAGCCTCCCGAGAAGATGAAAGAAAGTACGTTGAAGAGATCGGAGATGCAGCTTCCAAAATATGTTATTGACTCGACCTCTCATCATGGAAAGCAACCGACGTCTGTCAACGGTGAAATTTCTTTCAACAACATCTCTTTCTCGTATCCTACACGTCCCGACCAGATGGTTTTCAATGGCCTATCCTTGAAAGTGAAAGCTGGTAGTACCGTGGCTCTGGTTGGACCTAGTGGTTCCGGCAAGTCAACAACGGTTTCTCTTCTTGAGCGTTTCTACGACGTTACATCTGGATCCATCACTTTGGATGGTGTCGATATTCGTGATCTGAATGTTCAATGGTTGAGAGAGCACATTGGATTGGTTTCTCAAGAGCCAGTTTTATTTGCTCGTAGTATCAAAGAGAATATCGCATATGGTATGCCAGGTGCTACGGATGAGGATATTATCAAGGTTGCAAAATCAGCCAATGCCCATGACTTTATCTCCAAGTTCCCTAATGGTTACGATACTCAAGTTGGCGACAAAGGTACTCAGGTAAGTAGATGATGCTACCTAGACATGACACGTATAGTCCTTCGATCAGAGTGTGATTGCTAATGACGACTTTCTTTTTTCTATTTTTTAGCTATCTGGTGGCCAGAAGCAAAGGATTGCTATTGCCAGAATTTTGCTCAAGAATCCAAAGATTCTTCTCCTTGATGAAGCAACAAGTGCACTTGATAGCGAGTCTGAATATGTTGTTCAAGAGGCTTTGGATGGTCTTTTGGGCAAAGGAAACCGCACCACTATTGTGATTGCACACAGACTTTCTACAATTAGAAATGCTGATGTAATTGCGGTGGTCAAAGACGGAAAAGTTGCCGAGACCGGCACGCATGACGAGCTCATGAAAAGAGTTGGATCTGAGTATGCCAAATTGGTAGCTGCTCAGACAACTGTTCGCAGCGAATCTCGTACAAATCTTGCTGCTTCTTTGTTGAGTAAATCTGTCATTCAATCTTATGATGAAATCCAAGCACCTCAGATTGAATTTAATGATGTTTATTTCCATTATCCTACGCGTCCTTCCAATGAAATCTTCAAAGGTCTCAATCTAAAGATAAAGCATGGCGAAACTCTTGCAATTGTTGGAACCTCTGGAGGAGGAAAGAGTACAATCATTCAAATGATCGAACGCTTTTATGACCCTATCTCTGGAACGGTCTCATATGAAGGTAACGACTTGAAAGATCTAAATATCAAGTGGTACAGGGATCAAATTGGATTAGTTTCTCAGGAACCGACTCTTTTC
>Ga0213868_10006099_pt1 | contig 10697 bp, 6 predicted proteins | sample PICome_9_FD_160087 | JGI IMG/M metagenome (GOLD analysis project Ga0213868, IMG submission 160087) | Coastal seawater microbial communities near Pivers Island, North Carolina, United States - PICO127 | ecosystem: Environmental > Aquatic > Marine > Coastal | place: USA: North Carolina | collected...
AGGGGAGGTTCTTCATGGTGGCGGGATGCCGGGATCGCGGAGGGACGGGGAAGGCTGTCCCGCGCAAGGCTCCGGGCGGGACCCTATCCCGTACTCGATGAGAACCGATCTCTTCACTCGGGATTCGATCTCGTCGCCCCTGGCGGCGGCAGGAGGGCACCTGGACTGGCGAGGTCGCCACGCCCGGCTACGTTGGGGCGACGAGAGCCTCCCGTCCCAGGGCGGCCTTGTCCCTTCCCTGAGCCCCAGCCTGTCATGCGAATCCTCCTCCTCTCCGCCTCGATGATCGCCGTGTCCTCCAGCGCCCTCGGGCAGACCTGCGAGCACTACTGGGAGTTCAGCTCCACGACGGACCAGGTCGGCGGCCTCGTCACCACCCAGGTGGGCTCGCCCGTGCTCGGCGTCAACGCCACCTACGGGGAGGCCTTCCCCGGCGCCGGCCCGAGCCTCAACAACCTGGTGAACGGCACCGCCGGCGGAGGCGGGCACCTTGAGGCCAGCCTGTCGTCGGGGGGCCCCTTGGCGATGGACTTCGGGCTGGACAGCTTCTCCTTCAGCTACTGGGCGTGGGATGACTTCGCCGGCGACGGCGACGCGCGGGGCGTCCGGGTCTTCGACAACCTCCTGAACACGGAGGAGGGCATCCAGCTCGGGACCAACCTCGCGAACGACTGGAACTTCCGGGTGGACGATGATCAGGGGGCGGTCCACATCTACAACGTCACCTTCCAGTACCAGGCGCCTCGGGACCAGTGGTACCACGTGGTCGGTGTGGTCGAGCGCGCGTCGGGTGGTGGCGGGAGCACGACCCTGTACGTGGATGGCGCCATGGTGATGGCCATCCCCTTCGTGGACACCCAGAGCGGCAGCAACATGGCGGGCAACGTCGCGCCCACCCAGGACCTCCTGATCGGCGCCATCAACGGCGGCTCCAGCGCGGGGGGCGCGCAATCCCAGGGGCTCGACGACCTGGCGTTCTACCGCGGCGCCCTCTCCGCTGCCGACGCCAGCGGCCTCGCGAGCGGCGCGCTCCGCCCCCTGGACTTCGGCGGACCGGTGCAGCGCTACTGCTCGCCGGCGATCCCCAACTCCACGGGAGCGCCGGGGACGGTGGACGCCCTGGGGAGCCTCCAGGCATCGACCAACGCGCTGACCCTCGAGGCCTCTTCCCTGCCCGCCAACGCCTTCGGCTTCTTCCTGACCAGCCAGAGCCAGGGGCAGATCGCCCAGCCGGGCGGGAGCCAGGGGGTTTTGTGCCTCGGCGGCGGCATCGGCCGCTACGTGGGTCCGGGCCAGATCAAGAACTCAGGCGCCGGCGGGGCGTTCCAGCTGGCGCTCGACCTGACCCAGACGCCGACGCCGACCGGGCTCGTGACGGTGGTCGCCGGCGACACCTGGAACTTCACCGCCTGGCACCGGGACGCGGTGGGGGGCTCGGTGACCTCCAACTTCACCGACGCGGTGTCCATCACCTTCCAGTGACCCCTTGAAGGCTCTCTCCTTCGGCCTGCTCGCCGCCGTCTTGGCGGCGGGCCAGGCCCCCGCACAGTCGCCGCCGAACGTCTTGCTGGTCGTCGCGGACGACCTCGCCGCTGGAGCGCTCGGGGCCTACGGCAACGCCGAGGTCCTGACGCCGAACGTGGACCGCCTCGCGGCGCAGGGCACGGTCTTCGACGCGGCCTATTGCCAGTACCCGGTGTGCGCGCACTCGCGGGCCTCCATGCTCAGCGGCCTGTACGTGCAGCAGCTCACCGGCTCCAACGGCAGCTTCACGAACCTCGATAGCGTGCTCGGCTCCCGGGCGACCCTCCCCGAGCACTTTCGCCAGGCGGGCTACACCGCCGCTCGGGTGAGCAAGCTCTATCACATGCGGGTGCCGGGAGACATCACCAACGGCGCCGCCGGATCGGACCACGTGCCCTCATGGGACGTGGCTGTGAATGTTCAGGCGCCGGAGTGGTCGACGCCGGGGACGACGGGGCACTACACCAATGAGACCCTGAACTTCGACCCGAACCTGCACTACGGCCTCGGCTTCGGGACGGCGTTCTACACGGTCGAGGCCTCGACGAGCGGCGCCGAGCAAGCGGACCACGTGGCCGTGGACGAGGCCATCTCATTGCTCGATGGGTTCGGGGGGCAGCCGTTCTTCCTCGCGGTGGGGTTCGTCCGTCCCCACGTCCCCCTGGTGGCGCCCGCCTCGGACTTCGCCCTCTACGACCCCGCGCAGCTGCCCCTCGCGCAGAGCGTGCCGGGAGATCTCGCCGACATCCCTGCCCCGGGCATCTTCTGGAACGAAGGCGCGCGGGGGCCGAACAGCGACCCCGACCGCCGGGAGGTGTTGCGGGCCTACTACGCCTCGGTGTCCTTCATGGACCGCCAGCTCGGGCGCTTGCTCGACCGGCTGGAGCAGCTTGGCCTAGAGGACGACACGATCGTCGTGTTCACCTCGGACCACGGCTACCACCTGGGCGAGCACACCTTCTGGCAGAAGCTCAGCCTGCACGAGGAGTCGGCTCGGGTCCCGCTGATCGCCGCGGGGCCGGGGATTCAGGCGGGGCGTCGGGGGCAGGTGGCCGAGCTGGTGGACCTCTATCCGACCCTCGCGGACCTGGCGGGACTCCCGGTGCCGACGCACTGCGCGGGGCAGTCCCTGCGCGGGGTGATCGAGGGGACCAGCGGCGAGCTTCGTACGGGCGCCTACTCACGCATCGCCGGCGGCGAGCTCCTCCGGACGCCGTCGTTCGCCTACATGCGATATAGCAACGGCGCGGAGGAGCTGTACGACATGGGGCCCGCGCCCCTCGGAGACCCGCTGCAGTTCACGAACCTGGTGGCAGATCCCGCCTTCGCGTCCACCCTCTCGGCGCTCCGCGACCAGCTGGACGCGCGGGTGGCGGAGATCGAGGAGGGATCTGGCGAGGTCTACTGCGCAGGCGACGGCACGAGCGGGCTCTGCCCTTGCCTCTACTTCGGGGGGCCCGGGGAGGGCTGCCTGCACTCGGCGGGGTCCGGGGCCACGCTCACGGGCTCTGGCTACGCCAACGTCGCCGCCGATACCCTCCGGCTTGAGGTGAGGGATGGCCCGCCGTCGCGGCCGGGCCTGCTGGTCTCAGGCCTGGCGCCGACCTCGATTCCCCTGGGGGACGGGCTGCTGTGTCTGCAGACCCAGGTCCGGTACGCGCCGCTACAGCTCGATGCCCAGGGGCGAGCGAGCTACAGCCAGCTCGGGTCGACCTCCCTGGCGGGGAGCACGATCCACTACCAGTTCGCCTTCCGCGACGCGGGGCCCTGCGGCGGGAGCTTCAACCTGTCCAGCGCCTGGCGGGTCACCTGGCACTAGTCCGGTCTCCGCGGAGCTCGGGGGCGGAGCTCAGCGGCCCCGGCGCCAGGCGTCGGCCACGGCGTCAGCCACGGCCTCGGCGACCCCCTCGTCGTAGGGGCCGGGGAGGACCCGGTCGCGGGTGGGGGTCCCGACACAGCGGGCGAGGGCGAAGGCCGCGGCGACCTTCATCTCCGGCGTGATGGCCGTGGCGCCGGCCTCGATCGCCCCCCGGAAGATGCCGGGGAAGGCGAGGACGTTGTTCACCTGGTTGGGGTAGTCGCTGCGGCCCGTCCCGACCACGGCGGCGCCGGCCGCCGTGGCGAGGGCGGGGTCGATCTCGGGGTCGGGGTTGGCCATGGGGAAGAGCATGGGCGCGGGCGCCATGCGCTCGACGTCGGCGGTGCTGAGCAGGCCGGCGCGGCTCACCCCGACGAAGACGTCGGCGCCCTCCAGGGCGTCATGGACGGAGCCCTCACGGCCCCCCCGGTTGGTGTACTCCAGCAGCGCGCGCTTCTCGGGCGAGAGGTTGTTGCGCTGCTCATGGATGATGCCCCGTGAGTCGCACACGATGATGTCGCGTACGGGCTCGCAGCGGTCCGAGTCGAACCCGACGCAGGTGAGGAGCTTGGCGATGGCGGTCCCCGCGGCGCCGGCGCCGGCGATGACCACGTTGAGGTCCGAGAGCTTGCGACCGGTGAGCTCGCAGGCCCCGATCATCGCGGCGAGGAGCACCACGGCGGTGCCGTGCTGGTCGTCGTGCATGACGGGGATGCCGAGGTCTTGGAGGCGCTCCTCGATCTCGAAGCACTCCGGAGCGGCGATGTCCTCGAGGTTGATCCCTGCGAAGCCAGGGGCGATGGCGCGGACGGCGTCGACGACCTCGTCAGGCGTCGAGGTGTCGAGGCAGATGGGCCAGGCGTCGAGGCCACCGAAGCGTCGGAACAGCGCGGCCTTGCCCTCCATCACGGGCATCGCCGCCTTGGGTCCGATGTCTCCGAGCCCGAGGACCGCGGTGCCGTCGGTGACGACGGCCACCGCGCGGCCAGCCACGGTGAGGTCCCTGAGGCGGGAGGGCTCGTCGACGATCTCGCGGCAGGGCGCGGCGACGCCAGGGCTGTAGGCGAGCGCGAGGTCGTCTTGGGTCTCAAGCGGCGCTTCCAGGCGAATGGAGATCTTGCCCTGACGCTCCTCGTGGAGCGCGATCGCGCGGTCATCCAGCTGGCTACGGTGCTGCTCTACGGTCATAGCGCCAGACTGTAGCGCGTCAGCGCGCTGGATGGCCAATCAGCAGCGCATTCGCCGCCTCAAGTGCCTCGCGTGCTGCGCTATTTCGCGGCTGCTGGGCCAGCACCTCCTCGAAGTAGCGGACGGCGGACTGGAGGTCGCCGGCGCGGGCCTCGACCTTGCCAAGGAGCAGCGTCATGGGCACATCCCCTGGGTTCTGTTGGAGCCATGCCAGCGCGCACTCTCGGGCGAGCTCATGCCTGCCCGCGCTGCCCGCGGCCTCGACGAGGGCCCCCAGCACTCTCGGAGAATCCCCTTCGATCCGACGCGCCTCGAGGAGCGAGTCTGTGGCCTCGTCGAACCTGCCGAGCTCCGCCAAGGCCGCGCCCAGGTTCAGGTGCCCGATGGCGTAGTCGGGGTCGAGGTCCACCGCGGCGCGGTAGGCCTTCTCCGCGAGGTCGACCCGGCCGAGGAGCACGTGACTGCGGCCAATGCCCTCGAACGCGGGGGCGTCCCGGACCGCGAGGTCGTCGCGTCCGCGCACGGCCTCATGGAAGAGCGCGAGGGCGTCGCGGAAGCGAGACTCGTCAATGGCGAGGCGGCCATGCTCGATGAGCAGGTGGGGGTGCCGGTCCTCGGTCGCTCCGACCTCGCAGAAGGCCTGCACCGCGGCGGGGTCGGCCGGGCCACGGAAGAGTCGCAGGGCGCGACCATCAGCGTCGTAGACGAGGGTCGCCTGGTTCGCCTCGCCCAGCGCCGCGGCGGCCTCGTTGAACTCGAGGAGGACCTCACTGGTTGGGTCGAGCTCGCGGTCGCGGGGTCCACCCGTCCTTAGGAACGCCTCGACCACCCGGACCTCCGGGTCGTCGAGGAGCAGCGGGTCGACCTCGACGGAGCGACTCTCGCGGATCCTCACCACCAGGGGCGCGGGCGTGAGTCCGAGGGCGAGCGGGGTCCTCGCGGTGCGAGCGATGGCGGCCGTCCAGCTCCGGTCTGACGCGGCGAGGCCGCCCCGCCGAGGCCACGAGCGAGCGCCCTCGACCAGGACGTCGGCCGAGCCCTCTCGAACCGTGAGGCGGTGGGCGTCTGCGGGCAGCTCCAGCTCCTGGCGGCGGCCGGAGGGCCAGGTGACCTCCACCCGAGGGCTCGGCGCGGCGCTCGTCGGGAGCTGCAGGTCCGGTGAGACCTGTGACTGGAAGCCCTCCACCAGGGAGACGTGCCGCGCATAGCGCCGTGCCGACTGGGTGCCGCCGCTGGCATCAGGGAGCTCGACCTCGACCTGGGCGCCGAGGGCGACCATCCCGCCGCTCGCTGGAATCAGCCGGACCCTGATCGCGGCCTGGGCGCCTTGGTTCTCGTAGTACACCAGCCCGCCCAGGGTCCACAGGGCGAGGTCGAGGTCGCCGTCGCCGTCTGGGTCAAAGGGAACGATGGCGCGGCCGTCGTGGGAGGCGTCGATCCCCAGGCACCAGCCGGCGTCGACCCAGGGCCGGTCAGCGGGGCCGTCGTCCGTCCGCACGAACAGGCGGTCCCGCTCATGCCCGTTGAAGGAGCCCTGGAAGCGCAGGGCCTCGTTCACGTCCTCGCTGCGCTCCCCGCGCTCGAGCCTGCGCCCGTCGTCGATGACCTGGCGCCAGTAGTAGGTCTGCCAGTCGCCCAGCCCGCGGTCCCGGTGGGAGGCGAAGCCGTTGGTGACCACAAGCTCCTCGGCCCCGTCGCCGTTGACGTCGACGAACTGGCAGCCCCAGGCCCACTCCGCCTCGTTGACCCCGAGGCCGCGCGCCCGATCGGGCCACGGGCCGGGCTCGGCGGGCTCGGTGTAGAGGGCGTTCCCACGGGCGATGGTGTCGACCCTGGCGCGCATGGTCTCGGAGAGTCCCTGCGCGAGGGGGACCATGCGCATGCCCTCCTCGCTCGACATGTTGGACACGTAGAGGTCCCAGCGGCCGTCGGCCTCGAGGTCCGCGAGCGCAGCGCCCATGGTGTAGGCGCTGACGCCGCCCATCCCCATGGTCTCGTCCGCCACGAACCGGCCAGCCTCGTTGCGCCAGAGGACGTTGGGCCCGAAGTCGTTGCCCTCGAAGAGGTCGGTGTCCCCGTCGTGGTCCGCGTCGAAGGCCAGGGCCACGTAGGTGTAGCCCGTGCCCTCGATGCCCCGCGCCTCGCTCTCCTCGGTGAAGCGCAGCCCGCCCTGGTTGATGAGCAGGTGGTTGTCGGCGCCGTCGTGGGCCTCCACGGTGTTGTAGTCCGGCCCGCGGGACTCGCCGCTGCCGTAGACGGCGAAGAACAGGTCCAGGTCGCCGTCCCCCTCCACGTCCAGGGGCGCGACGGTCTGCACGGCGAGCCGGCGGAGCCCCACAGGGTTCGGCAGGGCGAAGGCCTCGGGGAGGTGGCGCCATGTGCCAGGCGCCGCGTCGGTCCTCGTCCAGAGGCCGGCGAAGGCCAGGCCTCCTCGGTAGCGACTCGTCTCGGAGGCCACGAGCTCCTCGAGCCCGTCCCCGTCGAGGTCCACGAACAGCACGAAGGCGGGGCGGTCCGCGAGTCGCTCCATGGGGAGCGGGATCGGGATGAAGCCGCCGACCCCGTCGTTGCGCAGCAGCAGCGTCGACTCGTTGCTGCGCGTGGCGATGAGGTCCTGGAACCCGTCCCGATCGAAGTCCACCACGGAGAGGCCGCCGAGGGTCAGTGTGCGGTGCCGGTCCACGAAGTCCTGAAGCAGCCGCTCGTTCTCGGCGCTGGTGCCGAAGGTGAGGCCGACCTCCAGCGTTCGGTCCACGTAGCGCGGGGGGTCGTCGCACCGCAGCCGCACGCCGGCGCCCAGGGGCTGATCGGCGGTGGCCTCGCAGAAGTGGAAGCGCGAGAGCCGCCAGTCTTCCCCAGGAGCGGTCCGGGCTTCGATCTCCCCGTACAGGGTGATGTCCACGCGCTGCGCGGTCGGGAGCGGCTTGCTGGGCGCCTCTGCCCGCTGCGAAGGGGACGCCTGAACCCCCGCCCAGCGCAGGCGAACTCGCCCGGTGGCCCGCTCTCCGGACGGCTCGAGCTCGAAGCGGTCGAGCTCCAGCTCCACCCGCTCCGGGCTGGCGGTCCTTGGGCCGAGACCTGCGAGCAGCGCGACGAAGGCGCCCGGGACCCGGGTCCAGCTGCGGTTCCCAACGAGCCAGCAGACCTCGAGCCCGGCGGCTTCCTGTGCGCTCCCCGGACCCCGGACTCGCCCGGAGAAGTCCTCGCTGTCGATGCTAAGCGCCGCTCGCTCCAGGTCACCCCTTGCGAGGGGCTCGAGGAGCAACGCGAGGAGGTCCTGCTCGAGGCGGAGCGCCTCCAGTTCGGACCGGGCCAGGTCGGTGACAGGTGAAGCCGGGGGAGAGACGAGCGCGGAGCGCGGATCCAGTATCTCTTCGCCGCAGCCGAGGACCACCACGAGGGCGGTGATGGCAGCGCTCCACGTACTGACCCTCGTGCCGTCGAGGGCGAGTCCTGGCAGTCTGGAGGCGATCACGATTGGAAGGTACGGGGCTCCCTTCGGAGCTGAGGGCGTGAAGTCTACAATTGCGCGCCATGGACCAACGCGTCGTAGCTACTGCCTCAGGCGTCCTCTGGACGGCACTCGCCCTTTCCTTTCTCGGTTGCGTTGCTCCACAGGGCAAGCCGACCTCCCCGCCAGCGACCGGCTCCAGCGCCGGGGTCATGGCGAATCCCAGCGCTGATTCCCCCGCTGGCCCCACTGCTGGCCCCACTGCTGGGACCACTGCTGGGGGGACCCTTGGGCCTACCGCTGGGGCGGCGGGTGGCGCCGATGGGGCCGGCACCCCTGCGGCGGCGGCGCTCGATGTGCCTGCGGTCTCAGAGCCAGACGCCGCGGCGCGGCAGCTGGCGGAGATGATCGGGCTCCTCAGTGAGTCAGAGGGCGCGCCGTTGATCGCGGCCTACGCGGAGTCGAACGGCGTCGACGGCGCGGCCGAGATCCTGGTGCGCCTCAAGCCGGAGCTCCGCAGCAAGCTCATCCGCGAGCTGCAGCAGTCCAACCCGGATGAGGTCGCTGAGTACATGGAGGCGCTGGCCAAGGCCGCTGCGGCGGCCATGCTCACCAACGGACAGCTCCGTGAAGATGCTGGCAAGGTCGTTGACGACTGGCACGCTGCCGCTGCCCGCGGAGACCGCGACGGTTACCTCGGGAGAATGGCGCCGGACGCTCGCTTCCTGGGCACCGACGCCCTGGAGCGCTGGGACCTCGAGCAGTTCACCGACTACGTGAACAAGTACTTCGCGCCTGGCCGCGGATGGGCCTTCCTGCCGGACGAGCGGGTCCTCCAGCTCTCCGCCTCCGGGACGGTGGCCTGGTTCGACGAGCTCCTCGCGAGTGAGAGCTATGGAGAGCTTCGCGGGACGGGGGTGCTCGTGCGCGCTGGAGACGTCTGGAAGGTGGCCCAGTACAGCATGACCTTCACGGTGCCCAACGACGTGGCCGAGAACGTGGTGGACGCGGTCAGTCGGTCTGAGCAGTGAGCGGTGCCCCGCCGGCGGATGAGCCGGCGGATGAGCCGGCGGATGAGCCGGCGGATGAGCCCGCGGATGAGCCCGCGGATGAGCCCGCGGATGAGCTCACCCGAGGGCGCGCGAGACGCCCCTGCTTCGGACCCAGAGCCAGGTGGTCTGCACCAGCCCTGCGATGACGAAGGTCACCAGGGTCCAGTTCAGGCCCGAGACGCCGAGGCCCTCGGCCATGAGCACGCCCACCTCGAGCAAGCCCCAGGCGAGGGCGAAGTAGATGAGGACCGCCTCCGTGATGGGGCGCGTCTGATGGGCGTGGACCAGCAGGCCCTGGAACCAGCTCTGGGCGACCTGGTAGGACGGCATGAGCACACAGAGGGCCGCGCCCAGCCGGGCCATGGGGATCAGCTCCGCGGGGATCCGCTGGACCTCGCCGAACCAGATCCCGGAGAGCGGCGTGAAGGCCATGAGCGCGAGCACCGCCGAGGTCACGCCCGCGAGTCCCCACCCAAAGCGGCGGAGCGCCCTCGGCCCGCCGCCCAGGGCCACCAGGGTCACGACGACCTCGTTGAATGCCATGCCGACGCTGCGCATGGTGAAGACCAAAGCGTGGACCGGTCCCCATGCGGCCACCGAGTCCAGGGCGCGTGGCATGCGGTTCATCCCGGCGGCGCCGATGGGCTGAATGAAGAGCGTGACGAGCGGGGTGAGGGCGAGCGGCGTGTAGAAGCGCATGAAGCGGGCCACGGTCATCGTCTCGCCCTCTGGCTCCCGCCGGAGGAGGCTGTGGATCTCCTTCACGCGCCAGTGGGCATAGAGAGCCTCGGCGGTCACGCCCGTGGCGACGCCGCAGCCTGCGACCGCGATGCCTGAGAGGCCGCTCCAGACGCCGAGGCTGGCGAGGACCGCCGCCGTGGCCACGAGGCGGACCGCGGTGCCCACGCCGACGGCGCCGCTGCGTTCGAAGCGGATCAGCGCTCCTTGCTGGGTTCGCCTGTAGCCGATGGCGAGCGTCCACGGCGTCATGATCTGGAGCCCGATGCGGCCAGGCTCCAGCACGCGTGGGTCGCAGCCGAGGAGCGTGGTCGCGACGAAGTCGTAGAGGGGCGTGAACGCGATCAGGCCGTGGAGCAGCGAGAGCAAGACGCTCATCACCACGCCGTAGCGGAGGACCGCCGAGTAGCGCCGCCAGGACGTGGAGAGCCGCGTGGAGGCGGCCAGCATCATGATGATGGGGCCCTCGATCACGAGGCTGATGGGGAAGACCACCGAGCTCCACGCGGCGAGGTTGATCTTCGCCTCGGGGAGACGCGAGACGGACGCGATCACCAGGGTCGGCTCCATCGCCATCAGGACCCAGCTCGCCGCCAGCGGCGCCCAGAGGCGGAACACGCGTCGCACATCCACCGGCTGATCGCCCGGGACAGGGGGGTCGGGCGAGGCGGGAGAGCTCAAGGGGCGACGAGGGTGCATCGGCGCCGGCGTCTAAGCAAGCCGAACCCGGCGCGCGCGCCGCGCGAGCCGGGTTCGGTGGGGGGGAGCCGTCAGATGCCGCCGCCTTCCGGTGGCGGGGTCATCTTGAGAGGAGCGGGGCCGGCGGTCTCGCCCGGCGGGGCGTCGGTGCCATCAGGGGCCGGTTCAGGAGCAGGCTCCATGATAC
>Ga0213868_10006102_pt1 | contig 10695 bp, 6 predicted proteins | sample PICome_9_FD_160087 | JGI IMG/M metagenome (GOLD analysis project Ga0213868, IMG submission 160087) | Coastal seawater microbial communities near Pivers Island, North Carolina, United States - PICO127 | ecosystem: Environmental > Aquatic > Marine > Coastal | place: USA: North Carolina | collected...
TATCTAAATCGTATTTAAGTACATTTCTACCTTTCCCATTTCCGATGTCTATGATCTCGTAATCAAAAGAACCATCAGGATTCATAATCACATATTCTTCAGTTATTTTAGCTCCAGCTGTAAGCTGTCCGTTTTCACCAACCATATCAGGTGAAAATATACCTACTTCTGTTAAAAGATTATTCATTTCACTATCTATATCTGGAGTTGACGCTACTAAAGATGTTCCTGTTTTATTTAAAGAACCTAAAGCAGTATTGTTTATAACTAATGGCTCTTTAAAAGCTGGTCCTATAAAAACTATTTGTTGAGCTCCTCCAGGTAATAAATCTAAATAAACATTATAACCGTCTGACTTAGAAAAACCAGGTTTACCAGTCAAAACACTATTAGCCGCGGTATATTTAAAATTATTATTTGGATCGAAATTTGAATCTTCTGTAATGCTAAGCTCTGAAGTTAAAGCAGTTAAAAAGTCTAAAGAAGTTTGAGGAGCTTGCTCTAAGTATTTAATTTCAGACAACTCGTAAGCACAAGTTTCATCTTGACACTTATTATTTTCTATAGCTAGTTTTAATTTAGCATATATTCTACCTGTATTTCTATAAGCGTTATCTAGTAGCTGAAAATTGTAGTCGCTAGTGTTAGATATAAAATCTTGATTATAAGCTATAGAATCACTTTGATTGAACTGCTTTAAAAATAAATTTTGGTATAAGTTTTCTTCCATTTTTATTGTTTATTAAATCCGCCTGCACCGGCAATTCCACCAATAGCGCTTGTAACGCCTCCTATCATGCCTAAAGTTGCAGATGTTTGGTCTGCACGAGCTTGTGCAAGATCTTGTTGAGCGGCTCCTAATTGAGAAGCTACTCTATTTAACTGTGCAACTTCTCTATTTTCTGTTTGTTGAAAGACAAACTGCTTACCAGCAACATCAGCTTGTTGCATTCTTTGTTGCTCTGAGATTTTCTGCTGTTGTGCTCTTTGTTCTCCAGCTGCTCTTTTGTCTTCGTTAGATTTTTCCTGTTGCTCTATACTGGCTGAAACACCTCTTTTAGATCTCAAAGCCGCGTTTGCTAAAGCAGTAGCTCCACCTGCACTAGCTCCAGTGGCTCTCATTGTGTCTAATGTATTTGCTAAAGCTATATCAGCCTCTTCTATTTCTATACCAGCGGCTTGAGTAGCTACCGATAGTTGAGCCATAGGATTACTAATCATACTAGTTAAATCCTTTACGCCTTCGTATGGATTTATTATATCTTGTCTATTAGCTTCTAATTGATCTAACTTAGCTTGGAGTCTAGCTCTTCTTCTAGCAGCTTCTCTAGCAGCTCTTTTAGCAGCTTTACTACCGAAAATTCCACCAGCTATTGAGCCAACGCCTCCTATAATTCCTGCTGTTATTATTCCTGACATATTTTTTCTTTATTTACGTACTCTTCGATAGTGAATGAGTATAATTTATTTTCTATTTCATCTAAGTCTCTAGTGTTAGATGGGTTTTTATGGATGTTTATAAAAATGCAATCTTCAGAGCAAGTTATCAGTCTTTTAGCGCCTTTTATTGATTTCTCAAAACAAGGTGCTATATGTTCAACCGTTTCTCCATCAGTTGTTACTAGTATTTTACCTGTCATTAAAAACCAAAAGTGATCTGTATGATGCATAGCGCTAACAACAAAAGTACCAGATTTCATTCTCATTTCTCTCATGTACAATTGATCTGAAAAATCGTGCTTTATTGGAAATTCTTCGTTGTTAACTAAAGCTTTGCCATCTCCATGTATAAAATCCTCATGGTTGTTAGCTATTAAAACCTCTTGAAGTATTTCTAGATTTTTAGTGTAGTTGCTTAGCTTGTTCATTAATATCCATTATTAAAAACATAAGTAGAGCCAACGGAAAAAAGTTGTTTTTCATCACCAGGATCAGTTGTTAAATCTGTTGAAATAGTAACATTAGCGTAAAAACCTTTTATACCAGATATTTGATTACCAAAATGAACCTCTCTTTCTGAAGAAATAGAATCGTTAATTAAGTTTGCAACATATTTATTTTCTTTTAAATTAAAACCTGCTTGATATCTATCTAGCGAAGGCGAAGTTGTTCCATACGCTGTAAAATAATTAGGTCTATCTACAACCAAGGATATGTTTAAGTAATCATATTGCTGCACGACTATAGCTTGATTTACGGTTAATATATTTGTTGTAGAATCATAGCTAACTACAGTTGTACCAGTTGGAACTCCAGTCCCAGTTACAATGCCACCTACAGGTATTAACAGTATTTGACCACTTGTTTGACTAGGATTAATTTGAACTGTCGTTGTGGTTAGTTGCGGTAAAGATATTAAAACATTTAAGTCAGTTACTACAAATTCACCTTCAAAATAACTTTTTATTCCAGTAGTCTCATCAAATGTAACTGCATTAAATTGATCTGTCCAGCCTTTTGGCGTAAGCATTTCACCAGTTCTGTCTGACTTAAAACTCCCAATCTGCCATCCACTAGTCCCTTCGTAGTTAATAGTTTGAAACGACTTAGAGTTTGAAGGGTTTTGATTTATTACAAAGCTAATTGAACTTTGGTTTGAAACACCATAAAAACTACCTCTTGGAACATTATTTCCAGCTGGAGTTTTTGAGACATAATGTTTGTACAAACCTCCATCTTTTGCGCTATAAAAAACATTTCTTAAGCTAAATATTTGCTCGGGTTTATAGGTGAAAAAACTAACCCAACCTTTAACTGATTCATCAAAAGACAAGGTGCTAAAATTAGTAGAATCTGGCTGAAGCACCGGATTTCTTTGCATCGAAACAACGTATTGTGAATTGTGTACGTCGTAACCACCTACAACATATCCTTCTGCGTTATTATTGTCAATGGAAATTAAAGTATCTCTGAAAAAATCTATCATACCATAACCCGATATTTCAGTTATTCCATCAGAACTTAATCTTAGAATAGCATTGTTATTTTTATCTGAAAAATATTTTTGGTAACCATATACTGCAAAGCTTTCTGGGTTTTTACTTATACCATATTCACCAGCGTAAGGCTGTATTGTTCCAATAACTAGGTTTGAATTAGTTACAGCACCACCGCCTTCAGCAGAATATATTGCGTCTTTATCTATCAACGCTCTTGATACTTTACTTTCTTGAAAAACAATAAGATTAGTATCTTCAGCGTATAGTTTTTGTATAGAGCCATTAGAAGGATCTGCACTTTTTGTAATATCTTCAGAAACAGAAAATACATTAGAGTTATTAATACCAGTTCTAGAATTAAATATACCAGAGTATATTAAAGAGTTTATTCTAAAAGAAGCCGACTCATCTTCTTCAACTAAGTAAGCTTTAGCTCCATAATCCACTGATGTGTTATTATATCCACCTCTAATTCTAGCCTCTTCTATAGCCCAGTTTTCTGGTTCAATAACATCATCAACCACTTTATAACCACCTAAGTCGTTTGGGATGCCTAAAGATCCATTCCAAACAGGTTGATTGTCTGCTATCGTCTTCTTTAATACAAAAGAGTTAAAATATTTAACTTCTATTACTGCTCCCATATGTTAATTATCACTTATTTTTATTTTAAATTACAGTTGAACCTGCCAAAAGTAAGACTCTACTTCAGCTTGTGGAATCTCTACTGAGACTGCGTTGCCGGATTGGAAAGTTGGTTCTGCGTCTTCGAGAATGTAAGATCCATTTTGAGGTATAAATATACCATTTTGTCCACCTGGAATTGGAGCTGTACCTTTTCTTATATATTTACAGTTAGTTCTCCACAAGTCGTCTAATTTCTGTTCTGTTTCAACTACAGAAGCCCTCATTATTCTAGCTCCAGTATTTGGGTACGTAAGGTTTGAAGACCCTGCGCCGCCTAATATGGTAAAATTGTTACCATTTCTTATTATTCCACCACCTGTTTGGGATGCGCCGAAACCTGTGTTTGATCCACCTTGTATTAAACCATCGACAAAGGTACCACTATAGTTTGGATTACTAACAGGGTTGTCGCTTGTTAAGAAGGGTTGATTAGCATAATTTACAGCTAGATTATCAAGAGCTCCTACAACAAAAGGCATGTTTCTATCCCATGGACCATTATACAAATACCATCCTATTGCCGCGGCTGGACCTTCTGTCACTTCAAAAGTAGTGTAATATTGATAAACTTGATTACCTGTGGCTGGACCTCTTAAATCTTGTGTAAATATTGAGAGTTTTAGGGTTTTAAATTTATACGTTTTTACATTTTCAACTTTAACACCAAAATCAACAACAAAACTTACTTCCACTGAATCACTACTTCCACCAGCATCTTGTACTTCCACTGTAAAGTTGTATCTATCAGCGGGCGTTGAGTCACCTTGAATATTTACAAGATCTATTTCAAAATCACCATTTGCATTTTCGTTAGGGTTTTGTAAATCAAAATATCCATTTGGTATAACGTTTGTTCCAGATGAATTGGTTATTGTTTTAATCTCAACATTTGATTCGTTTAAAATATTAGATAAAGCAATGTTTCCACTTCCATTTTTACATTTTATAGTAGTAACTAAACTATCTCCTGGGTTTAAAAGAATTTCATCACCATTACTAGGTTCTGATATAGTTGGAGAAACATTATCTAGATTTAACTGTAAGGTGAATGGAGTTAATAAACCATTTACTATAGCTTGAAGGTTTATAGTAAAATTTCTTAACTCAGAATTGTTACCAAAAAATATATTATCAAAGTATTCTTGCTTAACTTTTATATTGTAACGATTAGTATTTGCCACTACTTCATAAAGCTCAAAATAGTTTACATCTTCAGGTACGGGTGTTACGGAATTTTTTTGACTAACTATTTCTAAAGGTAAACCGTTTGGTGCTTGAATATCAGCGTCTGCAACTGGTATTCCAAAATTATTAACTATTTTTATATCTGATGTTGAAACATTATCTCCCTCTTGAATACTTTCGTCAAATGGAGTTGGGTTAAATCCAAATAAATCAGCTCCTCCAGAAGATTCATTTAATATAGCATTATTAAGATCTGCTATTAAACCAGAAGTTGACGTCTCCCAAAATATATCTAATAGAGATTCTTGAGGTTCCGTTTCATAAACAGCTAAATATTGAATACCAGGTAAACCCTGACCTGTTATAACTATATCACTACCCGCGGTAACAGTCACGCTTTGATCAACTTGTATTGTTGCTAAGGCAGAGTGATCCACGTCTTGACCAGCTGTGACATTTACAACATTGTTTAAAGTTAAAACGCTTGGGGTTGGCGTTGAGTCACTAGAAACAATAATTGTTCCATCAGGTATTCCGACTCCTTGAACTGAACGATTGTTAGCTGGAACTGGATCGAGGGTTGTTATAGTGTTATTAGTTGTGTTAGTTGCTGCTGTGATTGTTACAGGAGTTGATGGTGGCGTGTATGCGAGCCCGTCAACTTCTAAGTCTTCAGGAAAACCAGGACCAGAAACTTTGTCTCCTACTCCTATATTACCTACAATGCCAGAAGTGTTTGCTACTTGTATAATATTAGTTGTAGCTGAAACACCTACAGTAGCTGTAACCGTATCGTAGTTTGTTGTTGAAATTTGACCTATTTTTTTACTAGTACTTATTCTAGCTATAAGAGGATTTGAATCTATGGAGTAAAACTGAGGAAAGTAATTTGGTCTAGGAGATTTTTCACCAATTGGAACATATTCAAATAAATCAGCAACAGTAGATATAGTAGAAACTGTATCAGATGATCTTTCTGGATAGTACTGAGTATTTGATAAACCTATGTTATTTGCCGTAATGAACGTACTTGTATTCTCTACACGACCAAAAAGCTGAACAGAACTTCTAAATTGTCTTTGCTCAGGACCTACTTCTGATAAATCCCTAGGCACTTTATTTATATTGTCGTTTATTAAAACCATGTGAGATGTTTTACCAAGCTCTAAGGTTTGATCTTGTGGATATGAAGCCATAATTCCAGGTAAATAAACATTATAGTAATCTTGCTCTGTTTGCTTAATTACTATTTTATAAGTATACCAACCCAACGGATTGTAGTCTGAACTAGTTGATTCCCCGTTATATATTCCAGGTGTTCCTAGTTGGTTGTTTCTAGTAGAAGATATAACTTCGTTAAACAATATTTTTAAAGAATCTCCAGGCCAACTACCAGGTATATAGTTTACAGAACTATCTTTATAACCTGAGTATATTGTATCTCCAGAAAAACTAAAACCACCAACTTTAACAGTTTCTTTGTTGTTAGATAATAAAACAGTTGAAGTTCTACCGTATCTATCTGACAGAACAACACCAGCTTGATAGTTTCTATTTGTTTTAACAGTGCTGTTAGGATATTCTATTATACTTGTACTGTTTTCAGTAGTTCCACCTGGCTCTAACAATACAATATCTGCGTTTTGAATATTAGTAACAGAGTTTGTTAATTCTAAAATAAAGTCTCCTGGGTTTAGTGGATCTTCCGTTACAGAAACAACTTCAGTGTTTGGAGGTATAGTTCCGGTGCCTACAACTAAAGTAATAAAATCACCTACACTAATTTCTCCTACAGCTCCTTTTTTTATTGTTATAGTAGTTCCACTATAAGGACCACCGTTTATTATACCTTCTGTTCTATTTAAGTCAAACGCGGCTTTATCAGAAACAGCCACATTGTAGTTTAAGCTAGAAGGCGGCGTGTGCTTATCTTGATAGTTACCATATATAACTCTATTTCCAGAAACCTCTTGAGCTAAAGCTTTTACAGGTATTTTATCAAAAACTCTAGTTGTTGTTTTTTCAGGCAGAGTTTTAAAAGGTTTTTTAGACTGATAATTGTAAGAAAAATAGTTAGGATTATTAGCGTTTAAAACAACGTCGTCAATTAGAGTTTGCGGTAAATCTACAGTAACCTGACCACCTGTTGAAGGATTGTTTACGTCTGTTGGTTCATAAGCCGTTACCTTAGGCTTACCTACTATTCCAAAGCCAGTTATTAAAGAACCTACCTTTATGCCTCCTTGTAAATTATCTATATCAAACTGCATTGCTGCTGTAACGGCTCCATTTACAGAAAAAGTTCCAGCTGAATTAACCACATCATTAATAGGTATTGTATCAACAACTTTTATAGCAACAGCGTTTGACTCTTTGTATAATATGTCTACATTCTTTACCTTAAGACTGTTGTTTATATTATAGTTTAAAAAAGGAAGAGGTATTCTTAAGTTAATATTATTTACTTTGTTTTCTACAAAAGAAACAACCGTACTTCTATAAGCGTCAGACTGGTCGTCTACATCATTTATATTCTCTTGCTTCACGTACATGAAATACCCGTCTTGCTTTGGTATAAAAGCTATCTGAGTAAACGGAGCTATTAAAGAATACTCGTTATCTTCAAACTGAAATCTATAGCTAAATCTAGAAAACTTATCTTCTAAAAAATCAGGATCACCAGCGAAATCTGGGTCGTAATAAGGGTTATAATTTAATATTATTTCCGTGTCTTCATTTAAGTTTTCAAAAATAGCAGAAGTTGCTGTTATTGTCCAAAAAGGATTTGCGGGGTCTACAGTATCATATACAGCTGTATCAACTTCTGAGTTTGGTATGGGGATTATTTTGCCGCTAGTGTTATCTACGTAGGCTAAAGAAGATCCTTCGCCGTACACTGTTTCTATTAAACCTGGTGTAGCAGTAGATTTGGCTTGAATGTCTCCTTCAAAAGACTTTAACTCTATTATATTAGTTGCAGGTGTTGTTATGGCTGCATTCACCAATCCAGCCCCGCCATTTGGATAGTATTTACTAACAACATCTTTCATTGTAGACTCGTGTTCACCATCTACTATTGACAAGTAGCTTTCCTCATAAAGCTCCATACACGCGTAAGGATTATACTTAGCTACAGATATTTGATCTTCTGTTGTATAATAAGTTGGGTTTGTAACTCCGGATGGATTAGCTAAATCTACATTTATTTTTCTTGGCTGATTTCTATTGTCAGTCCAAAATAATAAGCTTTCTAATATATTAACTCCATATATAGGGTTTGTTGTACAGAAATTTAAAAAAGCCCCTTCGACTAAAAGAGTTAAAGTGTTGTTTTGAACATTACAAGCAAATATATAGTTTTTAGCAGTTGGTTCATAAGGGTATTCTTCTCTATAAGTAGAACCTACAAAAGGGTAGTTTGTTAGAAAAACGTATACAGTGTTTATTTGATCGTTTGCTAAATATCCTATGCAATAAAGATTAGCTGTTCCAGTCGCAGCTTCAAAATCAAATACTTTATTGTTACCTAAAACGTTTTCAACTGACCCAACAGAATCACCTTCTGACTTGCTTATTTGAACGTTTACAGCGTTTCTGTATTCTCCGCTTGGTATTATACGAGCGTCCAAGTCTTTATTCATCTTGGACTTTAAAAAAGTATTTAAAGCTTTAGCCATTTAATTTTAGTGTTTAATCCATTTAGACTTACCTCTCATTACTTGAGTAATTTCATCAGTCTTGATATTAGATAATCTTATTTTAGCATTTCTTAACTTAGCAGATCTTTCTTTCTTGAGTCTTTGAACTACATACTCAGGTTGATTAGCACGTGTAGATATTATAGCATGTAATATGTGAGCATATAAAGCTTCCTCTGCCATTTTAGGTATCTTAGTATCTGCATCGTATGCTAAGCCATCAGATATATACTCTAGCGTAATTAAACGGTTTACTAAATGACTAGAAAAAGACATTTTGCCTTCGCGCTCATTTAAATTAAACCAACCGTTCATTTGTGAGTATTGAGGGTCTAGTCCATATAGCTCACCATAGTTTCTATAACCAATCCACTCACCGTTTTGGTTCCAGTTAAAAGCGAAATCATTTATACCAGATAAACCTGCGTTGTCTAATAAAAAATCTTGAGCGTTGCCCTCGTGCCATCTCTCTTGAGTTATTGATGTACCTTCAATATCTGATCCAAAATTATCTTGCGTAGGAACTCCCTTTTCGTCTTGTATTTGAGTATAGTAAGGACTTATTGTTAAATTGTTTGTAGGATAAATAATATGCTTAACACCTAATTGATCTATCCACGATGTTCTAACATAATTTACGTAATCTTGAGGAAGCGCTAATGTTAGGCTAGCTGGTATTGTTAATTCAGCTGATTTAACACTTTTTAAAGTGTCGTAGCTAAACTCTTGTAAACCTCTTTTAGCAAAAAATAATATATCTGATCTTTTAGCTGTTTGTATAAGTTTTCCATCTCCAACGTAACCAACCATAAAGTTATCTATAGCATCGTTAAGGGTAATATATGAGTAACTACCATAATTATCTTCAACTATTTGGCCGTATGCTTTTTCAGCTTCTGTACTGCCATATAATCCACCGTCTAGTTTTTTTAGTTGAACAACTATATAAAGACCAGTATCTGGAGCTACAGGAAATGTTATTGCGTTATCTACAACTGTAAACGTTGTAATATATTCTGAGTAAGATCCAGGTAATCCAGTAGAACTTGTGTATAGTTTAAAGTTGTTTAAAGCATAATTAATGTCGTTAAGATCAAAACTTCCTAAAACCAAATCTGTATCAAACGTAGTTGGAAAAGTTAGCGTAGTGCCATCACCTCTAAAGCCTTGAGCGCCTTGATAATATTGTTGATTTGTTTCAGTTATTAAACTCATTTATTAGCTTTTTTCGTTAATTGTAGTTTGTTGAATATCTTGAGCAGCTGCTTGTATAACAGTAGGGTCGTTAATAATAACACCACAGTACATCAATATTCTCATTATAATATCTGACTGCTCAGATGTTTCTAATTCAAAGTTTACAGAATCAACAGAATTGTATATATAAGAGCTGTTTGTGCTAGTATTAAACCTCCAAAAAGGAGTAGTAGGTTTAAATAAAACATTAACTAATACTGAATCAGGTAGTGGATTTATTTTCAAAACAGGGCTAGTGGTAGATACTGCAGATGATGAAGATGGTTTTATATATACTATGGGGTTTTTTTTTGTAGGAGCTGTCAGCTTTGATCTTATTATTTTATTATAATCACTTTTAGATACAAGTTGAGTTATTGAACTAATATTACTATTACCTACATATGTTGATATTACGTCTCCAATGTTGTATACTGTTTTATTAATTAAACCGTTAGCATCATAAAGAGGGTATAAAAACTCGTTAGATCCAACTAATGCCTGTGTAAAAGCCACTTCTTCTATAAAAGGAGTTAACTTGTATGATATGTTTTTAAAAATATTAAAAAACTCAGTATCATTTTGAGAATTGTTTTGATTAAAGCGATTAACTTGATTTCCGTCAGGAAAATAAGATTGAAAAATTTCATCTTGAACCTGAGCAGCTAAACTATTAAACTCAGCTGGAGTTACATAACCTCTTTGCTCTTTGTTTAATATATACAAGACTGTTTGATATACCGTATTTATGTTTACCGCCATTTTTTATTTTTTATTATAATATATTGGAGACCACTTACGCAGCCTCCATTATATTAGTATTACTTGTTTTTATAGTTTTTTATCTATAGACTTATAGATTTCTACACCTTCGTCAGTTTTTAAGAAAGCCGCAAATGCAGAGTAAGGGTTTTCGTCAAATGGTACGTTCATTAATTTTCTACCATTAG
>Ga0213868_10006108_pt1 | contig 10691 bp, 5 predicted proteins | sample PICome_9_FD_160087 | JGI IMG/M metagenome (GOLD analysis project Ga0213868, IMG submission 160087) | Coastal seawater microbial communities near Pivers Island, North Carolina, United States - PICO127 | ecosystem: Environmental > Aquatic > Marine > Coastal | place: USA: North Carolina | collected...
TGACCCTACGATTTTTATCCCTATCGTTTCCCACTTCAAGAAGGGGACGACGCTGTCGTCGCACCTCGCGTACCTCGTACCTAAACCAACCACTCAACACAATTCAGCACCAGAGAAGACGTTCCATATTTTGCGTCTCGATAAGTGCATGTCTAGTAATCCTGTAGCTGAACAGGCGAATGCCGCCAATGCCGTAAACACCAATAACCAAGCCGCTGGAGCGGATGCCGCTCAAGATGACCTCTTCAAAATGAGAACTTTCGATGTATTTTGGGTGGAAAAACAAGCACTCATGTACCGAGATGGTTTCGCGAAGGTAAGATTCAATCTCTTATCCTGAATTATGTGGGACAGAAGACTTTGGATGGAATTACATGAAATTATATCGTGTAGTTGTCCTCTTCAAATGCTTTTTCCGTTGATTCATTTTAGTCTTGTTTCATCTCTAACTCATCTTTTGATCTAATTCCACCCCTATAGACGTTTAACAAGGAAACTCGCGTAGCCACACGCGTCATTAAGCAAAAGTCTTCTATTCCTTTGATTTTGCGTGATATGGCTCCTCCTGCAGGCTCTATTTTTGACCCTGCTCGCAAGTGGGAAGAGGAACAGGAGCGTCGTCGTCTTCTTACTCAGGCTGAGGCAAACGCTGAGGCAGAAGCCGCCGAGGCAGAAAAGAAGAAGAAATCAAGTGGAAAGAAGCACGTCAAAACTGCAGCGAAGAGCACCGTTGATGCCATTAAAGATGCGAATCAAGCAGATAAGGTGAAAAAAGACCTTGAACGTGATATTCAAAAGTTGGGAAATGTGAAAAGTTTGAAAGCACTCCAAGAGGCAACCTGTGAAACCCCGTCTGGAAAGATTCATCGCATGATCAAAATGCTGCACTTTGCTGTCTGTGATCTTAAGCAAGGATCTGTTCACGCCAGTGAGGCTGAAATTTTGGATATATTGTGGGCCCTGGAGGAGATGCCGATCTTTAAGGAGGCAGATGAATTAGTTGAAAAGGAAAAGGCTGCAAAGAAGAAACTTAAGGACTCAGAAAAAGATAAAAAGAGCTCGAAAAAGGATTCCAAGAAGGATGTGAAGAAGGATAAGAAGAAAGACAAAAAGTCAGACGATGAAGAACCTGTGGAAAAGGTAGAGCTTAGTACGGAAGCCAAGACATTGAAGGAATTGTATAAGGAAGGTGGAGACACCCGAGGAAGCTTCAAAGATTCCCTAAAATATGCACGTAAGCTGATGAAGAGCAAAGACAACCTAATTACATTCCAGCTTACGGACATGTCTGATAGGCTTCCTCCCCTAAGTCGTTACAACAGAGTTTTCAAACTTGAAGATTGGCAATGTGACGTCCTTGGGGCCATTGATAAGCGTCAGTCCGCTGTTGTTTGTGCTCCCACTTCGTCGGGAAAGACTCTGTTGAGTACTTATACTTGTAACGTTGCCGGGGGGACTGTTCTTTTTGTATTGCCAAGTGAAGCGCTTGTTTGGCAGATTGCAGCTACATACTATCAATTTTTCAAGGGAAATGTGACCATCTGTACCGATCAGATTAGTTTCCAAGAAATTTCTGGGGACACGCAGGTTTACATTGGAACTCCTCGTGCCCTTGAAAAAGCACTGACAAAGGCACGTGGCTGTGCAGGGCAAGAGATGGCAAAGGGAGAGAAAGAGTTTATGATTCTTGATGGAGGTTACCATCAATTCGATTACATGGTTCTCGATGAAGTTCATACTCTAGATGGTCCTGAAGGTGATGCATTGCAAAGGATCATCAAGTCATGCAACTGTCCATTTCTTGCACTAAGTGCTACAATTGGTAACGCCGCTCAGCTTCAAAGTTGGTTTGCGAAAGTGCGTAATGATCATATTGAGGCTACTCTCGTAGAAGCGCCAGAAAAAACTCAAGAAGTTATCCTGAAAGAATACTTTGCGAGATTTATTAATCTTCAGCGTTATGTCGTTACTGAATCTGTAGGTAAAGATGGACAGAAGCTATGTAAACTTGTCAAATTGCACCCAGTAGCTGCCATGACTCCCAAGCGCCTTGCTGAGGATCCTGAACTGGTATCTGGTCTTTCCATGACACCTGTAGATATGATTGATGTTTGGCGCAAATTGAAATCCATTTTTCCAACTGATTTATTGGAAGAAATGGACGACCCTGATATCTTTTTCAAGAGCGTCTTGGGAGATAGCAAGAGAATCACCCTTAATCAAACCAAAGATTATGAGCAGCATCTCAAATCCAGACTTGCTGTTCTCTCGAAGTCTCATCCAGAGTTGTACGAAAAAGTCCGACAGTCTCATCAACCTCCAGAGATTGAATCTAAAAAAGACGTCAGTGATATTCTTTACAATGTTATTGAGCAGCTTAAGAACAATGATCTTCTACCAGCCATCGCCTTTCAGCTTGACACGTATGGTGCTTTCAATATGTTCAAAACGCTTCTTTCTACCTTGGAAGAGGAACAAAATAAAGAATTCCCTACCTATAGGAAAGATCTTATAAAGCTTGCTCGAGAAAAGGCTCAACTTCGTAAGATCGCTGCCGGGAAGGCAGACAAAGCGAACGCAGCTGAAGCTGAAGAAGATGCCAAGTCTGGTTTTACTGATGATTTGGATATTCATGAGGATACTACTCGCCCACATGAAAAATATGTTCTAGCCCCTCCTGGAAAGCGTTTGACGTACAATGAGGTTGAGGATATTATCACTGATATGAAAAAGTCTGGAGAGAAAGTTGATATTGATCATGCTCTTATTCGTGGCCTGCGTCGCGGTATTGCAATCTACACTAACGAAGTCGGATTTTCTTGTTACCGTCGCCAAGTACAAATGTTGGCGCAGAAGGGTCGACTTGCTGTCGTGTTTTCTGATTCAGCTCTTGCGTACGGAGTAAATATGCCATTCCGTTCATGTGTTTTCTGTGGAGATATGGGTGATAAACTCACTCCTCTTATTGCTCAACAAATGCAAGGTCGTGCGGGACGTCGTGGTATGGATGTCCAAGGAAATATCATCTACCTTGGAATGGAATGGTCTTATATTGAGAATCTTATGCTTGGTCAGATTAGTCATGTCACCGGTAAAGAACCGAGATATCCAACTATGCTGCTTCAGAGAGCGATGGCCCAGGCAAACGATCCTGGTGACCTCCATCATTACATTCATGATGATGAGGGTCATTTACCTGCATTTTCTGCTGCCATTCGGAAGATGCAACGAGCCCAGAAGTGTTTCCCCACGATATCGGAGGAAGCTATAAGGTTTGTTACAGGGACAACTCTTGCAGACTTCTGTGAAGGCAAAGAAAATAATGAATACTTTGATATTTCCAAAAAGGTCATTGAAGGTCTTGGATACGTCGATGATGATCTTCGTTTAGAAATGGATCATAATATTTTGTCCATGGTGTTTGAAATGAGCGATATTCTTCCTATTGCTATCAATTTATGTGCTGTTTTGGAGCAGCTGTATTTTCATTACTGTTACAACAAGACCAATGCTTTCAAACAGAGTGATGCTACTCAAAATGATTTCCTTGCAGTTCTTTTGCACGTAGTAGACCGCGTGCCAGCCGTTGAAGGAGAAGAAAGTTTCCAACAGCACTTGAGGCTCGTACCTGATGAAGAAAAGGGTAAAGCTCCGAACGAGGATGCTGTTGCTGTCTGGAAGGAGACTGAGGATCTTCTCCGCGCTCAACAGATTTTGATTGACAATCTTGATATTCCTCAGTCAGAAAAAGACAAGCTTCACCTTCCCGTGCCTCCTGGATCCGAAGGGACTTTGGGACCACGTTTAGACAAAGGAGTGTATGAGATGATTGTAACGAAACAGAAAGGATTCCGTGATGATCAAAGTATTGAGAGGCGTAATGATTTGAAAGAACGCATCGTTCGAGTTGGTCAGATTTGTTTGGTTGCCCATAATAACTTGCAGCAGCCTCATGGAAAGTATGCGGACTTGGAGGTTCATTTCCGTAGGCTCTTCAATAATATCAAGTATTGTGTGTCTGACATGATGACTCAGCTCACAGATCAAGCTGATTCGACAGAAGTTTAAATATTATGAAAAAATAAATTACTTAGGTAAGAGTATATCTATGATTTCTGAGTTTTTTCAAAAGCTTGATTTCTCTCTTCAGTTCGGCCTTCGTTAGTTCATGTTCCTGATTTATGTAATCGTACTCTTTCTGCAACTCCATCATTCCTTCATCAAAGTAATGTTCTGCTTCTTGTTCTTTATCAATTAAAGTCTGGATGCGATAATCTATGTCTTGAATTGTAAGGGACATGAGCTCATTTAAGAGTGCTTTCCCCTTTTCTGAGCAAGCCTCTCTGTTGTATGGCCCACATGATGCGAAAATCTCTTCTGCAAACTGATTCAAGGAAATAAAGTCCTTATCACCTAAATATTCTTGAAAGTTTCCACTATCGCCATAAATTAGTGTGGGCGTGCCATTAATTTCAAATCTTTTACATAGTTCAACTTGTTCATCGCAATTCACATTTCCAATAAGAGCGTGGCCCTCTCTATCATGCCATTCATTGCCTAGTCTCTCCCAAGCCTTTGATAAACCTATACAAAACTCACACTCTGTCACACAGAATTTTAAAAATATTATCTTTCCTTTGGTGTATCTCTGTTCTTGAAAAGATCATTCTTTTGTGAGCAAAATGGTATCTGTGTTGTGTAATAGAAAACATAAAAGGGATATTTTTATAAAAAATGGCTTGCCTCAAAGTTTTCATCGGTCAACTCGACCGCATTTGCAAAGTAAAGGAATATTCCTACAAAGAAAGAGAAAATGATGGTTGAAAAGGATTGATATTTGGTCTTCCACATGGCGAACAGTAAAATATGCTGTTTATTTCGTATTGCGTATTGCTTATCGCTCATTGCTTATTGCATTACTGAGTAGTCCAAAACGGAAAATAAAATCAAACGTGTCTTTCACCTCTCGCCACTCATTATTCTTCTAGCATCACACAATCACACTCTTATCTCGTTTTTGACTGCTTAACTACACTCACTCGTCACTTTTAAAAATAGTAGCAGCATGACTGACTCCCTTGATACAGCCTTTCAACGTATCCAACTGACACCAGGTGAATTGGATCAGCCATCAGCTGCACCAGTCCGTATCCCAGTGCTGGATCGCTCAAACGAAGCCAAGAGCAGTGATAAGAAACTAAGAGACATTTCTCCAGTTTGTGTTCTCGTAGTAGGAATGGCCGGTAGCGGTAAAACTACCCTCATGGCAGCACTGCAGCGTAGTCTATCGGTTCCAGATGAAGAGAAGAGTGATTCTTCGAAGCCTGTGGGTTATTGTCTCAATCTAGATCCTGCAACTAAGTTGGTGCCCTTCGGGGCCAGTATTGATATAAGGGATACTGTCGATTACAAAGAGGTAATGAAACAACATAAACTCGGACCTAACGGAGCAATTATGACATCCTTGAATTTATTTGCTACAAAGTTTGATCAAGTCATTTCGATTCTTGACAGTCGGTCTTATGTCAATAAGGATAATGCGTCACCATCGAAAAGCTTGGACTATATTTTGGTTGATACTCCAGGTCAAATTGAGGCATTTACATGGTCGGCATCGGGATCAATTATCACATCTGCCCTTGCTTCGTCTTTTCCTACGGTATTGGCATTTGTAGTTGATACTCCAAGATGCACTGCGTCTCTAAATACATTCATGTCAAACATGCTTTATGCGTGTAGCATGTTTTATAGAACTCGTCTTCCATTAATAGTTGTTTTTAATAAATGCGATGTTGTCAGTGGTGAAGTTTGTATGGAATGGATGCAAGACTATGAGAAATTTCAAGAAGCTTTAGATGACTTTACGTCAAATGACGACTCGGGGTACTATGCTAGTCTCACTCGAAGTTTGAGTTTAGTGTTGGATGAATTTTATGCAACTTTACATAGAGTTGCTGTCAGTGCTGCAAGTGGAGATGGTATAGTTGAATTTTGGAATATTGTTCAGAAGGCTGCTGATGACTTTGATGAAGATTACGTTGGAGATCTCAAATGCAGAGTGGAAGAACAGGTAGCTCGCAAACGTGCTATTGCCAAAGATGCTCTAAATAGACTTGAGAAGGATATGAACCAAGAAGGTGGTATTTAAGAAAAATAAAACAATTAATCAAGCAGATAGGTGCAAATACAATTATCTTCATCTATCCAAACGATTTATCTCCTACCGACACCACTGTTTCGCTTTCCTGATTTGGTCTTGGTTGATTTACGAACAGCTCTACCTCCTGTATACTTCGCTGTGGCTTCCCAAACATCAAATGGCATCAAAGGTGGCCGGACTGAAAATCCAATGCCTTTCGGTAGACTGATCCTGACCTTTGCGGTGCCTGCTCCTGTAACAGAAACCCACCCAAGACCTCGTAGAGCGATATCGGCAGCTGCTTCTTTCCATCCAGAACCGTCGATTTCAATGTCATGATACTCAAATTCACCAATGTCTTCCATCCTTTTGGGACCTGGCTCTAAAGGAGGCGTTAAAATTGTTCCAACATGCGTCTCAATGAAATTATCTGCTTTCATGGAGTCTGTTGGATGCAATTTGATATCATTCGAAACGAAGAACGTGAACAAGAAAGGTAATGAGTCTCCAATTACCTCAATCTTTGCAAGCCCACCTATTAAGACGCACTTTCCACTGGCGACACGGAAAGTGATTGGTTCGACTTCTTTCTTGGGGACAACCATTTTTAATTCAGCGGGGGTGAGTCTAGAAGTCAATGTGCCAGGTATAAGAAGACCTGGTGTATCATACAAACTTTGCCCGTTTCCGAGATCAATCTTGATAAATTCAAGGGTAGTTCCAGGCAAAGGGCTGGCAGTGACTGTCTGTTTAACAGTATTTCCTGATCGTTTCTTTCCTTTAGATTTCTGATCATCGTCATCTTTGCCCATGACATAATTGATCAGTGTTGACTTCCCAGCGTTAGCTGCGCCAACAAGATAAATGTCGCAATCCATTTCCTCTGCAAGACTTCTTGCTTTAAATAACATTTGCTTTATACCGAATCCCGTTTTAGAACTCACTAAACGCACTGCTCCTCCGATATTTGCAATCGATTGAACACCTAAGTATTCGAGTTCGCGTCTGACCCAGTTTTCAGCGCGACCCTGACTCATTTTGGAAGGCAGAAGATCAGCCTTATTCGCTGCGATGATGACAGGATTTTCACCGGCAATCGCATCAAGTTCAGGTAGGATTGACCCCGCAAAATCGAAAAGATCCACCAAAGCAACGATGACGGCAGGTTTCTCTCGCAAAGGTAGTAAAAGGTTCCTAAATTTTTCCTGTGATAAAGCAGGTTCTTCAGTCCATCCAGGTCTGAGAGCCTCTGGCACTTCGCCAAAATTTTGAAGCCCGTGGCATCTTTTGCATATTGTCTTTTTCTTCGAAAGTTCGATCAGATCTAATCCAAGCTCTTCTGCCAAGCTACCGATATCTATATCACTCGAGTCATCAGGTGACTTTGAACCCGCTGATCGTAAAAGCCACTCAACTTCATCCTCGGGAGTCCACTCCTCTGATTCGGCCTTTGCTTGAAGTTTTTGTGCCTCTTCAATTTTTGCTAGCTTGACTTGAATATCAAACTTCGGTTCAGGAATGTACCCTGTTTTTCTCTCATCTTTCGTCTGGAATTTTGCTCCACAAGCAGAGCATTTCATCGCATCTGTGATCATGTTAAAGGTTTGTCTTCTGGGCGTCTCATCGCGACCAAAAGGATTCACCTCTCGATGAAAGCCTAGCTTTTGAAGATCAGCCGAGGTCACTTCCCTCGAAAATTTATCCAAATCTTCAGAAACGCTCACACGGCCTTTACTTACGTCGTTTCTAGCAGCATTTATTCTCTCATCCATACTCATATCATCATCTCCCCCAAAATCAATGAAATCGTCTTCATCGTCGTCGTGAAATTCCAGTTCTTGCCCGTCAAAGCTTTCGTCGTCAAGCTTACTGTAGTCAAACTCGTCTTCAAATGTGGCATCGTCCGCGTAAAAAGCAGTGGAGTCGTCAAAACCTTCCCTTCTTGCCATCTCGTCAAATGCTGCTGTTAACGCATTCAAGTCGACTTTAGAAGGATCTCCTAGCTCAATCTTCTTCTTCTTGGGCTTGGGCTTTGATTTCTTTGTGGGATCTGAATTTTCGGGTGTTGATGAAAAAAGCAACGTTTGCGTCGAGTGAAACACTCGAACATTCTGATTGAAAAATGCCCCTTTTAATGGTGGTCTGATTTTGTGGAGTACTGACGATGGAGCACATCGATTGGTACGCGAGATTATCCTCGCAACAGAATGTTTGGATGTATAAAATGCTCTTACTTGCATGTTTGTGATTTGCAGAATTAAGAAGAATGATGTTGCGTAGAAAGCTTGGAAACGCATAGCTGTCCTACTTAGTTCTCTTGAAGAAATAGTTAGTTTCAAGAATCTTGCAGTTGTTCTCTGGTGAGTTGTTTTCTTTTTTCGTTATGAAGTTGTTGATGGTTTGAGGGGGTTTTTTGTTCGTCGTACGACCATTTTTGGTTGGTTACGAATAAACTTGCGAGGGAACAATGATGAACAAGAAGAATTCCGTGTTTATTGTTTGAGGGTCCATAAAGTAGATCATATATAGTTACAGAGAGTACATAAGAGTCAAATCTTATGCATATAATATCAACATTATGCATTATTTCATACTTTGTTGGGACTTTGATGAATGCTGATGCATTCAATCACCCAGTTAAGAGTTTCAGAAGTTCCGTTGCAATGTTCGGATCCGTCGGTAACGAACCAAATGCATGTATAATCGGCTTCATATCCCCAAATGACGCAGAGGAATTAGCACACGTTCTAAAGAGAGTTGGTTTTAAGAATGTTTTTGTTGGCGAAGTTGGCAGTGAAAAATCAATTTACAAATACCAATACATAAAAGCATCTGGGATGTTGAAATTGGTTCCTGATACAAACAACGAAGATACACGAGCGCCACGATGGGTACCCATTCAGAAAGGGGAAGAGAATGTTTTAGTTGCAAATGGATGGAGCTTTCTTGATCCAGATGAATCAGAGCCAATTTCAGCCTTTGATATTGATGCAGCTAATATAGAAGGAAAATATGTTCCCAAATGGACGATAGATAATAAAGCCGATGATTGTTTTTCTCTGTCTACGCTTGGGTTTGACCTTTGTCGCATGAGTAGAGAGCAAATATTGGAAGAATCTCTTTCGGTAACGGCACAAGCCAAGATGAGTTTACTGGAAGGCTCAACGGATAAGCCGAATGTAAAGACTACCAATAATGGCTGTGATTTGACAGGATCAGTTTATAATATCCGCCCTGGAGTATTTACTTGTGCCATCGGTGGCCTTCCGCTCTTTACAACGGCTGATTTACGTCCCACCACAGCTTCCTCTGGGTGGCTATCATTCTCACGGCCAATAAATGAGAGTCATATTACTCATATTGAACCAGCCAAGGAATCTACAGATAGGAGAGTAGAAGTAGTATGTGCAAAGACAGGATGTCATTTGGGGCATTACTTTGGTTCCGATGGATATTGCATAAACGCAAGTTGTTTGAATTTCTTGGGCTTCTCTAGCGATGAAAAGATTCAATTCCTGCACCCAACGTCTTGGCTTCGGCTTCGATTAGAAGACACCTTGTTGAACCCCTCCGAGCGCATTCTAAAGGATTTTCTTACCAAACATATCAAAGTCGAAGAAGTCTTTCTTGGAGCGGGATGCTTTTGGCATGTCGAATTTGCATTACGACGTCTCCCTGGTGTGATTGACACTAGATGCTGTTATGCAGGAGGGAGCACCCGTTTTCCGACTTACAAATCTGTTTGCGAGGGGCAGACTGGTCATGCCGAGGTAGTACAAGTTGTATTCGATCCAAAGACTTGTGAACCTCAAAAATTATTTGATTGCTTTCTCACGATGCACGATCCCACGTCAGTAAGAGCTCATGGCAAACGTGCGCAGGGAACAGGACAATACAGATCCGGTATTTTTGTTAAAGAGGAGAATGAAGACCTGGAACTCATAGCCAATCAATGTGTTTCTGATTGCAGCAAAGAACTTTCAAAAATGATTATAACGGAAGTAAGACGAATACCGTTTGGATCATGGTGGGATGCTGAAAGTAAGCATCAACAACATGATGAGCGTGTAAAAAAGCTAAGTGGAAACCAAATTGAAACTCTGTCGCAGAAGAGTTGGTTAATGGAGTATGGTAGGAGAAGTACATCTATATGGGGATCAAGCATCACAATTCATCCGATTGATGATGATGGTGATGATGGAATGGCACAGATAATGATATAATATGTAACTCAAAATGAAATTGAATGTTTTTTAAAAATATTTGCACAAATAATATACCAACACAGTAACTCGGGTTTGAACACACAAAACGAAGCCAAAATGCTCTTCACATTTCATCTTTGATAAGGAATATGTGAGTGCGGTTGGAATTGATGCGTGAATGGAGGTATTCTCGTCGGATGTACATTGAAAATGAGTGAGATCGAAAATAGAAATATTGGTCCAGCATAGAACTTCAGTACTTTCGAACTCAGCTACGACAAAGAAATAGATAGAGGCACAAGCTATGTAACCTATGCCTCAATATCACTTCAAGTATTAGGAATACA
>Ga0213868_10006110_pt1 | contig 10690 bp, 6 predicted proteins | sample PICome_9_FD_160087 | JGI IMG/M metagenome (GOLD analysis project Ga0213868, IMG submission 160087) | Coastal seawater microbial communities near Pivers Island, North Carolina, United States - PICO127 | ecosystem: Environmental > Aquatic > Marine > Coastal | place: USA: North Carolina | collected...
GCGGATTTGGCTTCTCCACTGCGATTGAACTTTTGTAAATGGAGGTCCCTAAGAGCGGGTTTAGGGTCAAAAGTATCGATATGGCTCGGCCCGCCTTCCATCATGAGGAAAATGCAGTTTTTGGCTTTGGGGGGAAGGTGCGGTTTTTTCAGGGCGAGTGGCCCTGCATGTGAAGAGGAGGCCTTGGCATTGAGTCCAGTGAGGGCTATACTTCCGAGGCTCGCTCCCATACTGTAGAGAAAGCTACGACGATTGAGGGAGCGGGCGGCAGCCTGGTTAGCGGCGATCTGTTGGCGTAGGTTTTGGCTCATAGCGAAAAGGGAATTTTAATGTAGGAGCGGGTTTATCCCGCGGTGATATAGCTGATGGATCGCGGCGTAAAGCCGCTCCTACTGATTCTAGTAAACATAGAGAAATTCGTTACTGTTGAATACGACTAGGCAAAGATCGGACAGGGCTCGAGTTTTCGCATCAACGTCAGCTAGTGAAGAGTCAGCGACGTAGTCTTCGAAGCCAAACAAGACTTCCTTAAAGCTAAAGGGTGCTCCTGTCATTTCCTCAACCGCGGAACGCTCCACTTCCCTGGGAAGTTTTCTAGGAGGGAAGTCCAGGCTCTCGTGACGCTCCTCCATTTTTTTCCAGTGTTCGAGAGAAAGCGCAAGCTCCTCTTTGTCAGGTTTACGCCCATAGGCGCGGTGAAAGAGATTCTCGACTGCCTTTCTACGCGTTCTGTTATTTTCCAGTAGATCTATCGCCGTGGCGATGGAACGATTGAGGGAGTCTTCGCCATTAAAGAGGCTGAAAACCTGGGGTGTCACGGTGGAGGCATGGCGAAACTCGCAGGACTCGTCAGGACTGGGTTGATTGAAGACTTCCATGAATGGATTGCGAAGTCCGCGGATCTTTTTGGCGTAGACAGAGCGGCGATTGCGCAGCCCAGGGGTTCGGGAAGGCTCATAGGATGCGGCGTAGGAGCCCATTACTTGGCGGGGTTGGAGGGCAACATCCATATTGATTTCAGGGCGGGCTGGCAGTCCGCCAATGGTCGAGCTCAACTCGCCTGACACAAAAAGCATGCTGTCTCGCAGTTCTTCGGCACTCAGTCTTCGATGTCTGAATACGGCGTAAGATTCACCAAGTGGATCCTTTTCGATAACGTGTTCCCGCTTCTCATGTTCGGTGGAGCGCCGATACGTTTCGGAGGACATGATGAGTCGATGGAGGTCCTTTATCGACCATCCGTTTTTCACAAATCTGGTAGCGAGAAAATCGAGCAACTCCGGATGCGTCGGCTTCCCTGCCATCGCTCCAAAATTGTTGGGATTCCCTGCGATTCCTCGAGAAAAGTGGTAGCTCCAGATCCGGTTAACAATAGAACGCGGGACGAGAACATTGTCTGAACTGGCCAGCCATTTGGCGAAGGCCAGACGACGACCCTCGGGTGACTTAGGAATCGTATTCCAAGGGTTGGCTTCAATGGTATCGTTCGATCCGGGTAAAGCACTGAAAACGCCTGGGGTGACTTCTTCTCCGCGTCCGAAAGGGTCTCCTCCGATCAGGATATGTGAACTCTCGTACGTTCCACTTTCGCTGGGGTTCTCTGGCATGGTCAGCATAGAACCTGAACTTTGGGGTTTCTCTGGCGAAGGCCCTGTGTAGACTGACATGGCGTAGGGCTCGAATTTCTTCATTTCGAACTGGGTTCGATTGACGTTTTTCTGACCCACTTTAACGATGCCAATTTCCTCTTCGGTTAATCCGAGGTTGCGCGGTGGTAGTTTCTCTTCGGGAATCCCTTGTTTTACGAGCTCTCTACGCGTTCCTGCAGGGACGCCATTGTCGATGCACCATTGCTCGCGAGCCGCCTTTTGCTTTTGATTGAGCGTATCCCGCATTTCAGCGAAATACTGTATGCGCTTTTCCATCACTGCGATCTCGTCAGTATCCACCAACGCCTCGTAATCCTGAAAGGGAAGTTCGCGATCGGCAAAATGGGTGGTATTGAAGACCGCCTGGATACGGTAGTAGTCCTTGGTGGGGATGGGGTCGAACTTGTGATCGTGGCAACTGGCGCATTGCAGTGGATGGGATAAGAAGGCTTGTCCCACAATGTCGGTAACATCGTCGAGAAACTGTTGCCTTGAGATCCGAGCAACGGACATGCTAGTGTGCTCCCAGGATCCCATTCGGAGGAAACCGGTTGCTAGAATCATTTCGGGGTTTTCTGGGTCCCATTCGTCGCCCGCTAATTGTTCGATGATAAACTGATCGTAGGGCTTGTCCTGATTGAACGAGCGGATGACGTAGTCGCGATAGCGCCAGGCGTTTGGACGCTCGTAGTCATTGGAAAACCCAGAAGAGTCTGCATAACGGGTCACATCCAGCCAGTGACGGCCCCATTGCTCACCATATCTGGGATCGGCTAGCAATCGTTCAACCACATCGTTGAAGGCGTCTAGATCTGGTCGCTTGTCCTTGATGAAGGCTTCAGACTCCTCGGGATTGGGCGGCAGGCCGATGAGGTCGAATGTAGCCCTGCGGATCAGGGTGCGGCGGTCTGCCGGTTGCGCTGCGGGAATGTCGTATTGCTCCAGTCGATAGTCAATGAAGGCGTCGATGGGGTTGGTGCTCTTGGCATGTGTGTCCGGAACGACGGGACTCCTAATCGGTTGATAGGCCCAAAGATCTTCTTCCTTATACCGACGATTGGCCCATTCCTCTGAAAGCGCACCGCTGGTTTGCACGATCACTCCCTCAGCGTATTGATTGCGAATAAGGGCTACTCGGTCCTCCTCTGGCCAAGGGGCGCCCGCGTCAATCCAATCGCGAATGGCCCAAGTTTGCTCTTCATTGAGCCGATTGTTTTCTTTGGGAGGCATCTCGTAGTCTGGATCCTCCCAGCGGATCGCTTCCATGATGAAGCTAAATTCGGAGTCGCCCGGTATGAGCACATCATCGAAGGATTCCCCTCCTCTAAGCAGTCCTTCCAAATGCGTGAGGTCCAAGTCGCCTTCGATTTCCTCGGGGTCATCGCCGTGGCACGAGAAGCACTTGTCGGCTAGGGTGGGCATCACCTTCAGGGCGAAGAGTTTTTCCCCATCGCTGAATTCTTCAGCTATTTCTGCTTGCAGTTTTCCGAGACCAATTCCCGTGAGCAGTGCCGCTGTCCAAGCCAAGCGATACAATAAGGGTAGAGAATGAGTTGATTTATTTAATTTAAAACGACTAATCATTATTGGTCATTTAGGTACTGGGTTAAAGCATAGCATAGAATCCCATTCTGGGCTATTAGGATCGATGCATTCACTTCAAGAATTTACGCGCGGAATGATCTTTCTGGAAAATTTTCCTATTTGGAAATCAATTGTTCAAATCGAAACGCTGATTCCTCCCTTGCGGTCGGATTCGTAAATGGCTTCGGCGATGCGAATATCGCGCAGCCCCATTTCGCCTGGCGCCTTGAAGGAGCTTTCCCCGGCGAGGATCGCGGAGGCGAAGGCTTCGTGCAAGGCGGCCTGCTGGAGAGTTTGCGGCAGAACGATCTCTTTTTTGTTGTGGAATAGGAGCTTTGGGCTCGGTTGGCCACCTGACTGGCCAAATACGCTGCCTCGCTCTCCGGGAATGATCTCGACCTTTCCCTTGGGTCCCATGGTTGAGCATTCGTGGGAGGAATGGCTGTAACTGGCCCGGCAGATAGCTTGGAAGCCGTCGTCAAACATCATTTCGAAGCTCATGGTCTCTTCGACGCCTTCTGGAAAGATCTCGGGATGGCGGGTGGCCGCGAAGCCTCGGACGGATACCGGTTCTTTTCCAGTCAAGTAGCAAGCGGCCTGGATCGAATAGACGCCCGTGTCGAAGAGGGCCCCGCCACCAGTCATCACGGGGTCAAGCAGCCATTTCTTGATTTTGGTTTTGTTGGGCCCGGTTAGTCCATTGTAGTAGCCCCAAGAAAATTCGTAGTTCCCATTGGTCAGGTCTCCAACTGCCCCGTTGCCGAGAAGCTCGATAGCTTTGACATGGTGAGGTTCCCAATGAAGCCGATAGTTGACACCAAGCAGGACGCTCGCCTCTTTTGCGGCTTCGATCATGGCTTGGCAATCCTTGCTCGATGTGGCCATGGGCTTTTCCACCATCACGTGTTTTCCCGCTTTGGCGGCTTTTATTGCGAATTCGGCGTGTATCGAGTTCGGCAGGGCAATGTGAACGAGGTCGATGCGGTCGTCGTTGGCGAACTGGTCGATGGTATCGTAAGTGTAGATTGCGTCCTCCCTAAAGCCATACTGCTTCGCCCAGGCTTCGCCCTTGGTGCCTGGATTGCCAGTGACTACCCCCGCGACCCGTACGTTGGTTGTGGAAGCGATCTCGGGTGCGATGCATCTAGTAGCGTAGCCACCTAAACCAACAATCGCGAGACCCAGCTTCTTCTGCGAAGCATGGTGAGCGCCGCTTAGCAGTGATGGAGCGGTGGATGTTGCCAGGATAGCTGCCAAGCCTGAGCCCGAGGATTTAAGAAAAGAACGACGTGTTTTGTTCATAATGAGTCTTGAGAAGGATTTATTAAGCGAAACACGGCTTGCCGGGTGGTGATGAAGGGAGTTCTCCGATCAGGTCCGCCAAACTCAATGGCAGTAGGCTTGATTGGCATGGAGATTTTGGCAAAAACTTCACTCTCAGGGGACACGATAAAAACAGAGTCTGCCGCTGCCACCCAAAGGTTCCCTTCCCAATCGAAACGAATGCCATCCAGTGATTTTTGGGGCAACTCCGCAAAAACCGACCGGGGTCCCAGGCCATCTTTCAAGATTTCCCATTTGAAAATCTTGTTGGTCGAAGAGTCGGATACCAGAAGGTGTTTCTCATCAGGAGCAAATGCTATTCCGTTGGGTTTGCCGAGCGATGCATCCATAGACTGAATTGAGTCATCTTTTAAATTGATTCGAAATATATGCTGGGCATCCAGTTCCTTGATTTCTTCGGGCCGAATCCTGAAAAGATAATCGGGATCAGTAAACCATACCGATCCGTTCGAATGGATCGCGATATCGTTAGGCCGGTTAAACCGCGCCCCTTGATAACGATCAAATTCAATGGAAACTGAGCCATCCTTTTCATAGCGGACGATCCGGCGGGTCGTCTGTTCGGCTACAATAAAAGTCCCAGGCTTGTCCGGAGCAGGCTTAAAGGCGCTGGCTTCATTGCTGGGATTTTTGAGTTCAATGGCTCCAGTGTTTTCACGCCAGACATAAGTGATATTCGTATGCACAGCTCCATACATGAGGTAGCCACCTTCGTCGTCATCCACCCAGAGCGGTCCTTCGCATCCATCGTAGTCTCCAGCGATTTTTTCGAGCGTTAGGTTTGCGCTAATTGGAAGTTTATGCGATGCATCACCTATGTGCTCTAGGGTGTCTGCCCAGACTTTTGAATCACTAGACCGCAATATATGTAATACAAATAAGAATACAAATATAATTCTAAATTTAGACATTCTTTATTCAAAAGGCCAGCGGCAAGATTGGGGCGCGAATTGATTATTCAAATTTACATTCTCAGCATAAAACGACGCGGCTAAACAGCGTATTCGAAGTATCATAAAAAAACTACAATCTTTCAGCGACTCGTCGGTTCTTCCCCAGTTCTGCTTCGTAATCTAATATTTTTTTTATGAGTCGATCGGCGACCTCCCTATTCTCCAATAGGACGTCTTTTTTCTCCCCGATGTCATTTACGAGATCATATAATAAATAGTCACCGTGGATGTTTTTATGCAGTTTCCATCGTTTGTCTCGAATGCCAGTGCCTATGATTCCTTCGAAATAATGAAAGTATTCCCGGCCGGCATTTTCTTTTCCGGTTAATAGGTCTGAGATATCCTGTCCATCAATCGAATTGGGCAGGGCGACATTGAGCCAGCTGGCAAAGGTAGGCATCAGGTCGATGGTGCTGGCAATATCATTTACAACTTTTCCCGAAGCGATCAGGCTAGGTCCCCATATTACTGCAGGCACACGCATGCCTCCTTCCCAGCTGCTTCCTTTTCCCGATTTCAACGGAGCATTGTTCTGATTGTACCCACCATTGTCCGTGGTATAAAGCACGATCGTGTTTTTATCCAATTTGTGCTCCTTTAGAGCATGGATGATTTCGCCGGTGCTCCAGTCGAGAGATTCGACCACATCGCCATAGAGTCCGCCTTCACTTTTGCCTTCGAAACGTTTGGTCACAGCCAATGGCTTGTGGGCCATGGTGTGAGGAAGGTATAGGAAGAACGGTTTCTTCTTGTTTTTGGAAATGAACTCGATGGCCTCTTTCGTGTACAGCTCGGTCAGTTCTGCAGGCGTATCCAGTTTTTTGATGATTTTATCGTTTCTATACAATGGCATGACTCCGTCAAAATCATCCACTTCCCTTGCGTCCATATTGTGAAGGATTCCAAAGTACTCATCGAATCCTTGAGCCAAAGGAAGGAATGGTTTCTTAAAGCCGATATGCCACTTCCCTATACATTTTGTAGCATAGCCTTTTGACTTAAACATTTCCGCCATGGTGAACTCATCTTTGGCTAGGCCATAGTCCGCGTCAGGACGAAGAACCCCCGGGCCAAATCCAATTCTGCCAGGATAACATCCGGTTAACAAGGCTGCCCTCGAAGGGGAGCAAAAACTGGCGCCCACATAAAAATCCGTTAAACGGATGCCCTCTTGGGCCATCTTATCCAGATTAGGCGTTTTGATAGTCTTTGAGCCATAGCAACCAAGGTCATTGTAACCCTGATCGTCTGTGAAAATCAGTATGACGTTAGGCGATTCAATCTCTTCTGCCGTTAAGGGTAGGATTGAAAATATAAGAAGGGGAATTATATAATACTTAGTCATTTTAGCATTAGACTTGGTGAATTGACAGGGTGAGTACGCTTAGATGGTAACATGGGATCCGGTAGATCACTATGCATATTGACGCAAATAGTTTAAGTATTAACGCGCGATTTAAGGGTCCTTTCCCGATAGGGCTAGGTCGAATAGCCTTGAGCGAGTTCAATTATTAGAGCATGGTGCTTGACGCGGGTCTGGGTGGTCCGTTTGGATTGAGATTATGATATTTAAGGCGTTAGAGTCCGCGGATGCCGTCGGGACAGCTCTCGAGTATACTGAAGGTCGACTGTACGAGCAGAAATGCTACGGGACTTTCGCCGGAGATATGCCCGAGTCGGACTTTCGCTTTCGGATCGCCTTTGTTCAGCATGAAGGCGATTTTAAGATACATGCCCACGAATATTCGGAATTGGTCTTCGTCATGGGAGGAAGAGGAGTCCACCGAACGGAGATCGAGGAATACGATCTAGAGACGGGCGATGTATTTGTGATTAGCGGTGATCGAAAGCATGGATTCAGAGACGCGGATAAGCTGAGTTTGTGTAACATCATGTTCGATTCGAGCCAGTTTTTAGAGGGGAGGTCTGAGCTGGAAGAGATGATGGGCTATCATGCCCTGTTTGACCTGCAACCCAGGACGCGTAGTGTGGACCGGTTTCGTGAGCGCCTGCATTTATCTGCAGAAAATTTAACGTACGCCTCCAATATAATAACAACATTAAATACTGAATACGGAAAACAGGCGGAAGGGAGGCGTCTCGTGATCACGAGCGCGTTTCATTTGCTGGTGGCGTTTCTGTGCCGACTTTACTCCCAGGAAAAAAGAGAAACGGCCTTGCCGCTAACGCAAATGGCTGGAGTGGCATCGCATATTCAAAAAAACTACCATGAAACCATTCGCATCGAAGACCTGGCTGGCATCGCGAATCTATCGGTCAGCCAATTGCAGCGAAAATTCAAAAAGATCTACAACGTGACACCGGTACAGTATATCAACAAGCTACGCATTCACGAGGCCTGCGAAATGCTCAAGAATACAAATTTATCAGTAACGCAGATTGCGTACGAGTGTGGCTTTGGAAGCAGTTCTTTTTTCGCGACTCAATTTCGTCATGCGATCGGAGAAAGTCCCTCGGCCTATCGGTCTAGGGTACCGAATTAAGGGAATGTAGGCACTTGAGTTTTTACCTTGGATTGAGACTTCCAGGACTCTTTTAGAAATCCGGGCATAACGACTATGTGAATCCTGAAGGGGATTCATCTGTAGGTCGCCTCGTCAAAGTCCCCTGACATGTCGGTGGCTGAGGCGACAATCCAGTTTCGCTTGGCGGATCTCTCTAGCGTGTAAATGGGTTTTTAAAGAGCGATATTAATGCGATTTTAAAAACGAGAGTTGATGAATTTTGGCAGTTAGATAAGTTATCAAATTGGTGCGTATTCGTTCTAAAGGGTTATTCATTCTTCAAGTTATGAGATCATTTCAAAATTCTTTCCCAACCCTGCTGTATATTCTTTGTGTTCTTGGGTGCCATTCTCTCGGAGCCGACTTCAAAGCCTACCTCCCAAGCCGAATGACCAACCAACTTTGGATCGTCCAGGCTACAGAAAAAGGCGACCAGCTCACTCTATCCGTCGACAAAAAGGTAGATCTTGGCTTCAGCGCTGTCACGATCGTCGCCCACCCAGAAAGATCGTTGCTCTACGTTTCTACCAACGTCGGTGAGGAAGGAAACTCCCCGGGGGCAACCATCACTCTCGAAGCCGACGGCAGCTATAAGGGGCACCGGTCCCTAGCACTGGAACATGGTTACGCCTACCTCTCGCTGGATCATGATCAAAGATTTCTCCTCGGGGCTGAATATCGTGAGGGCCACATTGATGTCTACCCCCTCGACAAATATGGCATACCCGGCTCGCGCGTCGCTTTCCTCGACGAAGGTCGAACCGCCGCTCACGCCATCCTCCCGTCGCCTGACAATCGATTCGTTTACATACCTTATGTAAAAGAGTCCAACGCCATCCTCCAGTACGCCTTCGACAACACCTCCGGCGCTCTCACTCCACTCGATCCCCATAACGCCAACCCCCCCGTAGGCACCGGCCCTCGGCACATCGCTTACCATCCAACACTTCCCTTCGTCTACTTCAGTAACGAACAAGGCCTCGGTGCTTCCGTATACAAAAGGGATCTTGCCAGTGGCCAGCTGACCCTCCGCCAAGTCGTTGATGTTGTATCCGAAAACCAACGTCCGGAAAGCGGTGCATCCGCTTCAGACTGCTTCCTCAGCCCAGATGGCAAATTCCTGTTCACCGGCCAACGGAGTGGCAACGAAACTGCCCTGCCCAATGGCATCAACCGTTACCGTGTATCCAACGATGCTTCCTTAGAGTATCTTGGCTTCACGCCCACCGGTGAAATTCCATGGGGTCTCGCTTTCTCCCCCGACGGAAACGTCCTTCTTGTCACCGCATTCGGGAGAGGCATCCTCCACGCCTTCCGCCTTACAAGGCAAGGGGAGCTCATACCAGTGGCGACTCTTCCAATTGATGAGCGTATATCGGATCTCGTCACTCGTTAGGATGTTTGAGTAATGCGGTTGCCTTTGGTAGACGCATTACAGGGTTGATATCTGGCCGCAAACCGCAAATGTCCTTCCATGCTTTTTCCAAAAATGAATCATTTCCGCCGTGATTTATTTTCTCTAGTCGCTTGCGTTGCTTTGGTGGCGAGCTCAGCTGCTGAGAATCGTCCTAACGTACTCATCATCCTGGTGGACGATCTCGGCTTTTCGGATCTGGGATTCCAGGGAGGGGAGATTGAAACGCCCCACATCGACCGACTGGCCAATGACGGATTGAAGTTTACCCAGTTCTACAATTGTGCCCGATGCGGCCCAACAAGGGCCAGTATTATGACAGGATTGTACAGTCATCAAGTAGGGGTCTACGAACTGGAACCGGTTGAGCCGGGCAACAACATTTTCCTTTCCGAACTGCTGGGAGAAAATGGATACGCGACCTACATGTCGGGAAAATGGCACTTGGGCAACACGCCGGAGCGGTTGCCACCAGCGCGCGGATTTCAGCACTCCTATGCCTACGAGGGTTGCTGTGGCGACTACTGGCAGTCGCCGCTGTACGTTTTGGATTCACCAGAAGTAGAACCTGTTAGCTATGGAGAAGGGGAGTTTCATGCGACCGATGCGACCACTGACTATGCGGTCAAGTTTTTGCAGTATCATGAGGAGAACGAAGAGGGCACTCCGTTTTTTCTCTATCTGGCCTATCAGGCCCCTCATTCGCCGATACAAGCACCCAAGCATCTGATCGACAAGTATGTCTCGCAGTATGAGAAAGGTTGGGACAAGATTCGCGAGGATCGCTGGAGAGCCATGAAAGCGAAGGGTTGGTTCGAGCAATACGATTCGGTACCTTCGTTTTCCGATTCGCCACCTTGGCATGACGAGCATGCGCAGCCCACTCCGATTCGGAAATGGAACTCGTTGAGCAAAGTAGAGAAGGCGGACCAAGCGCGGCGTATGGCAACTTATGCGGCGATGGTGGATCAGGTGGATCAAGGCATTGGCAAGACGATCGCCCAGTTGGAGGCAATGGGAGTGCTTGAAAACACCTTGATTCTTTTCCTTTCCGACAATGGAGCGAATTATGAAGGCGGGCCCAATGGAAATGATGGCCCCTTGAAAGGAAAGAAACTCGCTAACATGGGACAGCCGGGAACGCGACACCATGTGGGGTCACAGTGGGCGGCACTAAGTAACACACCGCTTCGCTTGTATAAACATTTCAATCACGAAGGG
>Ga0213868_10006112_pt1 | contig 10689 bp, 4 predicted proteins | sample PICome_9_FD_160087 | JGI IMG/M metagenome (GOLD analysis project Ga0213868, IMG submission 160087) | Coastal seawater microbial communities near Pivers Island, North Carolina, United States - PICO127 | ecosystem: Environmental > Aquatic > Marine > Coastal | place: USA: North Carolina | collected...
CATTCTAGCTCTTGAAGCACTTGATACCGAGATTGGACGCCTTCTCACCGTCGTAGATCTTAACCGGACGAACGTTATCGTCATTGGAGACAATGGGACTCCCGGCCAAGTCGTCCAGGCTCCTTTCGGGAATGGACATGCCAAGGGTGATCTCTACCAAGGCGGAATTCATGTTCCACTTTTTGCGGTTGGCCCTGATATCCGCATCACCGGAACGACTGACAAACTTGTCCACTGCGTAGATCTCTTCTCCACTATCCTCGACCTGGGAGGGATTGATGGAAATGCCGCCACGGCCGGATTTTCCACCCACTCTCAAAGCCTTCTCCCCATATTTCATGGGACTGATACAGCAAGCAGGTGCGTTATCGCAGAGAAATTCGGCGACAACAATGGCAATGGCCGAGCCCTCATCTCCGATGTCCACCCAGACTACAAGCTCATCATCTTTGGAGATAAAGATGACATCAGCGACACGCCCATCTTTGAACTTTACAACCTTCCGAGCGATGAAAACGAGCAAACCAATCTTCTCCTTTCTCCTCTCAGTAATGAAGCTCAATCTGCTTACGATCACCTTCTTGCCAAAGACCTTGCTCTTGGTGGTGGATACTCTGACTCACCCGCAGGATCATTCGATACGATCTACATCGAGCTCCCCAACCGAACAGGCCCCACTAGCCCTCCCAATAACCTTTCCGTTAACCCGACCGCGATCATAATCGATGGGCAATCAGCCTCCTTTGTCGCTCGGGAAGACAGCTCTGGGACAGCTCAAAGATACTGGGTGAAATGTAGTCTGACACCTGGCACAGGCGGTCCCTTTACCTCTGCCACCGTCACATTTCCAAACAATCCAAATACCGGTGGTGCTCGCTCCTTCAATTCGACTCAAATTATTGCCAATCCCTAATTCACCGGTGCTCCATATCGTCTGGGTAAAGTGAAACTATAAAAATGAAAAAGCATCCTATTATACACACGGCAGTCGTGATGCTTCTGTCTTCGTCTGTCTTTGCCGAGCCACTCATCGATTCATGGCATACCGCTGGCTCAGGTCGTTATGCCCGTATCTGGGCCTCTCAGGATCAGGAAACCGATGAGCGCCAAAAAGGTGTCCGCTCTTCTCTTAAGACCTGGGATTCCGCTGATTACCCCGGGGTGAGGGTCGGAGATCAACCCATGCCCGTCTATGCCGGAGTTCAGGGAATCTCGTACTCGGAGGACTATGTGTATATCAAGTCCACCGGCCTTGCCACTAATACCATGGGCCCGTGGTTCCTTAACGAAGCCCAAACCACGGATTTTCCTTCCTTCCCTGGAAATGCTGCCATTCTTTATCGTTTTCCCCGCTCATCCGGCTACCCAAAAAACTACGCTCCGGCCACCCGCACTCCGACTAACGTCGGGACCTGCGGATTGTTCGTGGATGGCGTTCCGCTTTTCAACACAAGCGATACCTTTTCTTACGACACCTCAGCTGGGGGAGATCAAGAACCCACCAATCAAAACCGTGGCGACGGATATTGGAACCGCGATGCGTTCACCAATGAAGGAGTGACATTTGACGCCGGCAATGCTCATCAGGCGATGGAGCAATTCCACTACCATGCCAGCCCCAATGCTCTCCGCTCAACCCTCGGTGACTCGGTCGATTATAATCCCGCGGTAGTTTATAAGGGAATCGGAAAAGCGAGTCCCTACACCGAGAATTTTAATGGGAAACACAGCCCCATCCTCGCTTGGGCTAATGACGGCCTCCCCATGTATGGTCCCTACGGTTATAGCGATCCAAGCGACGCCACCAGTGAAGTGCGCCGGATGGTTTCCGGATATCAAAAACGGGATGGCACGAATGGTTCCACTAACCTTGTCGCAACCGGCCGCACTAACATGCCTCAATGGGTCGTCGCCCAAGGAGTTCGCACCACCCGAACCCTCTCCTCGGCATTCTATGGCCCCAATGTCTCCTCTGCCTTCACGATTGGGCACTACATGGAGGACTACGAATACAAAGGTCACCTCACTTCGGATGTCACCAATGCTCGGTTTGCTCAATATTCCAGCGCTTCTCTTGGCGTCTTTCAGTCCCGCTGGTTTTTTGATCTCAACGAATACAATGTGCGCTTCTGCGTCACTCCTGAATTCCCCAAAGGGACTTGGGCCTACTTCACCGCCGTCGATGACAACGGCACCCCCGTCTATCCTTACAACCTCGCCTGGCACTACTTCGGCGACCCCACGGTCGCTTCCGGTGTCACCGAAATCGATGAAACTGTGATCGAGGTCTTCACTGGCGCTGCCGAAAAAGGAACCCAATTTGAAACCGCTACTCTTGCCGATGATACTGTCACCGTCATTTGGAATGGCATTGAAGGGGGAGCCTACCAAATTACCGAATCCTTTGATCTCAAAACATGGACGACTGGTCCTTCTTTTGCCGCTGACGATCAAATGATCACCCTTACCGAAACCGGGAATCTCCGCAAATTCTACAAGATCGAACAAACTGGACTGGCAGATTATGACACCACCGACTTCGGGACTGCTGCTGGAGGCGGAGGCCCAGGAGGCGGAGGCCCAGGAGGAGGCGCTGGCGGCACGCCTGGCACTGGCAACCCAACTGATGGATTTGTGTTCAGCTTTGGAGACGGCCCTCCACAAGCCAATCTTATTAGTAATCTGAAGGTCGGAGGCGTCACCGGAACGGTCGTCAGTTATAACCTCAACGGTCCCGCCGGCGGGACAATCACGATTTCTTTTAATGACGATAGTTTCTCCTCAGGCACAGCTTACCGGGCCACCTACCTGCACTCCCCGCCCGGAGCAGGCACCATTACCGCGACCTCAACCAATGGCTTTACTAAGCCGTAATCCTCCCCAACTCGATTGAAAAACCTCCACGCAATCCTGTCAGCCTTTGGGGGCGGCTTTAGGCCTCTTTCGAAGACTGGCGATTGTGTTTTAAAGACCACCGTTTTTCTAGTTATCCTTCTCATGCCTCTTTTTGCAGGCACCCTCCGCATCGACCTCTCTCATCAGTTTGGGGACCAACCTCTTACTCTTAATTCTCTAAAGTACGAGAGCGCTGAAACCCTATCTGTCTCGCGCTTCTCCTATCTGATTAGCCAACCCGCCTTACAAAAGGAAGACGGTAGCTGGCAAGAGCTCCCTGGACAATACGCCTTCATCAACGCCTCGACTCGTCGCACCTCATTTACTTTGACGAAGGTTCCTCCCGGCACCTACAAGTCATTCCGTTTCAGCCTCGGAGTTCCCAAAAAAGAAAACCATGGAGATCCGGCCCAATACTCCGCCGATCATCCGCTCAATCCCAATCTCAACAATCTTCACTGGGACTGGACTGGAGGCTATATCTTCCTCGCTCTCGAAGGACAATTTCGCACCTCCCAAAAAAGACTGAATGGCTTTGTATACCACCTCGCCAACGATCAAAACCTCTCCCGCGTTCAGCTTGCTGCTAACTTCCGGATCAAAAATAAGACCGCTCTCGCCCTCTCCTTCGATCTTAAAAAACTCCTGACCCAACCTCGTGCACTTTCTTTCGAAAAGGATGGGAATTCCACTCACTCCCATCCTGGCGATGCTATCTCGAGTGCCCTCGTTGCGAACCTAAAAAGCGTATTCTCTGTCCGGGGAGTTTCCTACCCTCCCGACGAAGTTCCCCTCGCCGCGGTGACCCCGCTTTTTCTCCCAAAAAATTACACCCCCTTTCCCTTGAAGATGAGTCGCCGTTTCCCCATGCCTCTCCTTCCTCGCGACAATCCTCTCCTCACTCAACGAGTCGCTCTTGGTAAAAAACTCTTCCATGATAAATCCCTTTCCAAAGATGGCACTATTTCTTGCGCGACCTGCCATCATGAGGACAAAGCTTTTACTGATGGATTCAAATTTTCCAAAGGCATTAACGATCAAGAGGGTGACAAAAACTCTATGCCCCTCTTCAACCTTGCCTGGAAATCCTCCTTTTTTTGGGATGGGCGGGCGAAATCTCTCCGTGATCAGGTCCTCCAACCGATCCAAGATCATCGTGAAATGGCCTCCGATCTCAAAATCGTTGTGGCGCAGCTTCAAAAAGACGAATCGCGCGCTTTCGAAAATGCCTTCGGGCCAGGTCCCGTAACCGAAGAGAAAATCGCCCTTGCTCTCGAAAATTTCCTCCTCACTCTTACGAGTTACGATTCCAAATTCGACCGGGCGATTTCTGGGAAAGCGAAACTCAGCGAAGCTGAGCAACGCGGGATGGAACTCTTTTTCACTGAGTATGAACCACGCAGCCAGCAATATGGAGCGGACTGCTTCCACTGCCACGGAGGTTCCTTCTTCAGCGATCATCAATTTCACAACAACGGACTCAAGCCCTCTCTTTTCGATACCGGACTCATGAAAGTCACTGGGAAAGAAACCGATCGAGGGAAATTCTCGACGCCAAGTCTCCGAAATATCGCTCTCACCGCGCCCTATATGCACGATGGCCGCTTTCAGACACTCGAAGAGGTCATTAGGCATTATAACGAAGGCATCCATCGCACTTCTACCCTCGACCCTAATCTCGCCAAACATCCCAAAGGGGGCATCGCCCTCTCGGGCAAAGATCAGGCGGCCCTCATCAGCTTTCTGAAGTCACTCACCGACGAAAAATACGGAGCTAAAGAAAGAAACTCCCAAAAAACACAAGCTCCCCTGAGAAGATAACCCAGTAGGGACGAGAAAAAGTTGAGCGGCATCGCAGCGCGATTACTAGGAATATGTTTTTGAGGGGGATGGGAAGATAAGACTGTCACGGGGGTTTGGGTCCACATCGATGCGTATTATCTTTAAAGATTTGGATTTTTCTTATCTATGAGATCTATAATCTTCAAACTGTGATGAGACCTCTTTATTCCATCTTTTTTTTCATAATGGCTCTAGGTTCTTTGTTCTTTGCAGGACAGGTCAGGGCCGAGGTTCCGGCGAACCTGAAGGTTGATAGGCTAGCTGCTTGGTGCATCGTTCCATTCGATGCGAAGAAAAGGGGACCGGAGGACCGGGCCAAGATGCTGGCTCGTCTTGGGATCAAGAGATGTGCTTATGACTGGCGCGGCGAGCACGTGAAGGATTTCGAGCAGGAGATCCTCCAATACAAAAAGCACGGTATTGAATTCTTCGCTTTTTGGGCTGGTCATGATGAGGCTTACAAGCTGTTCGAAAAACATGACATTCATCCACAGATCTGGCGAACTCTTGGGTCACCGACTGAGGGGTCCCTTGAAGAGATGGTCTCGGCAGCAGCAGACTCGGTATTGGGGCTTGCTAAGCATCTCGACCAAATGGGCTGTGAATTAGGGCTCTATAATCATGGAGGGTGGGGAGGTGAACCGAAGAACTTGGTCGCGGTCTGTAAGGAGCTCCATGAGAGGGGACACAAGAATGTCGGGATTGTTTACAACTGGCACCATGGTCACGGGCATATCGGAGACTGGAAAGAATCGCTCAAGCTTATGAAGCCTTATCTCCTTTGCCTAAACTTGAATGGTATGAATGCGGAAGCGAAGCCCAAGATCCTAGACCTGTCACACGGTCAGCATGATCAGGCGATGCTTAAGGTTGTTATCGAGAGCGGTTATGATGGACCGATCGGGATTCTTGATCATCGAACCGATCTCGATACGGAAGTCGTTTTGAGGTCTAATCTTGAAGGGCTAGATTGGCTCATTCGCGATTATAACGAGCCGGGATCCGCGGGCCTGAGACCCATAAAAGCTCCAGACAAGCCGAAGGTGGGGGCGATTGCCCCGCGGGATATGAATGCCAAGCCACTGGACCCGGAGTCGAACCCCTACTGGGACGCGTATGTAAACCGGGATCGAATCTATGATTTTTATGCAAGGCAGGCCATTACCCGGAACCGGGAGCCTGCTGCTTTCCCCGGGATTGACGGAGCGCACACGGGTCACTGGGGTAACCAGAACGACCAAGAGACTTGGAAAGACGGAAGAGTCAAGGAGATGGATACTGGCTCCATGGTCAGTGGGGTCTTCCGTGGTCAGGGGCTGACGATTCCACGGGCTGTGAGCGTGCGCCTTCCATCCATGCCTGGTCAGGAAGAAGCTCTCAACGTGGTCTTTGATACAGATAAGATGCGGTTCGCTGCTGCCTGGTCAGGTGATCTGGTGGCTTGGACCGATGTGCGGCGTGGTTTAATGCATGGGATTCCGATGGGAGGAGAGCCAGTTGAACTGCTTAATATGAAAGCTCAGTTCGAAGGCGCAAAGTTCCTCGGTCTATATCGTGACGCTGACCGGGTCATTTTCTCATGGTCCATCCTTGGGAAGATCAATTACAGAACCGCCGTTGTGATTGACGGTAAGGTACATGAGGTGGAGGCGGAGGTTCCTGAGGATCCGGATCCTCAGTGGACACAGAGGATCACAACTCGGGGAAAACTCGGGGACCAAACTCCTTATGCCATTGATACCCTCACTCTCCCATATGATAACCCATGGGACGCTCTTTTATTTCCGGGAGGACATGACTTTGTCTCGGAACGGAGAATTGCTCTTTGTACAATTCACGGTGATGTCTGGGTCTGTGACGTTTCCGGTCCCGGCCTTGAAGAGCTGACTTGGAAAAGGTTCGCAGCCGGATTGCATCAACCTCTGGGTCTCAAAGTAGTAGATGGGCTCATTCATGTCATGTGCCGTGACCAGATCGTCGCACTACATGATTGTAATAATGATGATGAGGCTGACTACTACAAGCCAGTGTCACGGGTTCATCAGACCTCGGCTGGGGGACATGATTTCATTACCGGCCTTGAGCGTGATCTTGCGGGGCGCTGGTTTTTTGCCTCAGGCAATCAGGGCCTTTGCCGGGTTGATAATGACAGGATCGATATTCTTGCAACGGGTCTTCGCAACCCAAATGGCCTAGGGATCTCGCCAGACGGGAGCACGGTTCTAACAAGTGTTCAGGAAGGGACCTGGACCCCTGCTAGCGCGATCTGTGATGTGAGCTTTGGCGGGCACTTTGGTGCAGGCGGTCCACGCGAAGGGGAACGGGGCTATGTGCCTCCGATGCTCTATCTCCCGAGGGGCGTTGATAACTCCTCTGGAGGGCAGGTCTTTATCAATAGTGACAAGTGGGGCCCTTTGAGCGGGCAATGGGTGCATTTCTCTTCAGGATTTTCCAAGCATTTCATTCTTCTCAGAGAATCTTTGGATAAATCTTCACAGGGAGCTGCAGTGGTTCTTCCAGGATCGTTCCTTGCTGGTTCGCACCGTGGTAGATTTTCTCCCTACGATGGCCAGCTTTACGTTACCGGTTCTCAGGGGTGGGGGAATTATGGCATTGCTGATGGAGCACTGCAGAGGGTCAGATATAATAATCAAACGGAAGTCTTTCCCTATCCAGTTGATTTTGAGGTGCGAGAAAATGGGGTCTTGCTGACTTTTGCCAATGAGGAATCAGTCCCCAAGGCTGATCATGAAAAGTGGTACGCTCAGCACTGGAATTACAGATATGGCCCGAGTTACGGATCCAGAGAATATGCGGTTTCGGATCCGAACAGAATTGGCCATGACTGGCTAGAAATTCTTTCCGTCCAGAGGGTCGAAGATGGCCCAAAACTTTTCATCGAGATTCCTCAGATCGAACCGGTCCATCAACTTCACCTTCATCTTGATGATGGGAAAAGAATCGAGCTCTTTGCAACGATCCATCAACTTGGAGAACCGTTCATTCATTATAAGGGCTACCGGAAAATTGAAAAAATCTTTGGGATTGATCCCGCCCTTGTCAGTTCAGACCTGCATGATCCTGAAGTTCTGATGGAGGCATGCACCGCTTGCCATCATCCAAAGGATCAGACTGTCGGACCTTCACTCGAATTTATACGTGGTCGATATGCCGGGAATCCAAATGGAATTGTTGACTGGGCCATGAATCCGAAAAAGAACAATCCTCAGTTAGCGCCGATGCCGTCCTTTAAGTTCCTTGGCAAAAAGAGACTTCGTACCATTGCAGAGAAAATTTTAGAATGACATGGCTCCTGCTGTGAATTCAATGGTGGCGAAAGGATTCTATTGTCCCCCGTTTATGAGTCCTTGGATGATGGTGAGGTTCCGTTGTGCATCGGGATCACCGGGTCGAAGCTTAAGAGCTTTTTCGAAATAGGTCGCTGCCTGAGGGAGTTGCCCCTGCTTGGCTAGCACAAATCCTAGTTGTAAGTGGATGTCTGGGGAATTGGGATTGGCGAGAAGAGCCTTTTCGAAGATAGCTTGCGCTTCAGTCCAGCGTTCCTGTTTGAGCAAAAGTTTGCTCAAATTAGATAGGCTTTTTTTGTCCTGTGGATTGCTACTAATGGCTTGTTGGAAGTGGCTAATTGCTTCCGTGATTTTCCCCTTCTGGGCGAGCAGAGTTCCCAGATTGTAGTTGGCTCTACCATGGTCAGGCTTGATTCGGAGGGCTTCGCGAAAACTGGTTTCGGCTAGATCGAATCTCTTACTCTTGATGTAAGAAAATCCGAGATTATTATGGGGGCCGGCATTTTTGGGGAATGCTTCTACAAGCGAAAGATTTTCGGATCTCGCAAGAGCGGTGTATCCTTCTTGCTGGAGGAAAGTAGCAAAGCGGTATTGAGCCTCGTATTGGTTTCTCTCTCGCGAAACGGTTGGGATGGGCAGCGTTCGACCGGGCAGGGGAGCGGAGCGGGCAAATCGCTCGAGTCGGGTTCCTTTCGAATGGTTGACATCCGCTTTCACCTCGTCGGGATTCAATCTTCCCTTGTAGATCACTGATACTTTTCTATCGCTATCGATGAGGAAACTGACTGGGACGGGAAGAGTTTCGGCACCGGTGATTTGGTAGTCGTGCATCGATTGGAGATAGCTGACTAATTGGATCGTTGCTCTACCATTCGCGAAGGGGAGTTTCAGTCGTTTAGCCATTTTTTCAGCGTCTGGCGCACTCGAGCTACTTTCCTCGAGACCATCAACCGCGAGAGCGATGATTTCGATCCCAGCCTCACGGAGCTCCGAATTTTTTGCGGTAAGGTCTTTCAATTCTTCCTCGCAGGCCGGGCACCAACTGCCCCAGAGACTTAAGAGGTAGGATTTGCCTTCACTCGTCGGGATCGGTTGAGTGTCGCCATCGAAGGTTTGGTAATTCATTGGCGCCATGGGAAGAAGAGTGGCGAGGGGAATGCGGGAGGTGCTTTCCGGAGACGGGAGATTGACCGGTGCTGGGGAGATAGCGACCTCACGTTTCTTTGTTTCGATGGGCCTGGCTTCGCCGCTGCCTTGGACAAGTTGATAGCGACGATCGACCGTGATCCCGGTGAATGTTTCGGTCCCACCCCCTGGCCATTGGACTATTACTGAATCGATTGCCTCGGCGCTCCCTAGGCCAAAGTGCAGGGCTTTGCTCGATTGGGAGAGGAATGATTCACCCGCGCGGAGGGTCTTGATGAGGGGTTGTGAACCAGCGATGATCACCTTCACCCGTGCCCCGATTGCGTCGCGGTTTGTTGTAGGAGCGGTCCCCTGAAGGCGAATGGTGAGGTGGTGGTTATCAATAGGAACATCGTTCCTAAAGAAGCGAAGCCGTGGAGCATTTCGATTGGAGATCCATACGTCGAGATCGCCATCGTGGTCCCAGTCGGTGGTTACCAAAGCTCGGCCATCGTCAGGAAAGTCTATTCCTGAAGCGGCAGAGATGTTGGCAAAACTTCCGTCCGGTTTCGCGGTGTTTAGAAAGACGCAGTTACGTTCTCTACCGCTATAAGAACGGCCGCGGCGCATCATGCTACCGAAGGTTGCGTTGGCGCTTTCTAATTCGCTTGTTTTGGCTTCGCCAACCTCATTCAGGGATTGCGACAAAACTTGTCGCCAGTAGAAACTTCACAAATCGCCTGGATCTTCGCCCGTGATATTTCCATTGGCGACGAGGATATCCTGCCACCCGTCATTATTTAGGTCGGCAAAGCTGGTTCCCCAAGCCCAGCGGGCTATCGCGACTCCGGCCGCCTCGCTGACATCGTCAAAGGATCCTTTTCCAGAAGCCTTCATCAACGTGCTTCCACGGGCGAATCGTTGAAGTCTTTTCCGAACTTCGGTTGGGGCATCCGGTTTGAATTGATCTTGATAAGTGATTCGGTTTCCAGCGGCTGAGAACATGTTGCTTACGTAAACGTCCATGTTGCCGTCCCGATTGTAGTCTCCCCAGGTGACCGCCATTCCAGAGGCGCTGTCTTCGACCCCGGATTGGGCCGCGACATCCACGAATTTCCCACCATCGTTCCGGAAGAGGTTGTTCCGTCCGAAGTCATTGGCGACGTATAGGTCCTGGTCACCATCGCCATCGTAGTCTTCCCAAGAGGCAGCGAGGCTCCAGCGAAGGTTATTTTGGTCAAGCCCGGTCTCGGTCGTGACGTTTCGAAAGTTGAAAGCATTTTCGTTTTTGAAAAGGCTGTTGGGCCCCCCGGAATTGGAGTCATGATAGACGAAATCACCCCCGACAACGCCGCTCGATCGCGATTGGGGACCGTCCGAGCTATTTTGATAGTAGGTGCAGACGTAGAGGTCGAGAAGACCGTCGCCGTCGTAATCCGCCGCGCTCATCGACATAAGATCATCGGCAGTAGGCAGCAGAGTTTGGTATTCGAATCGGCCATCACCCTGATTGGCGGCC